>Ga0194063_10000624_pt1 | contig 25065 bp, 14 predicted proteins | sample SepL3720m_MetaG_FD_155459 | JGI IMG/M metagenome (GOLD analysis project Ga0194063, IMG submission 155459) | Anoxic zone freshwater microbial communities from boreal shield lake in IISD Experimental Lakes Area, Ontario, Canada - Sep2016-L373-20m | ecosystem: Environmental > Aquatic > Freshwater...
CGTGGCGCGCCCCGAGCGTCTGGGCGCTGGTCGGCGGGTGGCTGTTCTACAGCATCGTCCGCCTGCCGATGAGCCACATCCTCAACCGGCCGATGAGGAACCGGTTCGCGTGGGATTCCGCCGCCGCCCAAAACCTGATGCATTTTGGAAAGTGGATTTTTCTCGGAACCATCGTCGCGTTTCTCTCCGGAAGCCTCGACCGGCTTCTTCTCGGAAAACTCCTCACGCTCGAGGAGCTCGGCATCTACAGCATCGCGCTCACCTTTGCGCGCGTCGGCATCGAAGTGTCCACCCGCCTGAGCCACACGGTTTTGTTTCCGATTCTTTCGAGAAGCCAGGACGACCCGGTGACGCTCGTGGGGCAGAGCATCCGGGCGCGCGGGCTGATCCTGCTCGCGGGAGGGGCGCTGGTTTGCGGGTTCGCGATTTCGGCGCCGGCGTTTTTCCGGCTGCTCTACGATCCACGCTACTCCACCGCCGGCACCGTGGCGCAATGGCTCGCGATCCTCGTCTGGTTCACGATCGTTCTGTCATCCATGGAACGTGTGCCCCTCGCGCTCGGCCATCCCCGCGCGCTTTTCATCTCGAACCTGCTCACCACGCTCGGATATGCGATTGCCGTGCCGGCCTATTGGTTTGCGGGGCTGCCGGGATTTATCCTCGGCATCGCGGCGGGGTCGCTCATCGCGCACCTTGTTCTTCTGCGGTGGGTTCCATTGCGCCGGGACGACATGCTCCGGCAGACCGTGCTATACTCGCTCGTTTTCGGCGTCTATGCCGGGCTTTGTGTCGCGCTGTTGCGGACGCTGCCCGGGCGTGTGGAACCGCATTGGGAGATCGTCGGAGCCGGGATCGGAACGCTTATCCCGTGCGGCGTGGCAGGCGCCATCGCCTTGCGCCGGCTGCGTGCGATACGCTAATGTGCCGACGGTGAAACCTCCCGAAAAAATATCCCCGCCGCGCGTCGCCTGGGTGGACTATGCCAAGGGGATCGGGATCATTCTTGTGGTGGTCGGCCACACGCTTCGCGGCCTCCAGAAAACCCCGGTCAGCGTTCCCGGCTGGCAGCTTGTGGACGCATGGATCTACGCCTTCCACATGCCGCTTTTCTTTTTCCTGGCCGGCCTATTCGTCGAGCACTCGTGCCGTGCACCGCTCGGGCCGTTCATCGCCGACAAGGCACGAAGAATCCTGTGGCCGTATTTTGTCTGGACGATTATCCAGGAGGGATTCCGCCATCTCACGGGCTCCTCGCCGCTCGGTGCCTCCGCCCTCTGGACGATCATCTACCGGCCTGTGATGCAGTTCTGGTTTCTCTATGTCCTCTTTCTGCTTCTTGTGTTTTACGCGGTGTGGAGGAAGGCGGGCGGGCCCCGGGAAGGGTTTGTGGCATTGGCGTTCGCCCTCAATATCTCGCTCGTGTTCGGAGCCAACTACGGGCACTGGGGCGTCATCTACCAGATGTGGATCTACATTCCCTACCTTGCGCTCGGGGTTCTCGTTTCCCGCCCGGGGTGGCTGGAACAAGTCGAAGCCTGTGGCGTGCCCGGGTTGATCTGCCTGGCGGTCGGCGGATATTCCGTGATCGCCGCCGCCGTGTTTTTTCATGCGTCCGCCCTCGCCGGCTTGGTCGTGCCGCTGGCGGCGGTGGGAATTTTTGCGAGCGTCGCGCTCGCGGGATGCCTTTCCCGGTGGAGACAAGCCGCTGGGATCGGGGCGCTCGGGGTGCTCAGCCTGGAAATTTTTGTCGCTCACACGATCTTTGCTTCGAGCTTCCGCCAGTTCCTCCTGGCCGTGGGAGTTCACAACGCCGGGCTCCATGTTGCCGGAGGGATTGCCATGGGTCTTGCCGGCCCTGTGATTCTTGTTGCCCTCTGCAAACACTTCCGGCTCCTGTTCCTTTTCTCCCTGCCCGCCAAACACCGTGCCTGAATCCCGAAAAACCCACTTCCGTCGCAGGCTTCTCATCGGCCTGCTTCTGGCTCTGGTGGCGGGATCCACGGCAACCGTCACCGCCGGGGATCAGCACCAGCCGAAACCCAGGCCGCGCCTTGGCATCAACCTCGCCGGCCCGTGCGATTGGAATACCGAACTGCCATTCGTGGATCTCATGCGCTTCTCGCGGGCCTGGACATCCCAGAAAAAGGGCCTTCCCTTCGGTGCCGGCCCGGCCCTGGATCTCGACCGGGACGGCTACCCGAAGCGCCTGCCCGAGGGAGCATGGGCCGAGTCGCCGCTGATCTCTTTCGACGGACATCCCTGGCCCTCGGGCGAATATACCGTCCTCTACAAAGGCCGCGGAAAGCTGAGCTTCGGTGCTTCGACCACTGCCGTCAGCGAGCCGGCCCCGGGGCGGATGCTCGTGTCACTCGATTCCCGCAAAGGCGACCTGCATCTGAGCATCCTCGAATCCGACCCGTCGGATCCAATCCGCGATATCCATGTCATCATGCCCGGCTTCGACAAATCGTGGCAGTCGAACCCCTGGCATCCGCTTTTTCTCGCGAGGTGGCGCGGGATCGCCTGCCTCCGGTTCATGGACTTCATGGCCACCAACAACTCCCCGATCCGCACGTGGAGCGAACGCCCGCGCCTCACCGACTCGACGTTCGCCGGACGCGGCGTCCCGCTCGAACTTCTTCTGGATCTGAGCAACCGGCTCAAAGCCGATCCCTGGTTCTGCATGCCCCACATGGCGGACGACGACTTCGTCCGCCGCTTCGCCCAAATGGCTTTCGAGCGGCTCGATCCCCGGCTCAAAGTCCACATCGAATATTCCAACGAGGTCTGGAACCCGGGATTCCTCCAGCACAAGTATGCCGCCGAAAAAGGCCGGAGCCTCGCCGACGAGCCATGGACGGCCGCGTGGCTCCACACCTCGAAACGCTCGGTCGAGATCTTCCGCATCTTCGAAGAGGTTTTCGGCGGCCGCCAACGCCTCGTCCGCATCCTCCCGGCCCAGTCCGGAAACCCGGACATGACACGCCGGATTCTGGATTTTGAAAACGCTTCCCGCCATGCGGACGCGCTCGCCATCGCCCCGTATGTCGGCATCAATGTCGCCGGGACGCCGGATCGCTACAACCCGCTCACGGCCGACGAGGTCGCCCGCTGGGATGTGCCCCGGATCCTGGAGCGCCTCCGCTCCGCATCTCTCCCGGCGGCCATCGAATCGATCCGCACAGCCAAAGAACTGGCCTCCGCCCGCGGCCTCGATCTCGTCGCGTATGAGGGAGGTCAGCATCTCGTCGGAATCCGCGGAGCCGAAAACAACATCTCCCTCACCGGGCTTTTCCGTGCCGCGAACTCGGATCCCGGAATGGGCCTCATCTACACCCGCATGCTTGATGCCTGGAGGCAGGACGGAGGCGCGCTGTTCTGCCATTTTTCCTCTGTCGCCAAATGGACGAAGTGGGGAAGCTGGGGCGCCCTGCAATACTTCGACGACGACCCCGCTGCCTCCCCCAAACTCAACGCGCTGCTGACATGGGCCCGCAACGGCGGACAGACCGTCGGCTCAGCGGCGGATGAGATCCGAAAGATGCCAGTCCGGAAAAATATCGATGCCGGCCGCTGACTTCGCCTCGTAAAGCACGCCAAACACAAAGACGAGAACCGCCAGCACCAGAAACCCGCCGAGAATCGCTGCCGACGCGACCAGAAGCATCCGCAACGCGCGTGACGTTTCGGAAGTTTTCCCGCCGCTCACGCCCTCGCGGATCTCCGCGCCCGCCCGGCGGGCCCGGACCGCATGATGAATCGTACGGATCAGCTCGCCGCGATTCACCGGCTTGTTCAGATAGGAAAACACCTGCACCTCACGCATGGCGTGAAAAAACAGCTCCCCGTCCAGATCCGGCGCCATCAACACCCGCTGCATCCCGGGCCACCGCTCCCCGGTGCGCGACAGAAACATCAACCCCGTCTCGCCGGGCAGATCGTCCGCACAAAGAAAAAGCTGCGGCTGGCTCGTTTCCAAAAACTCCTCCACCTCCGCCAGCGAATTCAAAAAAACCGACGTGATCCGCGCGGGCAAGGCAGAAGCGATGGCCGCCGCCGCCGCCGCATCCGGTTCCAAAATCAAAATCTCCGCCGTTTTTTCTGCCATTCCCGTGAGTTGCCAAAATGTTCCGCTGCCTGCTCCCTGCAGAATGCCGCGGACGCAGGAGTTCTTCATGTGAATAAGCATCCTGCCACCATCGACGGTCAATGGCCAGTCCGAATCCCCCCGCGCAACGCGCGCCCAGGGCTGGTTTTTCTAATTTTTCCAGTCGGTAGTGGAGCTTGCTTTCGATGCCCCAGTAGTCGCGTTTGATTCTCTTGAGATCCTCGCCGCTGGCCTGCTGTGCATTCAGGCTGGTGAGAAGACGCACGGTTTCCTGGCTTTTCTTGTCGTTGCCCGTCTTGTCCTTGCGCAAAACCAGGCGGGTCAGAGAAGCGATCTGACGGGCCGAGGGAAAGCCGACCTGTTCGGGATCGGTGGGTTCGCAGGCGCCGATGCCTCTGCTCATCACTCCAACCGATCCACTGATCCCGGCCCTTGAGGTGCAGCGCCGCGGCACTCCAAGCTCCCAGGGCCAACCACTCTCCCTCGAATGTGGCCGCATATCTCATGTGCTCCCCCACCAAAACCGAGCTTTTCAAATAATGGTGCTCCGCCACCATGCCGTTGAATTTTTCCGTTTCCTCCAGCGTTATCAACCGGATCACAAGACCATTCAATATCTCCTGCTCGCCCGCATCAGGACGACAAAACCGACTTTTCTCTTTTCCCATGCATTTGATTTCAATAGCACGGGGAAAAGCTGTTCAGTCTTTTCTTGTTCCTCCCTCATATTAATTCCGCTCCGGAAAAATGAAATTCTGCCCTGCCTTTCCGCCCCGATCTCCAGACTCCAATCCCCGCACCTGAGAAACCATGAATCCCGCGACTCCGAAACTTACGCAAATCATTAAACAAACCCTCCTCGCCGCACTGCTTTCGGCCATGACGGCTCGTGCCGCCGAGACGAAACTCTGGTATGACAAACCCGCAACCGTTTGGGAGGCGGAGGCCCTGCCAATCGGCAACGGCCGCCTCGGCGCGATGGTCTTCGGCGGCATCGGGCGCGAGCGCATCCAGTTCAACGAGGACAGCCTCTGGATCGGCGATGAAACCGACACCGGCGCTTACCAGGCATTCGGCGATCTGTTCATCGAGTTGAGCGGCGACGGGCCGGCTACCGGCTACCGGCGCGAACTCGACCTCGCCCGCGCGGTGCATACAGTTTCTTACGCCAAGGACGGCGTAAACTACCGGCGGGAATATTTCGCCAGCCATCCGGCGGGCGTCATGGTGTTCCGCCTCACCGCGGACAAGCCGGGCGCGCTCAACGGTTCGATTGCTCTGGCGGACGCGCACAGGGGAACGAGCACCGCTGACTTTAACGGTTTGACGATCAAGGGCAACCTTGCCGGCTATGTCCACAGCCTCTCCAAGGATCGCAAGGAGTATAGCATCGCGCTGGACTACGAGGCCCAGGCTCTCGTCCGCAACGAGGGGGGAACCATTCAGGCCGGGGACGGCAAGCTGGTCTTCAAGGATGTCAATACCCTGACCGTTTATCTGGATGCCGGCACCAACTACCTTAACCGGCGCGAGCAAAAATGGCGCGGCGAGCATCCCCACCGGGCCATCGCGGACCGGTTGGCGAAGGCCGCCACCACCCCTTACGACGAGCTGCTCGTCGCCCATGTCCGCGACCACCAGTCGCTCTTTAATCGCGTGGCCCTCAATGTCGGCAGAACTGCGGACGGGGTGCGCACCTTGCCCACCGACCGCCGACTGGTTGCTTACCGGGGCGGGGAAATGTCCGTAGCCAAGGGATCGATTTATGATGGGCATGCCGATGATCCGGCTGCCAAGGGCGTGGAGGATCCCGAGTTGGAGGCGCTGATCTTCCAATATGCCCGCTACCTCATGATCGCCTGCTCGCGTCCCGGCGACCTGCCGGCGAACCTCCAGGGGATCTGGAACGACAGTAACAATCCGCCCTGGCGCTGTGATTACCATGCGAATGTCAACCTCCAGATGAACTACTGGTTCGTGGACGCCGCCAACCTCGGCGAATGCTTCCTCCCCTTTTCCGAGTGGCTGAGTTCCGTCGTTTCGGTCCGACGTGAGGAGACGAAAAAGGATCTTGGCGTTCGAGGTTGGGCGACCCGCTGGGAAAATGGCATCTTTGGCGGCGCAACCTGCCCGTGGAGCATGGGCGATGCTGCGTGGCTGGCCCAGAACCTCTGGGACCACTACGCCTTCAGCCGCGACAAGGAATACCTCCGCACCCGCGCCTATCCTGTCCTCAAAGAACTCTGTGAATTCTGGGAAGACATTCTCAAAGAAAATACCGACGGCAAACTGGTTGCCCCTCCGGGCAAGTCGCCCGAACACGGCCCCATCGCCGCCGGGAATTCCTACGACCAGCAACTGGCGTATGATCTTTTCACCAATACCATCGAAGCCTCACGCTCCCTCGGTGTGGATGCCGGCTTCCGCGCCAAGGTCGAAAAAATGCGCTCCCGCCTGCTCGGCCCGAAGATCGGAAAATGGGGCCAACTGCAAGAGTGGGCGGAGGATCTCGACGACCCCAAGGACACCCACCGCCACTTCTCGCACATGATCGCGGTTTATCCCGGGCGTCAGATCGCCCCCTCCACGGCGCCGGAACTCGCCGAAGCCGCCAGGGTCTCGATGAATGCCCGCGGCGATGCCTCGACCGGTTGGAGCCGCGCATGGAAAATCTGCGTCTGGGCGCGCCTGCAGGACGGCAACCGCGCCTACAAAATCCTCTCGGGCCTCATCCGCACCTCTCTCACGCCCAACCTCCTCGCCACCCATCCGCCGTTCCAAATCGACGCCAACTTCGGCTACGCCGCCGGCGTTTGCGAAATGCTCCTCCAAAGCCACGAAGAAAATGATGAAGGCAGAAGGATGAAGGATGAAACGGAGAAAGCGCAATCCTCCTTCATAGCTCATCCTTCATCCTTCATCCTTTCTTTGTTGCCTGCGCTGCCCAAAGCCTGGCCCGAGGGCAAGGTCACCGGCCTGCGCGCACGGGGCGGCTTCACCGTGGATATCGAGTGGAAAGACGGCAAGGTCACGAAATACCGCATCGTCTCGCCCGAACCGCGCGACGTCAAGGTCCGCGTCAACGGCGAAACGAAGTCCATACGATCGGAGAAAATGCAATCATGATGAACCACACCCTCCTCTCCCTCCTGTTGGCAGTCGCAACGACCACAACCGTCGCCCAAGCCGCCGAAACGAAACTCACGGAGCCAGCCAATAGACCGCAGACGCCGCCGATGTATTTTGGCGACCCCGGTCGGACGGGCCGTCCGTTTGCGAAGGACCCAAGCGTCATCCGATTCGGCGGGCGATACCTCATGTATTACTCCGAGGCCGCGTGGGCGAAGGAACTGGCGCCGCCGGGCGCGCCGCGCGGCTGGGCCATCGGCATCGCCGAAAGCCGCGACCTCGTGAACTGGAAAAAAATCGGCGCGATTCTCCCCGAGCAGGAGTGCGAGAAGAACGGGATCGTCAATGGCCGGATCATCCTGCTCGATGGCAAGCTCCACCTTTTCTACAACACCTACGGCAACGGCGCGAAGGACGCCATCTGCCATGCCACGAGCGATGACGGCATCCATTTCACCCGCAACCCCACCAATCCGATCTGGAGTCCCACGGGCGACTGGAACAACGGCCGTGCCATTGACGTGGACGTGGTCGAGTGGGGCGACAAGCTCATCATGTATTACGCCACGCGCGATCCCGCCGGCAAAATCCAAATGCTCCACGCCATCGCCGCGCCCCGCAAATCGCAGTTCAACCGCGCCGACTGGAAATCGCTCTCCGATGGTCCGGTGGTGAAGCCGGAGTTGCCGTGGGAATTGACCTGTATTGAAGCGCCGTCGGTGATCAAGCGCGGCGATACGCTCTACCTCTTCTATGGCGGCGGCTACAACAACGCCCCGCAGCAAATCGGCTGCGCCATGAGCAAGGATGGCATCCACTTCGAGCGGCTGTTCATCGACAAGCCGCTGCTGCCCAACGGAGCGCCCGGCGAATGGAATTCCTCCGAGAGCGGGCATCCCGGGATGTTCGAGGATGACGACGGGCAGCTCTACATGTTCTACCAGGCTAACAACGACCAGGGGCGCACGTGGTTCCTGTCGTCGGTGAAGATCGGATGGGATGGTGACAGGCCGCGCGTGATCGAACCGACGCACGACCAGGCTGTGCGCTAAGGAACGGCTCTTCCAAGATGAACAGCCGCTTTTTCAGGAAATCGGCATTTCTGGCGGACCCGAATGACAGCAGCGATCCCCCTTATCCATCGCGACGCCTCGCATCCACAAAACACATTATTGCACTATTTGCAATAATGTGTAGAGTTCGACCATGCAACCGCTCCGGCAACTTGGCCAAACGCTCCGCTCGCTCGCGGACCGGGAGCATTGCGTCTTTTCAGCTGCGGATCTGGCCGCAGCGGTGCCGCCGTGTCGGCAGTTGGCGGTGTTGCTATCGCGGGCAACGAAGAGCGGTCTGCTGCGCCGGATTTGCAAAGGCATCTACTTTTATCCCGTAGCGGATTATCCGGCAGGCCATCTGCTCTTTCACGCGGCGGCCCGTTTGCGGGCGGAGGCGTTCAACTACCTCAGCTTGGAAACCGTGTTGAGCGATGCCGGTGTCATTTCGCAGGTGCCGATCAATTGGATCAGCCTGATGTCTTCCGGGCGCAGCCATGTGGTGGATTGCGGCGATTACGGCCACATCGAGTTCGTGCACACGGCGCAGCGGCCGGACGATGTTGCCGGGGAACTCGTTTACGATCCCGACCGCCATCTCTGGCGGGCCTCCATGCGGCAGGCACTGCGGGACATGAAGGCAACGCGGCGGAGCTTGGAACTCGTGAACGAGGAGGTGCTGCATGGGCCTGTTTGACCAACTCGTGGATGAGGCACTGCGGTCCCGCGCCGATCTCGCCACCCTGCGGCCCGTGGTGGAAAAGGAGCTGTTGCACCACGACGTCCTGCGGGAAATGAGCGGAGCGGGCCTGCTCGCGGGCCTCACCTTCATCGGCGGAACCTGTCTCCGGGCCTGCTATGGCTCACCGCGGCTCAGCGAAGACCTCGATTTCACCGGTGGCAGCGGTTTCAACAAGAACGACCTTTCCGCACTGGCCCGGGTGCTGCCCGAACGCCTTCAGGAACGCTACGACCTGCCCGTGCATGTCAGCGAGCCGGTGAAGACTGCTGGCAAAGTCTCCACTTGGAAGCTCCAGATCGAGACTCGCCCCGGCCGGCGCCATCTGCCCGCGCAGCGCATCCATCTCGATATCTGCGCCATCCCCAGCCACGACCCGCGCCCGATGATGCTGCGCAACCTCTATGGCATCGATCTTGGCACGTCCGGTCTCATCCTCCAGGCTCAAAGCCGGGAGGAAATTCTCGCTGACAAGATCATCGCACTCGCCTTTCGCGAGAATCGTCTGAAGAACCGCGACCTGTGGGACATCGTCTGGCTCGTGCAGCAGGGAGTGATACTGCCCGCCGCGCTGATCCCGGTGAAAATCGCCGATCACCAGCGCGAGCGTTCCCATTTCAGCGAGCGGCTGCGTGAACGCATCGGAAACGTCAAGACCGATCCCGCGACCCGCGAAGACTTCTTAAAGGAACTGCGGCGCTTCCTGCCCGCCGCCACGGTGCGGGACACGCTGGCCCAGCCAGCCTGGTGGAGCTATCTCACGTCGGTCCTTGAGGATCAGGCGCGAGTGGCGCTGGCGGAATTGTAAACGCAGGCGCGTGGGAGGATAAGGCGGTTATTGAAACAACCGTGAAAACGACAACCGTAAAACGTATTCTACGTTAAACATCATGCGCCTTGGTAGCGTCCCGGCTTCCCCTTAACGAAAGATCGTGTTCAAAGAAAAACAACGATGAAAAACCTTCGCCCCATTTGCCTGTCCGCAGCGATTCTGATTTCCGCAGCCGGAGATTCTTTGTGCGCGCCGCAGCAGCCCAACAGGAACAGCGGCCGCCAGAGCGGTGCAAAGACCGTTCAAGAGGTCGAAGCGAAAGACCGGCTGCTCATTACCACGGAAGAGGGAGCAGTCAGAGAAATGCTGGTGCCCATTGCCGCGAAGGAACTCGTTGTGGATGGCTTGGGCACCTTGATTCTGGGCGGTGATCAAAGCCTTTTGACTTCCGTGGTGGTCAATGAAGGAACCCTGGTGCTGGCTGCCAATCGGCCGCTGGGTGGCAGTTGTGTCATCCGCCCTTCTTATGGGGTCACGGTGGGGTTCAACTACCCGCCGGGGGGTGCCGATCTGAAAATGTTCAACGCCGAAAGGGCGCCTGCGTTCACCTTGGCGCTCAACTGCAACAGCAACGAGGACTTGGACTTTGGCTCCTATCCCGCGTTGGCCGGAGCGAGCCTCGGTGCCATAGGCCAGGCAAGCTACGGAGGCACAATCACCCCTCATGACTCCGTTTACCGCTTAGGCGGAGGAGGAGGCATCCTGCGGCTGCTGCGCAGTCTCGACCCGGCGGCCACCGTGATCGTCGGCGGGTTCTCCGCCCCCTATGGGAAAAAAGTTTATTGGGGCGACAATCCACCCCATGACGCACCCCGGCCTCAAGGGACGGTCGTGCTGCCCGCCTCGAGCCAAGTGCCGGCTGCATTGGTGATTCAAAACGGGCTGCTGAAAATCGGGGAGAAAAGAGTTCCCTCGACTCCCGTCAGCTTGTCGCTGGAGCGCTTATCAACGGAAAGCGTGAAGCTCACCTGGCTTGCTGCGGACACAGCCTGCGCTGTCGAGATGGAGTCGGAGGGGAAACCTTTCGCGGAAAAGCTGCGCGTTCCCGAGGGACGGAACTTTTGCGTCATCGATGGCCTGCCAAAGAATCAAAAACTCCAGTTCCGTGTTTTTGGCATGGCCGATGGTCTGCGATCTTCCGCGAGCAACGTGGCGAGCGTGGACACCGCTCCCGAAGCACTCCCCTCCCCCGAACTGCTCGTTGCCCACGGGGCCTACAAGTGGGTGGACTTGGAATGGAAAAACAATCCTTCTGCACAGGGAACGCTGATCCAGCAGTCGGCTGACGGCACTATTTTTAGCGATGCCAAAACCATCCCGCCCGGCACAACCCGCGGCTACGTCTATGTTCCCGGGACAAAAAAAGTGTCTTTCCGGGTTGCCGGTCTTGATGCCGACAGTAAACCGGGGCCATGGTCCAACACGCTGGTGGCCGAGACCAACGCCGGGGCAGATATCGAAAAGGATATTCTGCACCGGTTCCAGCTCGACGACGGCAGCCGGGACTTCAGCCCAAACAACCCCAGCGTCCACCCGACTTATAGCGAGGGGGAAAAAACCACTCAGCGCCAGCGGGGCCGGGAACTGGTGGCCGACTTCGCGGCCAAGATCGCCAGCGGGACGACCTATCAGATTCCCAAGGGAGTTTACCGCGTGTCGGCAGGTGCCCTGTGTCTGAGCGGCCTGCAGGAGGTCGTGGTCAAGGCGGATGGGGTCACCTTTATTCTCGAAGGGAAAACGGACAAACCCGACGGCCCACTTTTCCAGATCGCCCAGTGCAAAAACCTGCGAATCGAGGGGCCGATGGTCTTGACCACCGACGTGCCGAAATATTCCGTGGCGCGCATTGTTGCCTCCGACGCGGCAGCCAAGACGGTGGATCTCGAGGTCCTGCCCGGCTATTCGATCAACCCCGCCGACAAAGGGGAATGGTATTCCTTCGACAACCAAGGGCGCATGCTCTCGGAAAACCGCTACAGCGGCTCAAAAAAAATCGGTGACAGACAACTGCAGCTCCTGAATGCCATGTGGGATGGGGAAGCCCCCTTTGCGGCGGTGCCTGCTGGCGATGTTCCCTCCTTCGGTGCGTTCGGCATCGGCCGCGGAGAAAAAATCAACGAGAACCTCACGTTCCAAGACGTAACCTGCTATGGGTTCGGCGCGCCGGCCGGTGGAGTCAAAGGCTATGTCCGATATCTCAACTACCGGGTGCTGCCCCAGCCCGGCACCAGCCAACTGTTCTGCTTTTGGCCGGGGCAGTTCGGCTTCCGCCAGAGCGCCCTGATTTTTGACGGCTGCGAATTCAACACCGGCGGTGATGACGGGATCAACCTGATGGGCGCCTCGGGGCTGGCCTCCGCCCAGACCGGCCCAAGAAGCGTGACCGTTTTCCGGCTGAAACCCGAAAAAGGCGAGCTCCTAAGATTTTACGAATACCGCACGCTGAAGCTCCTCGGCGAAGCAAGGGTCGAGTCGGTCGAAACAATGACGGCACCCCATCTTCTCGCCGATGGCAACCACTGGCTGGCCACGAACCGCACGGGAAGAAACGATTTCAAGGAAGCCCAGCGGGTGACGCTCGACCGGGATGTGCGGATCGGCTGGTATGCCCAGACCTACGCCCCGGAAAGCGGAGCCAGCGAGCTGGTGGTAAGAAACTGCTACTGGCGCGACATGTTCGCCCAGGCGATTCTGGCCCAGACGTTCCGCCAGGGGCTCATCGCGGACAACCTCTTTTTAGGCAGCACCCAGCAGGCCGTCGAGCTGAGCGCCAGCGCCTACTGGCAGGAGGGGTATTGGCCAAACCACGCGGCCGTTCGCAACAACGTCATCCGCAACAACCCCTCGAAGCCGAACCGCTTCATCTCCCCCTCCATCGCCGTTGGCATATCGCCGAAAATCCCGGGGTCCGTCACCGGGCTGATTGAAAACTGCGCGGTCGAAGGCAACCGGATCTACGGCTCTGGCTACTCGGCCATCGGTCTCCACTACGGAAAAAACTGCCAGGTGCTGCGCAACACGATCATCAATCCCGGCCGCTTCAAGGATCCCAACTCCGCCGCCATCGAGCTCACCGGCGGCGAAAATGTTGAGATCTCGGAAAACCTCATCCAGTTCGGCGACTCCGGCTGCCGGAAATGGATCCGCTTCGGAAAAGATGTGCGGGATGAAAACATCCGGCTGAGCGGGAACCGGATCCTGGATGCCGATGGCCGCGAGATCCATGCCACTCAAGGAGATGGTCTGACCAAGACGTCTGCTGAGCCGGTGCGGTAGACAGCAAGATCGTCGAGCGCGCCGATGAAGCCGGGGCCGGCGAGTCCGGCACCGATTCTGCCGGTGCGGGCTCGAACATCTTCGGGTGAAAACGGGAAGCTGGTATTCTCAGCGGCAAGCCGGCCATCGATGAAAATGCGCGCGACGGAGTCTTGAAGCGTGACGGTCAGGCGGGTGAAGCGACCGGCCGGAACAGGCATTGCGCTTTGCAACGTCGCAGCGGTTGCGCCGCGATGAATGACGAAAGTGGGGTGCCCTCCTTTTTGGATTGCAAGGAAGAGCGAGTTGTCCGCATCCCCGAACTCGAACACGCGCTGGTCGTCCGGCCCGCCGCTCCACTCGAGCTGCAGATCGAACGCGATGTTGCGTGCGTCGATGACATGGCCCTCGACCAGCGCGTAGGATTTGCCGTCGAGGCGGAGGCAGTCCCGGCCCATGACTTTTGAAAAGACCGGATTCCCGCGCAAAACTCCGTTGCAGTCGGCATTGGCATCCTTGAGCACCGCCTGGCGCGGCTCGTTGAAATCCCAGTGCGCGTAAAGCCAGCGGTTGTCACCCGTTTCTTTTTTCAGGATGTCCGCGTTGACATACCCGTAGAACATCCCGCCGTTGACCTTCGGCAGGGCACAATCCGCAAAGTGCACCTCAAGGTCTTCGCCGAAAATGGTGCCGCCGGTGACTTCGGTCGCGGGCTGGAGGTGCACTTCGCCGAAGCCTTTGACGAGCACGTCGCCGGTCACCATTCCGTTGCCGTCAACCGTGGCATACTCCAGCAGGCGTGCGTTGCCGGCCAAGACCGCTTTGCCGCCGAGGCGCGCAAAGCCGCGCACCCGCGCATGATCCGCAACACGGGCGTGGTCCGTGATCCGCGCAAAGCCACCCACGATCGCGTCATCCCCGACCCGCGCGTTTTGGCGCACCACGGCAAAGTCCTCGATGCGCGCGTTGCCGGCAACCTCCGCGCGATCGAGCACGCAGGCGTTGGGGCCGACGTAGACGGTCGGCGCGACTTTTGCGGATTTCGCCACGAAGCCGCCGCCGTTGGCGTGCTGCGCCCCTTCGGTTTTTGGCTCCTCGCGCAAAGGAGGAGCCGCGGCAGGCTTCGCGCCGGAAAAGGCCACCTCATATGGGTAGCGGCACTTTTTGTTATAGCCGGGACGAAAAGCCAACGGGGTGTATCGCGTGGGCGCGGCGGCGATGGCGAGCGCGAGTTTCTCGCCGGGGCTCACATCGAGCGTCAGCTTCCCGCCGTGTACGGTCGGGCTGTAGCGGGCGCGACCCAAAGCGTCATAGGCAACGAGCGTCACCCGCCAGTCGGAACCTTCAACCTCATCCACAATGCCGGAGAATTCGGCCGTGACGCGTTCCGCTTCGGGCATCAGCTCGATGATATTGACGCCGTATTGCCGCGGCGCGTGCGAGTAGATCGGATTCCACCATCCCGGGCGGTCGCTCACCGGCTCGAGCACGGTGCGATGCGAGGGCACGCCGGGGCTGTGCCTGACCATGTTGCGGATCTCCTGCTGGTAGAAAAACTGGTTTTGGAAATCCCACGCGACCATGCGCGCAGCGAGTTCGCCGATCGCGTCGCCAAACCCTTCGACGCCGTTTTTCCAGACTCCTCGCTCCACGCCGAGGCGCTGGATCACTTGGAACGGATCTTCCAGCGCGCCGTCGGTATTATTGCGCTTGCAGGCAGGCCAGATCGCATAGGGGAACTCCGGGCCGAAGCGGGGGTTCTCGGCAAGCGTTTGCAAAAACGGCCACGACCCGTAGTTGTGACGGGAGGAATTCAGCTCGTAATGGGCGCGTCCCGCGTAATGCGCGAGCACGGGCGGGTATCCCGGCATGAATTGATGGGTGCTCCAGTTGGCATGGCACTCCCAGAACCAGCCGACAAAGGGCGAGTCGCGGAATCCCTTGGAATAATACTGGATCGTGTGCGTGAACTCATGCGGAACCACGCTGGAACCCACTCCCAGTGCATGGGGATGGATGACGATCCCCTCGGCCCCGAACGCGAAACCCTCCCGGTGCTTTTCCAGCCCGGAGCCCGTGATGAAGACGTTGATCTTGTGCGGTGCGGGGTCAGCGGCCATCGGCAGAGGGGCCCCGAGCGCCCCGAGATTCGTCCACACATTTTCAAACCAGCGCTTTTGACGCGGCAAAAATCCTGCCTCTTCGAACATGGCTTTTCCGGAGCCCGCGCGGTCGTTTCCGTAATAGAATGTGAAGTGGTCGCTCTCCGTAATGTTGGCCGTGTCCTGGGTGTAATGCTTGAGCAGCGGGGCGTAGGGCCTGCCTTGCGCCTGCTTGGGTTTCGCGGCGACGCGCTCGGCTTCGAGCTTCTCCGCCAGAGCGCGATCCTCCGCGGCGAGCGATTTGGCCGGATAGCTGCGGAGACGAAAATCATCGCGCACGAGAATCAGAGCCGCTTGGGAGAAGGGATTGTCCTCGCATCTCAGCTCGACAAACCCGCCGCGAACCTCACGCGGCCAGTCCTGCATCGGCTCTTTGAATGGACTGAAATGCCAGACCCGCATCTCCTTTCCCGCAGCGAGTTTTTTCTCCATCGGGAATTTCCAGTCCCACGCGCCGTTCCACTCATGAACCTGACGCCCGTCCGGCGCCTTCGTGAACTTCAATCCGGATTTCAAGCGGTAGGCGGCCCGGACACGATCCCCGGTGATCTGGATCACAAAGAAGCCGACGTTGGTTTGGCCGTCGTTGATGCAGATCCACTTCTTTGTCTCGCCGTCGGGTGCCCATTCCCGCAGCCCAGTGCCCGAGTGGCCGTAGAGGTAGAGGACGACGTTGAAGTCCTTTGCCGCTTCGTAGAGGTCCTTCCAGTCGGCGGGCGTCCACCAATCCGTGTCGAACCCGCAATGGCTCATCAGCACGACCGGGCGGCCGCTCGAGCCGACCTTTTGCGCGAGATCGCTCTTCAGAAACGCCAGCGCCCCCTGCGGATCATGCCAGAGCGGCGAATACTTCACTCCCTCGCGCTGCTTGTCCGCTGGATAAAGGTTCAGTTGGACAAAATGGACGTCGTCCCAATCCCACGAGTAATGCAGGCCGTTCTCCGAAACGTTGGAGATCAGCTTTTTCTCCTTCCGGACCAGGTTGCGTTTTTTGATTTCGCCCTGAGAGCTGAACCCGTTCTTTTCCTTGCCGATCGGAGGTCCGTCGTGGTTGCCCCAGCCCTCGAAAATCGGATATTTCAGCAGGCCATCGCTGCCGTCCAAGCCAAAATCCGACCGGAAGAATTTGCATTGCTCCGCGCTGATTAGCCGCCCGTTTTCGGCGCGATCCCCGTCGTCGATCAGATCCCCCAAAATGACCACTCCGCGTGGTTTTGCGATCTTGTCGGAGCCAAGCTGTGCCGGCCATGACACGCCGGCAATCCGGTTCATCTCTTCGACTGTCGCCCGGTTGAGGTCGTTGTGGCAGCCCGCCTTGTGATCAGGCTCCCGGTAATGGCTGTCAGAGGTGGATAGAAACGTCACATCGCGGGCTGGAGACGCAGCGAGGGCAAGGCTGGCGGCGCAAACCAGCAGGGCGGCGATACGCATCATACATCTACGAGAGAGAATGCTGAAGGAGCTCATTTTTTTAGGGATATATAGCGCGACGATCAGCCGCTCAAGGGGCATATTCTTCAACGTAAAATGCGGCAGGCGGATTCGGCGGCAACCGAGTGGCAGATCGATATTCTACGTTTAACATCATGCGGCTTGGTGACGTCCCGGCTTCCCGGTAGTGGTGCGTGCATCTCAAAAGAACCCAAACATGAATAAGCTCACCGCCATCCTCCTTTCCTTGCTGCTGGCTTCGTCGGCAGCGCTCCCTGCGGCCGAACTGAAGGTCGCGTCCCTCTTCACCGACCACATGATCCTGCAACGCGAACAGCCGGTGCCGGTCTGGGGGCGGGCGGATGCGGGCGAGGAGGTCATCGTCGAGTTTGCCGGACAGAAGAAAACGGCGAAGGCGGATGCGGAGGGCAAATGGATGGTGAAGCTCGACCCGATGCCCGCCAGCGCTGAGCCGCGCGAGCTGGCGGTTTCTTCCGCCAATCCAAAATCTAAAATCCAAAATCTAAAACTTTCCGACGTCCTCGTCGGCGACATCTGGCTTTGTTCCGGCCAGTCGAACATGGGGTTCGACGTGAGGGGATCGCTCAACCCGGAGAAGGAGATCGCCAGTGCGAACTATCCGGCGATCCGGTATTTTTCGGTGGCGCATAATCCGGCGCTTGCCCCGGCGGATGCGGTGAAGGGGGAGTGGCGGCAATGCTCGCCCGAGACGGTCGCCAAGTTTTCCGGTGCGGCGTATTTTTTCGGGCGCGAGCTTCACAAGGAACTCAAGGTTCCCATCGGCCTGCTGCACAGTTCGGTCGGTGGCACGCCGGCCGAGGCGTGGACACGGATGGGGGCGCTGAAATCCCTGCCTGCGCTTGCGGAGCGGGCGGAAAAGGAAATCGCGCAGATCCAGTCGCAGGAAGAGGACAACAAGCGGTTTCCGGCAGCCCGTGACGCCTGGGAGGAAAAATATGGGGTCAAGCCGCCGCCCGTTTCCGAGTGCGCGCGCGGCTGGGGCGATCCGGGGCTGGATGTATCCGATTGGAAGACCGTCACGCTTCCGTCGCAGTGGGGAAACCTCGGAGAAAAGTCGGGGGGTGTCTTCTGGCTGCGCAAGGAAGTCGAGCTGCCGGAGGCCGCGGCGGGCAAACCGTTCTCGCTCGTGCTCAACTGGGTGAGCGAACAATACGAGACCGCGTTTTTCAACGGAGTCGAGGTGGGCCGCGCCCATGACAAGGCCCCCGACTTTTACATGTTGCAGCGCCGTTGCAATGTGCCGGGAAACCTGGTGAAGGCCGGCCGGAACGTCCTCGCGGTGCGGGTCGTCTCCGCCACGGAACGGGCGGGCCTTTGGCAGTGGGGACGCCATCTGGGTTTTCCCGTGGCTGATTCCGGCACCGTGGACAACCAGTGGCTGATGAAGCCTGAAAGCCACTTTGCGCCGCTGCCGAAGGAGGCACTCGCCTCGCGGCCCAAGCCGAACAACGTCGCCGCACGGAGCGTCTCCTCCTCGCTCTACAACGGGATGATCGCGCCGCTCGTGCCATTTGCGATCAAGGGTGCGATCTGGTATCAGGGCGAGAGCAATGCCGGGCGCCACGCCGAGTATCGCGATCTGCTCGCGACGATGATCCGCGACTGGCGGGCGCAGTGGGGCAGCGAGTTCGCGTTTCACATCCAGCAGCTCGTCAACAACAGCGAGCCGCCGAAGGATGCCAACCAAACGGCAAGCTGGCCGTTTCTGCGCGAGGCCCAAGTGCAGGTCGCCGACACCGTGCCGAAATGCGGCATCGCCGTCGGCATCGAACTCGGCGAAGCCTTCAGCATCCATCCGAAAAACAAGCAGGACGTCGGCAAGCGGCTCGCGCTCGTCGCGCTGGAGAAAACCTACGGCCAGAAGATCGAATCCAGCGGCCCGCGATACGATTCCATGAAGGTCGAGGGCGGTGCCATCCGCGTGAAATTCACCCATGCCGCCGGGCTCCATGCCAAAGCCGGCCCGCTGCAGCGCTTCGCCATCGCCGGGGCCGACAAAAAGTTTGTCTGGGCCGACGCAAAAATCGAAGGCGACTCGGTTCTTGTGAGCAGCCCGCAAGTTCCGCAGCCAGAGGCCGTCCGCTACGCATGGGCCACCAACCCGGATGGCTGCAATCTTTATAACTCCGCCGGCCTTCCCGCCTCGCCGTTCCGCACCGATGACTGGCCGGCAAACTAAGAACGCGCCGCAGGAGATGGAAAACACAACGGGAAATGAAAGACGTCCTCTGTGGCAGATGACATGTAGCAGGGATGCCGCGCCAAGACGGAAATAATGGGTCACCCCGGCGGTGCGCTCCTACCATCTCAGACATCCTGACGTGCGTGGAAAGCTGGTGAGCCGATCATTGGTAGGGATGTCTCGCCGAGCCGTCCGACTTTTTGGATTGGGGTCGCGCCAGGCGGCACAGAAATCATCGCCTCCCGGAGGGGATCCGCTTTCCTCCCCCCTCAGATGGCCTGCCGTCGTTTTACGTTTAACAAAGTTGGATTTGTCACTAGGGAGGTGAGGGATGACTCTTCTTTTGATGCCTTCCCTCACGTCTCAAACCCGCCGGATCGGCTCGGCGCTTCTGATCGTGCTGGCGATGCTTCTGCTCATCAGCGCCCTCGTGATGGCGTTCTTTACGGCGGTCACGACCGAGCGGACCGTTGCCCGGAGCTTTTCGGATTCCGGGGCCGTGCGCAACCTCGCCAACACGGCGCTCCAGCTCGCCATGGCGCAGGTCGCCGATGCCACGGCCGGGGGCACCGCCGCAAGCCCGCTCGCATGGGCCTCCCAGCCTGGGATGATCCGCACCTACGACACTAACGGTGCTCCCTACCGCTACTACAAGCTCTACTCGGCCACGGCCATGACCGTAACCAATGCGGCCACCTTCAGCATCACCGACGATGTGCCGCCATCGGGCTGGCAATCGAGCCCCGGCATGTGGACCGATCTCAACGCGCCGGTGGCCGCCTCGGGCGGGACGCTGAATTATCCGATCGTGGATCCCGCCGCAACGAACACCCCCGTGCAGGGGTTTTCGATCACCAACCCGCCGGGCTACAGCGGAGGGACGGCCTCCGCGACCAACAACCCGGCACCCATGCCCGTGCGCTGGCTCTACCAACTCAAGAATGGCACCCTCGTTCCAGCCCCCGATTCCGGCGGCACCATCGCCGGTGCCTCGACATCCAATCCGATCGTCGGCCGCATCGCCTTCTGGACGGATGACGAAACCTGCAAGGTCAACATCAACACCGCCGCCGAGGGCACGTATTGGGACACGCCGAGGCTCAGAAATGCAACTGACCCTTGGGGTGTTGTTGCAAGCGGCGTCGCAAACCAGTCGCAGGCGCTTTCCTATCCCGACTACGCCTTTGCCGCCTATCCGCCCGCACGGTTCGAGTTCCAGCGCTATCCGGGCCATCCCGCCCAAGTGGCCTTGAGCACGGTCTTCCCCAACATCACCTCGAGCAATGCTGCCGGCCTCACTCCCAAGTTTGCATGGGGGGGGAGCCTCGCCGGCACGACGCGGGCCGCCAGTGACATCAATCTTTCCGCCGCGCCCCGCAAGGCGCTTTATGCCTCGGTAGATGAGTTCCAGTTTTCTGGCGCTACAAATGTCCCCCCTCGCACGGACAACAATCCCGGAAACACGCTCACCAAGGCCGATCTCGAGGCGGCAAAGTTTTTTATCACCTCCGCCAGCCGGGCACCCGAGGTGAACCTCTTCAATCTCCCCCGCATCGCCTCCTGGCCGGTGGACAAGTCTCTTGCCGCGAATCCCTCGAGCACGCGCACGACCGCCTACGACCGGCTGATCGCGTTCTGCTCGACCCTGCGAAGCGATCTCGGTGCCAGCGCCTACCGCTATTACTTCCAGCGGGGCGACTCACAAAGCGCGACAAATGACTACGCTGGCATCCAGCGCAATCAAGATCTCTATGCCTATCTCCAGCGCCTCACCGGAAGTGCTGTTCCCGGATTCGGCGGGAACTTTCTGGACAAGTATCCCTTGGATCGCGATCAAATCCTCACCGAGATCTTCGACTACATCCGTTGCATCAATCTCGTGGACCCCAATCTCGCGGGTTATCCCGTCACGACCGCCGCTGTCGCCGGAGGCGCGAACTGGCCGAGGACAACCAACCAGTTTTCCACCGCTGTCAGGATGCCGGGATCAGCAGCATACAATTTGCTGGGGCTCGGCCAGGTGCTTCCGATTCAGATTGGCGCCACCAGGGGTTTCGGGCGCATCGGCTCAATTAAGGAGGTCGGCCTGGTCATTGCCTGCGTCGCCGACGGGTCGGTTCCCCCGACCACCTCGGTGACCAATAGTGACAGTCTGATATACTTTTGCACGGGCACGAACAGCACGAGCACGAATAGCCCGCCCATACTTCTCACCGAAAACCAGTTTGTCGCTCTCGTTTCCAACATGAAGACCAACTCCATACTGGGGGTTCCGACCAATGCTTTGGGAATCCCCAACGCCAGCACATATCTCCAGACCAACTCGGAAGCATGGAATTACATCCTGACTGGTCAGAACACGAACCCAGCCAACGGGTGGTTCGCCACCACGAACACGAACAGTTGGCTGGCGCAGATCAAAAACAACACGAATTATTTCGCAAAAGTGACCGGCACCAATGTGGCGACCTATTACAATCCGACTCTCGGTGGCACCAGTCTGACCCCCACGCAGAAGCGCTTGCAGGTCATGATTGTGCCGGTACTATTAAATGCCGGTGCGGGAATGATCAATTATGGGCCCGATCTGATCATCGGCATCGAGGGGCTCGGCAATTTCACTATCTCGAACGCTCAAAATATCATGGGCAATGGCACAATCTTTCCTGCAACCAACTACCCGGATGCCTCTGGCTACCTTCTCAAGGTCATCAATAACGGCAGCGGGCGCCCCTACAACAATCCGCTGGGGACGGCGGATTTGATTTGTCCCAGCCAGAGAGTCTCCACAAACTTTGCTTCCCCCTGGAAGATCAAATGCCCCGTCCCTCCTTCATATGCAACCGTTGCCTATCCTTATTATCCTTTTGTGAGCCTCCCTTTCACCATAGATGCGAGTACTTCCAGCACGCTCACCTTCCCCAGCACGACGATTACGATGTCCGTTTACCAAGGGAAAAATGCCTACGATAACAATGCCAAAGATCTTTCCGGCAACTTGACACTTTCCGGAAATTTCAAAGAAATCAACGCTCCAACCCTCACCAGTGCTGTTGTCAACACGAACAATTTTTACCAGACCGCCACCATCACATTTCCTCCGGCACCCTTGCCTCTCCCTGCCTTGCCGACGGCCCTTGCCTATACGAATAATTCCTCCTATACACCCTGGCAGGTGGAAGATCGGTTTTTCAGTGGAAATAATGGAAGCGGGGTTATACTTGACAACGATGTCGTGCGGTCCATGTGCTTCAACGGCGACGCACGCCTGGCGGCGCTCATGACAAATATCCCGGCAACAAACTTCACAACCTACCCGAACTACAGCAGTTCGACTTTGTCAACGCCACACCAAATCGCCACATCAGGGATGACTTATTATCGGATCGGCGGGAACGGATCCTCGACCTACAGCGGCCCGGTTCCTTTCGGGACATCGGCGACAACCGGGGATTTTGATATGGCTGCAAAATTAAGCCCCTCGCCCTTCATTAACAAACCCGATGAAGGCGATATGCAGACAGTGTCATTACCCTATTATGTCTGGGCACCGGACACTTCCAACCCCATTCTCTACACCCCAAACCGGATTATGCCATCGCCCGGGATGTTCGGCTCGCTGCCCACGGGAGTGAAGGCGGGAGCCGGCTGGAAAACCCTGCTGTTCCGTCCGCAGACGACGCACCCAAGCTATTCCACGACCATTCCCGACCACCTGATCATGGATCTCTTCTGGATGCCGATCGTGGAGCCGTATGCGATCAGCGAGCCGTTTTCGACGGCCGGGAAGATCAACATGAACTACCAGATTCTGCCATTCACCTACATCAACCGCTCGACGGCAGTTCAGAGTGCAATGAAGATAGAGTTGGTTGCTGCCGTGCCGAACGGGACGGGAGGGGGGTCTCAAGGATATCCCAGCGATCCGGGATCAGCTAACTACCTCACGAGCACAAACTGGGCGAACTCGACCGGCTACAGAAAGACGCTGAACCTCAGCGAAACGGACGGCAGCCTCCGGCAGTTCAAGGCAAAGTTTGCCAGCGGGGACATCTTTCGTTCGGCCTCTCAGATTTGCGACATCTACCTGACGCCACGGGATCAGGCATGGGCCTCCGATTCCGCCGCGCAGACGTTTTGGAGCGCCAACCTCAACACCGCCGACAACCTCCGCGAGAAGCCCTACGCCAACCTCTACGCGCGGCTCACGACAAAATCGAACACGTATACCGTGCACGTGCGGGCGCAGGTGCTGCAGAAAGTGCCCGGCACGCCGGCCGACCAGTGGGTCGAGGGCCGCGACCGCGTGGCCGCCGAGGAGCGCGCCTCGACGCTCATCGAGCGCTACGTGGATGTCGAGGACACCACCCTTCCGGACTTCGCAACCGACGCCAACGCCCGGCTTTCCGACTACTACCGCATGCGGATCCTCAGCACCAAGCGCTTCGCGCCCTGACCGGCGCGAGTCCCTGCCAAGAAGCGTCCAACAATCTGAAATTCCAGAATTACCTATTGCACCAGGTAGAAATACCGCTATGGTTCCTCCATGTCCACGCTCGCTGTTACACGTTCTTCATCCGTTCCGGCCCGTTTGGCTGCGATGGCTGCGATGCCAGCCCTGAAGCAGGTGGAAACGATCCGCAAGGGGATTCCTGCCGCGGTTTTTGAGCAGGTTGCCGCAGCGCTTGGGCTCGGCAAGGAAGCCCTTGCCCTCAAGCTCAACATCAACGCCCAGACGCTGCGCAAGCGGAAGTCCCGGGTTCTTTCGCCCGATGAGGCCGAGAAAAGCCTGAGAGCCACGCGGATTTTTGTGGCGGCCAGCGAGATCTTGGGGAGCCAGGAAGAGGCCCGGCAGTGGATGGGGGAACCGGTGATGGCACTCGGCGGAAAACGTCCGGTGGATCTTCTGGATACCGACGTGGGCTCACAGGAAGTCGCCAACATCCTCAACTGCATCAAGTGGGGGGTGTATGCGTGATTTTCCATCGCTTGGAATCCCTTGATCGCGCCACCCCCGGCATCGCATTCAGCGGCGAGGGAGGGCTTCATGCCGCCGGTCGATGGAACTCCCTGGGAACCCGCATGGTTTATGCGTCGGGTTCCGTCGCGCTGGCCTGCCTGGAAACGTTGACCCACCTGCGCACGCCTCGACAGTTGGAGGATCGATGGCTTTTCACAATAAAAATCCCGGATGCCCAGATCGAGGAGCTTTCCTTCCCGCCTGCCGGCTGGAATTCGGAACCGGCAGGAGCCGTGAGCCGCGAAATCGGCGACCTGTGGGCACAAGAGCAACGCAGCGTGGCACTGCTCGTGCCCAGCGCAATCGTCCCCGTCGAAATGAACGCACTCATCAACCCGCTCCATCACTCGTTCCGTCTGGCTTGGGTGAGCCGGCCTTCACGTTTCGGCTACGATCCGCGCTTGAAGTAGCGGGAGCATGTTGCGCATCTTCGAAACTTGCAAAGTAAAGGACCCCGGGGCAAACCCCAAGGCACAGGGCATTTGGAGTGCCCGGCTCTATCCTCAGACATCCTGATGTGTCATCCAGGAAAATGAGGGAGCGAGGAAAACGGATGACCCCAACCCGCGATGGTAGGGACGCCTTCTCCGCTGCGCTACGGTATCAGTTGACTTGCACGCTCCCGCGTGTCGCGCCCTGCGGGCTGCCTGCGGCAGTCTCCCGAGCGGCTGCCCTCGCCGCCTGGTTGTGCTCCCTGCACCAAACGTTCGACTGGCCCGATTCCCGATGCGCTATCGCGCTGGTTTTGCCGAGGCGTCCGTCGAGAGAAGTCGGACGGCTCGGCGAGCCATCCCTACCAATGATCGGCTCACCAGCTTTCCCCACACGTCAGGATGTCTGATCCTCCACGCCGTCACGGGAGCTTCCCCCAGCAACAAAGCCCTGCCAAGGGATCGCTGGAATCCACGCCATCAGTTTTACGTTGAATGAAATGTCCCTTGAGGGCTTGATCGTGGTGCAATAGATTTTTCATAGAGAAATGAGATCTGCAATCCAGCCATATTCCCCCTGATCCGCGCGTAATTTTCTAAGTTTTGAAAAAAATCCTTGGGAACGCTCATTTTTTTCTTGCTTTTGTTGTAGATATGCTATCTATAACAGTTTATGCCAGCC
>Ga0194063_10000625_pt1 | contig 25063 bp, 23 predicted proteins | sample SepL3720m_MetaG_FD_155459 | JGI IMG/M metagenome (GOLD analysis project Ga0194063, IMG submission 155459) | Anoxic zone freshwater microbial communities from boreal shield lake in IISD Experimental Lakes Area, Ontario, Canada - Sep2016-L373-20m | ecosystem: Environmental > Aquatic > Freshwater...
CGCATGGGGGGCCACATAACATGCATCTTGCGGCAGGCGGTGCTTGTTCTGGACAAGGAAGGGCAGCGCAAGATCCGACACAAGGTGCACGGCGGCCGTCATATCGCCCGCTTTGGCTTTACGGTAGGCCGAATGGCTCTTCAGCGCCGCATCGTCAGGGAAAAGCCAAATGGGTATGTCGGATTCTGGCGGAAATCCATGACTGCGCGGCTGCATTACGGCGTAAATTGAGAGGCGGATTCAAGTGGCTAGCGCAATCGGGAAGGTTGGCAATGGGCCAAGGCCAGTGAGATCACGGCGGTTTCTCCGGCACCGAGGTCCCATGACAGAATTTCGGGGGAAATATGGGAATCAGGAATGACGAATGCGCTCCCATGGGTTTGAAGCCAGATTTTTGCAGGATCGGTGTCGGGTCCGGCAAGGATCTCAAGTGAGACGGCATGCGGAATCGAAAAGGAAGGGGGCAAAGCGGACAACAGCTCCAGGAGGTTGATCTTGCCGAGCAGGATCAAGGGGAGATGCGTTGACGATCCAAGATTTCACAGCAGCAGCTCTTTCGACAGATTCCCAGGCTCGACTTGAATCGCCGGGACGCGATAGGCGCGAAGGGCGTCAATAAATGCAGCGCGGGAAAGGCCGGCGATCTCAGAGGCTTTGGCCTGTGATAAGCGCCCTAATTCATACCATTTCACACAGGCTGCCAACTTGAGTTCCGCAGCAAAGTCGGCGGGTGCCTGCCGCAAAGCGGAAAATGCGTTCTCAGGCATTTCAAGAGTCAACAACATGAGTGCAAAATAGCCGGAATTCCTCGGAGGGCAAGAAGCGAAAACCTGAGGGCCAAGTCCCCGCCCTACCGGCTCAAAATCCGGTTCGCTCCCACCTCCGCGTCATCGCCGATGGTCACGGGGCCGAGGATCTTCGCCCCGGCTTCGATATAGACCCGGTGGCACCTGTTTCCCTCCGGCTTCTGGCTTCTGGCCTCCGGCTCTTCACCTCAGTCGGCCGTGTATCAGTAAGCGCTTACCCATCCGCCGCACTTGGAACACCTTGCGCAGCCACTTGAGGCAACTCGCGCTTTTGAGAATCGGCGGCAGCCCCTGCAATTCGATGTGTTCCCGCTGACACCTCAATCCCTCGTTGATCATCCGCTGCCAGTTTTTCTGGGTCGTGCTCTCCTCATACCAACGAAAATGAGCCAGCGCTTCCGGCAAATACCCGAACCGGTAGCCCGCCCTCATGAGCCTGAGATAATACTCCCAGTCCATGCAGTTGCGGTACTCGATGTCCAACAATTCACCCGCCTCGATAATTTCCCTGCGGTAAAACGTCGATGTCGATGGAATACAGCAGCCGACAAACAGAAAATCCCAGGCATCGACGGGCGTATCGTATTTCCGGCGAATGACGGTCTTGTCCTCTTGGATGTAGACGCAGTCCCCATGCACTACGTCCGTGTTCGGATTGGCTTGGAGAAAGTCGGCGATCTTTTTCAAGGCTCCGGGCAGAAGATAGTCATCGCAATTCAGCCACATCACCCAGTCACCCGTCGCCTGCACGAAACCCTTGTTGATCCCATCGCTCATCCCCTTGTCCGGCTCGCTGCTCCACTTCAGGTGGGGGTAGCGCGCCAGCACCTCCAGCGTCTCATCGGTCGAACCGGCGTCCGTCACGATGTGCTCGATCGTAAAACAAGGAGGGGCGAAATCCGATTCGCCCTCATCCTGCAACCGCAATGGACTGAGTTCTTCCCCCCGCATCGTCCCTTCGTAGGCATCGGCGGACAGATTCCGCCGCTCCTTGGATGCATCCACTTGCGAAATCACGCTTTCGATACAGTCCGGCAGAAAGCGTCCTTGGTTATAGCTAGGGGTGATGATGGAAAAGCGCATAAGGAGGGGGAGATGATTTTTAATTTTGGATTTTGAATTTTGGATTTTGAATGAAGAAGAGGTCAGGGCTCAGCAGGAAGAGAAAATGCGCGTCTTCATCGTAGCTGGAGCATCTTGCTGCAGGCCGTCGTTGGAGCGTCTCGCTCCAATTCAGGCCTTGGAGAGGAAAAGAAGAGATTGTGGATCACAGCCGTCCCACAGACTGGGCATGAAGGTCTCTCTCCGGATTTTAGCCGCAAGGAGGCGCAAGAAAACGCAAAAAGGAAGATGGATTGGGATTCTCCTTTTGCTTCTATTTTTCGCTTTTTTTGAGGCTGAAAATCTCCCGCTCCGGATTTCATCTGTGGCCCTCTTCCACCGATTCTTCAGATTTTAACCACGGATTTCACGGATGAACACGGATTGAAGAGGATTTTGAACAGGCCTACTTCGCTGCCTACTTAGCTGCAGCTACGAAGGCCAAGGAAGCTACGAAGGCCAAGGACGGAGGGTTGTGGAAGCATACTATGATCAAAGCTCGCCAGCCTCTCTGAGCGAGTCGGTGACGAGATCTTCGGCAATCCAGATACCATGATGGCGCATTCTGGTGATGCAATCGCTGAGTCTTGGGATCATCTTTTGTTTTTTGGCCTTGAGTAATATTCCCAAGGAGCCGGTGACGCGGAGGCCGTGAATTCGTGCCAAACGCCTGCCCGCTCTTTCATCGATAGCGACGGTGTCGATTCCGTTTTGGTTTGCGTTGGCAATGACACTTGCCTCACCGATGTCGAGGTCACGTAGTAACGCAGTAGGAATATCGGACTCTTCCCGGCCTATGATCGCATGATGTTTCATGAGATCCAGAGCACAACTCTCAGGATTGCCTTGGCCGCCGGCTTCGATTTCCTTAAGCACCTCGAATGGAATCAGGATCTTACGATAGAGCGATGGAAGCCATTCAAGCGAGCCGGTGGCTGTGACCAGGGCGATGATCGGGCCGGTATTGATGACGATGTCACGCATTGGCAACTTCACTTTCGAATTCGTCGGTGTCCCATTGTATGGCCGCAACTCCAACCTGATTCAGTGATTTGAGGAATGTGTATCGATTCATTGGAACGAGTTGTGCGGCTTGGCCGGATGAAACACGACCAAGCTCAAAGAGTTTTGCCGCCATGGCAAAGCGCATGGTATCCTCGAACTCCCGACGTGACAGTCGTGCGCTGTCGGGAAGGCTTTCGGGATATTGGAGGGTGAGTGTATTCATAATTTAAAATTACAGGGAATTCCGGCGAACGCAAGACCGCGCATTTCGATGGTGCCGGAGTCCGTCTTGATGAGGCCGATGCGTTCGCCGTGATGCGGAATTTTGGATTTTGGATTTTGGATGAGGAAGAGCTCAGAGCTCAGCAGGAAGAGGAAATGCGTGTCTTCATCGTAGCTGGAGCATCTTGCTAGAGGCCGTCGCTGGAGCGTCTCGCTCCAATTCTGGCCTTGAAGAGAAAAAGAAGAGATTGTGAATGAAGAAGCGGCTATCCCGTTCAACATTCAACATTCAATCTACCTACCTGCCAAGCGCAGTTTGGTAGGCATCGGCGATGACTTGGTCGTAGCGGTTGGAGTCGAAGTGCTGGAGCAGCGACTGGCGCGCTTTCTCTACCAAGGCAGGCAAGGAATCGCGTGTTTGGTCGCAGCGGATCACCGCGTCCGCGAGACCCTGGATCAACGATTCCATATCGTTGACCGGCACTGCCGTGCCGCCGGCGAGACGGACGATCTCGCCCTGGGCACTGGTATCGGCTACGACCGGGTAACAGCCGGCGAGATAGGCCTCAAGCAGGGTGACCGGCGTGCTTTCGCGGAAGCTCGGCAAAAAATACACATGGCTGCGCTGCAGCGCCGCGATGTAGTCGTCTCCTCGGTAGCCTGGATGGAATTCCACACAGTCATCCAGACCCAGCGCCGTGCAAAGCTTGCGCAAGCTCGGCACCTCGGGTCCGCCTCCAGCGAGGGTATAGTGGAAATCTACCCCGGCGGCCTTCACCCGTGCCAGCGCGCGCAGGGCCAGACTCACCGCCTTTCTTCCCTCCAGATTCCCTCCGGCAAACAGCCTCAGCGGACCGCGAGTATCGCTCTGTTCAGGCCGACGGAATTGCTCGGCTTTCTCCATGGAAATTGAAGCGATCGGCAAGCGGACCATCGGGCGCTGGCCTCGGTGCGGCTTGAGCAAAAGCTCGGTCTCTTCATTGGCGGCAAAGACCAAGGCGGTGCGCCGAATGCAGTCCTGAAACGCCTTTGAGCGCAGGGTCAAGGAGCTATTGAAATCCCGAGCTCGCTCGAACGCGCGGGCTGGGGCACTGAGCATGCCGCGGAAGGCAGGTGGGATGTAACCCGCACCACCGATCGGCCCCCAGACGAAGGGAATCGGCAACTGCCAAAGGGGTGAGGGCATGCGCCAGGCGGCGATGGTCACTTGGTGACAGAGATCGAAACCAATCTCCTCATGCCATTCCTGAGCCGCTTTGAAGATCATGCGGTTGAATTCGGCATAGCGCAGCCAGCTTTGGAGGTGGGCGAGAAAGCGGTTTTCAATAAAGACTTTATTCTTTCGCAAGAAGCGCACCCGCACATTGGAAGGAATGATCCCTTCCTTGGCTCCGCGCTCCCAGCCCTCGCGATTGTGATCGTCGGCAAGAACCCACACATCGTGTTGTCGAGCAATGCGGCAGACAGCCGTCCAGCCGACACCTGGCTCGGAGCCGCGATAGGGATCACATGCGTAGGCGGAAATGATAATTTTCATTGTAACTTAATCTTTAGTTGCGAATGTAATTCAATGTAATCATTATTTAGCCAGTTCATTAGTTTTTCATCAAGCTGTTCTTTTTCGAGTATATGAGGAGTGTATTTCATACCACCAGCTAATGCGATTTGCTCGTAGCAGGCATTTAGGTAAGGGGGCTGAAACAATTCTAAGACTGGTGTGCCTGGATGCGCCCAAAGAAGATTTGTCATCGCTGCGCCATGAAATCCGGCGATGGCGGGGGCCAAGCTCGCCTTGAGGATTTGTTCTCTCACACTTAGTAGTCCGCAGTTAATAATTTCATAGCCATGATTGGAAAAAGCCTTTTCGATAAGATCAAGATCCTTTGGTACGCGAGTACCACCACGGCGTGTCAGAAAGATAGGCTTTCCATTTGGCTTAGGACTTCGGTATTGGGCGAACTTTTCTCTAAGCCAATCGAAGCCTATGGGATTGTGGACGCCAGTCATTGAGCTTGGAGAACAAAAATAATATCGCTCCGGTTGGACGCAGTGGCTTGGGGAGGTTTGAGCCATGTGCGAAAGCCCGAGCATATCGATCGTTTCAGCAATGTAGGATGGTTGCCTGGTGGGAAGAAGGATGCGTGTTTCCTCCGGAAGTTTTTCGCGCACATGGAGGCGAGTGAGGCCATCGAGTATCCAATGAAAGTAATTCCGTCCATCTGCCCAATTGGAAGCGAGAGAAGTCCATGCCCCGGGGAGATGTTGAGGCCGAGAAACGATGATTTGGGCCAGATATCGATCTTCGCTCAAACCTCGGCGATGTTTCATGTGAAAAACGCCTTCACTGCAAATTCGTTCATCTGAATTGCGCCAGTGAAGCATTTTACCTACGAGACGGGCCTGATCCGAACGCACCCAGAATACCGGCCAAGGTTGGTGATCATGTTGTTGCATTCTAGCCAAATCCGTCACAGAACCGTTGGGGCAGGGACCGGGATTTTGTTTCTCGGCAATAATGCCACCCTTGAGTTCTCCTTTTTGAAGAAGTTCCCATGCAGAAAATGAACCACGCAAGGGGCGAAAACGACCGATGGATGGAAGGCACGACAGCACGCGGTCGAGTAACAAAGTGCCGCGGTAGATCAGGGTTTTGAGCATGAAAATGAAATGATCAGTATTTCAGGGACAGATTTTAGAAGACCGATTGAGTTTGTCTCTTACTAATGTTAAGGCCGCCCGAGTCGGGACAATCATAGAGTTCGGTAAATCTCCACAAATCCCTCAGCCGTGCGTTCAGGGTGAAGATATGCCCTATCCTCTGTATGGCGTCCCTTACCCAAGGTCGCGGTCCGCTCATGTGAGGACATAACATCATCCATTGCGGCTGCCAGATGCCCCGCATCGAGCGGGTTGACAATACGGCCATTGACCCCATCACGGATGTAGCCGGCCTGACCGCCATTGAGCGTTGTGACCACAGGCAAGCCGATGACTCGAGCCTCTTTGACCGAGTTGGGGCTGGTGTCGCCACGGGTCGGGAGCACCGAGCACCAAGCCCCTTGAAGTTGAAGTTTCATGTCTGCCCATGAAAGCAGGCCAAGGCAGCGGACATTTTGCAGTCCCGCAGCATCGCAAGCCGCTTGGATCGAGCTGTCACCGGCGAGGCGCAACTCCCATTCCCGATTTGGCAGCAATTTCGCCGCCTCGATCAATACATCGAGTCCCTTGCGGGTCCCGCCGCCACCGACATAAAGAGCATAGGGGCGTGCGGGGGCCGGTTTCCATTCGAGATCATAAAAGCTCGGGTGCACACCGTACTCGACCATGCGGCAATCCGCCATGGGGTCGATCTCCTTGACCCGATCGATGCCCCATTGACTCTCGGAGGTCACCACGGTGGCAGAGCGGATGAAACCGGCTTCGGAGCGGATCATCTTTCGCCAACGCCAATCGGCAGGGAGTCCGCCAATCCGCTGATACTCGGTGAGAATGCCTTGCATCGAGAGAATGGTCGGCCCCTTGAAGTCTTGTAAGGCGGCCGGATAAATCAACTCCGTGCCCCAAGCATGAACGATATCGGGCTTGATCCGCTTGATCTCCCGGCTGAGCGCGAAACGCGCAGGGAGGCAATTGAGCGCCAGGTCTACCGAGAATTTCGCCGCCGGCACGCGGTGGAAGTATTGTCCCAAGGCCTCGACCACCACCCGTTGCTTGATCGTGCGATCAAGGATGACCCAGTGGATCTCGAGATCCTTGTATTCCTGAAAAGCCAAGGCGAGCTGTGGCAGCCAAGTGCAGCTCTGGCCCCCGCCACGGCCAACAGCTCCGCTCTCAAGGGCACTTAGGGGAAACTCGGCTAGAATGGCGATACGCATGAGGGAGAGTAATTTTAAATTTTTAATTTTGAACTGCGAAATGGGAAGCCTTGGATTTGAGAACCGCGAAGCACGCTAAATGACGCGGAAATGGGAGAGATGTGTGGAGGATTAGAAAAAGGGGGTTAGGCTTTCGATTCACTCAGTACGATGCGCTCCCATTGCAAGCCGGGGTGATGTCCGAAGTTGACGAGCAGACCTAGCTTTAAGCCAGTCGCCTTGAGATAATTCAATAGTTGTGCGCGATGTTCATCTGTCAGCAGTTTGACTGCTTTGATTTCAACGATGATCTTACCGAAACAAAAGACATCGGGGATGTATCGGCGCTTCAGGATTTCTCCTCGATAATTCAGTTGTATCTCAACCTGGGAATCAAAAGGGATGTGGCAATGACGCATCTCGATTTCAAGACACTCCTGATAAACTGGCTCCACGAAGCCATGCCCTTTGTCTTTATAGACAGACATGCAAGCCCCAATAATTTGGTAGGATTCCTCTTTGAACAGTAGAACCATGACAATAGAAAGTTAAGGATAGCATCCTCCGCATCGAATCAAATTATTCCTATATTTTCGCGCAATTTCGCGTGCTTCGCGGTTATCCCAATCTTCTATTTAATTTTCTGTTTTTCTCACCACCACCGCAGGATTGCCTGCGGCGATTGTGTCTGCGGGAATATCCTTGGTCACCACCGAGCCAGCCCCGATGACTGCGCGGTCGCCGATCGTTACCCCCTTCAGGATGAGGCTGTTGGCGCCTATGAAAACGTCATCGCCAATCACGATCGGGCGGCAGTTGCAGTCTTCGCAGCCGCGTGGGCCACGCCGTACCTCGGCGTTGAGGGAGTGAAAATCATGATCATAAATACGGACATTGCCACCGATGTTGCAGAACTTACCTATCTTTACGCCCACACGAGATGAAATGACCACCGCGGAGAGACCACTGTGGTCGCCAATTTCTATTTTACCGCCCTCCCAAGTGTGGAGAATGACCGGGCCAGTCATGCCAACCCGGTTGCTGCGCCAACCCGCCAGCAGGCGAACATGATTACCAATGACGATGCTATCGCATTCTCGGGCCTTGATCCGAATCGGGCCGCTGCTGCGAAAGTCCTTTCCCACTAGGCAACCCTGAAACCAAGCACTCAAGTTCGCACGAAGCGTCGAAAATACCATGTTACCCTGAATGCACAGCATATCATAGCCGCTGTATATTTTGTTGGCTAGCGTTCGCATGGATATTAGATAAATATAATATATATAAAAAAGAATTTAAAAATAATAAGCTATTTTATTTTTAATCTGCATCGAACATAAATTTTTTATCAACAAGATATAGTTTTTGCGTTTAATAAATTAAACGTACACGTGTGGATATTTTATGCTTTTCTAGTATGGTAATTTACACCGTGAGTATTTATTGCGGCTGATCAATGATTCTCGAACCTATCTTGATAAACGGCAACTCAATCCATCGGTAGCTGATCCAAGATATTAATAGGGTGAGAGGAATGGCTGTAAGAGTCGTGTAGAGTAGGCAATACTGCCATGAAGAGATCAGATGAAAACGATTGAGCCCCCATTGGACAGAAAGGATCACAGGCACATGCCAGAGGTAGATGCTGTAGGAAATGCTGCCTAGGAAGATGGGTAATTTTGAATTGAGGAGGAAGTCGCCGACCCGATGCAAACGGCCTCGGGTGCCCAGATCCCCATCGACCAACCAAGCTAGCATGAGCAGCCAGATCAAGAATCCAGTCCAATGGCCTGTAATTTCGAGGAGGTTGCCTTTGAGGAGGAGGCGGTTCTGATTTCCCGTGACTAATAAAAATAGAATCAGGGTCACGAGGAGCAAGGAGACTCGGTTTTCACCCAGCAGGCTGCGCAGGGCTTGTTGGTTATGAAGACACCATTGGTGCAAGTGGAATGAGAGAATCCCGACGACAAAAAACTCGATGCTGTTGGGGAGAAAGGCGATGTAGTTGGATAGCGGAAATCCTGCGTTGTTAATAAAGCCGAAGAGGGGTTGACGTAGGGTGACAAACAAAATGAGCAGGCCGAGAAATTGCAGCAGGCCTGAGCGACTCGGCATCATTCGTTTGCAGAGCAGGGGGGAAATGAGATAGAATTGGAATTCGAGCGACAAGCTCCAAACCACGCCGATGAATGCCACCGCGACGTGTGGCATTAGGTTGTCCGGAATGACGCCATTGGTCATGGTCAAGACCGCAGCCGCATAGCCGGGGATGTTTGCGTTGTAGGCCAGCCAATTGGATGTAACATAGTGCAGGGTATCCGGGCTGAAAAAGGAGGACCATGGCTGATGGATCAGTGCGCCATAGACCCCGTGGAGGGCAATGCCTGCGCAGCTTGCCAGGAAAAACGCTGGATAGATTCGAAAAAATCGGCGGGTGATGAAATGGCGGTAGGGTTCGGGACGGCGGCTGATCACAAGAGCGATGACGTATCCGCTCAGAATCATGAAGGTCTGAACGGCGAATTGAGCATTGGCGAGGGTGGCCCATAGGCCCGTATTCAATCGGTCGCCGCTCATTTGAAGGAGATGGCTGGCTACCACCCACAGGCACATGTAGCCCCGCAGTGCTTCAAGGCTGAGGATTTTGGACGGAGAGGCCATGGCGGGTTCGTGCGTTAGCTAGAGGGGAAATCTGGCGGACTGGAAGAAGCGATCGGGAAATTTGATACGAGCGACAAGAAGGTCAGCTCAGGCGGCGCGGAGGACCTTGCGAAAGCATGCTATTCTATTTTTGCGAAGGTATTCTCCGTTCTTGGATTTTATCCTAGATAGAGCTGAGCATGGCGTTGCCACATGCCTTGACGGGTCATTCCCTTGGCGGGGATGGAACGTCTGCCGGTTTCGGCAAGACGGGCGCGCAGACTTGGATCAGTAATCAACCGCTCGAGCGCTGCGGCAAGAGCCGATGGATCGGCGGGTGGTACCAGCAGGCCGGTTTTTTCGTGTTCGATCATGTCGGTGATGCCACCCGCGGTCGTGCCAGCGCAGGCCGCTCCATGAAACATGGCTTCCTGAAGCGAAAGCCCGAGCCCCTCGGCAAGCGAAGGCATGGCAAAGATCGCGGCATGGCGCAACAAATCGATGGCTTGGGCATCGGGTACCTCGGTGAGCACATCAACTTGGTCTTCGATCCCATGCTTGCGAATAGCAGCGAACATGGCATGGGTGGTTAGGTCACATCCGTGTCGGCCAGCGATTACCAGCCGCCAGTCGGGATGCTTGTGGGCGATTTGGCCGAAGGCCTCGGCGAGATAAGGTTGTCCTTTGCGGGCGCCGACCGTGCCGAGGCAGAGGATGATGTTTCGCTTTTGGGGGGTGAAGACCTCGCTGCCGTCCAGCATCGAATGGTAAATTTGGATGAACTTGTGACGCAGGGGGAAGAACCAGCGCTGGACAGCCTTCCAATCGTGTTGGGAAACGGTGGCTTCCCATTCGACACTGGCCACCTGCCGCAGCTTGGCGGGCCAGCAGAGGCACATGGCCGCGAGCTTGTACCCGAGAGGCCGTTGCTCGCCGACAAAACCCATCAGGCCAAATGCGCCGTGATTGGTGGACACGCAGCGAAAGCCTGCATTTGCTACCTCGGTGATCACACAATGTGTCCAGGTTCTCGATCCCCACGTGTAAGTGCCGCCATGATGGAAGTGAAACAGGTCGATGCCTTCTTCGCGACCCCATTGCGCGATGCGGGCTGCCTCTTGCCGCTTGTCGGCAAGCGGATCGTAGGGAAGGCAACCTTTCAGCATGGGACCGAATGAAGATGCTTGAATCACATCTCCCAAGTCGGCCGAGACCAAATAGAGCTCAAATTTCTGGTGTAGGCCGCGAATCAGTTCGCGAACCAAAACTTCGACGCCACCGTGTTGGTGAAGCGGGCATTCAAGGCAAAGGGCAATACGCATGGGGTAGGGCGAGAGTTCGTTTTTTTCAGCGAGTAAGAGCCTCCTCGGCTTGAAGGAGGCTTGTCGAGCCTCGGCTGCGCTTGATCACTCGACGTAGCAGTTGGAAAAGTTCATTTCTCACATCGGTAGAGACCCCAAAAAGCACTGTGACCGAACCGGCAAGAAGGCTGCCTATGCCAGCAGACAAAAGAAGCCCGGCAAAGCCTGGAAGCAGGTTGCCGAAGTAAGAGCTGGCCCACGCCAAGATGGCCGTCAGGGGCAAGACCCTGAGGGGGCGCCACAAGGCCTCGTGGATGAGTTTGGACACCGGAGTTCGGGTGATCGTGGCCAAATGATGAATGCCAAATCCAATGCTCCCAAACAGGGAAGAAGCCATCGTCGCGACGATTAAGCCAACAACCCCCCAGCGTCCAACCATCCACCAAGCATTGAATCCGATCAATGCCGACTCCAGCAAGGGGACAAATCGAATGAATCCCATTTGTTTATGGAACCCCACAATTCCAAAAGCGGCTGCTGCGATCGCCGCTACAATGCAACTGAGAGCAATCCACCAATCGGTGGCGGATGCCCAAGCCAGCTGCCCCCCCACCCAAACGCGCACAAAATGGCCATTGTTGGCTGCGCCAACCGCAAAAACGCAAACAGACAAGGCCAACACAAGCTGAGTGATCTCGGTCCAGCGCTTGGCCATTTTGGATTCCTCACCGCGCGCGTAGATTTCACAAAGCATCGGCAACCCATAGTCATATGGCTTGGAGACGATCTGGGTCAGAATCGTGAAAGTGCGGGTGCACACGGTCCATGTCGCGGCAGCGTCTAGGCCCAGAAATCGAGGTAGCAAGAGCATGGGCAGGCCACTTCTGAATTGATTGCCGACTTGGACCAAGAAAATATCCCGTGAATAGCGGAACACCGATTTGAACTCATCAGGATTGGGCCAGCCCCAAGTGCCTGCGGGTGGATAGAATTTTAATTTTTTGCAGGCCACCGTGTTGAAGATCAGCACCCAAATGAAGCCTGCTACAGTATTTGCAATCATCGCATAGAGACCCCAGCCAGCGTGAAAGCCCATATGCAGCACTCCGTAATAAATGAAAAAAAGAATGATTTGGCAAACCTGCATCAGATCATGGCGTTGGTGAATGTAGAGTGGTGAGCCCAACATCCGTGTCGCCATCGATGCGGATGACAGCAGCACTTGCGCAACCATCACCCATACAAACCGATCTTTCAGTTCGGGTGGGATCCGGTAAATGGGAATCGCTGCCCAGATCCCGATCAATCCGATCACCAGCACGATCGCCGCGGCTAAGCCGAGCGCCACGAGGCTGGCGGTGAATAGCCGACCATAGCGACCATCGTTTTTATCCTCCTTGCAGTCGAACAAATGCCGCTGGAAACCATTGGTCATTCCTACCTCAATCAGTCCCAAATAGTTGACTAGGGTCGTGACCAAGCCCCACATACCGAATTCGGCATGGCTCAGGTACGAAAGCGCCAAGGGAATGGAGGCGATGGAGTAAAAAATTTGAACCGCGAGGGCTCCGTATCCAAGAAGGACTCCGCGGGCGAGTAAGCTTTTCCGATTCATGAAATAAGAATCAAGTCGATGTTTTTGGAAGTTTGTAGCACGGCACTTCCTGTGAAGTTAGACAACCTTCAGGCCTTTTGGGATTCTGCGCGCTCCAAGCTGTGCCTCTCCAGTAGGGCGCGCAGCTCTGCGGTGGTCGCGAAGATCTCGGCCTCAGGGAATTGTTCGACGAGGTTTGTAAGATTTCGAATGATCAATCGAGTGTCATACAAGGAGGCGCGTGCCCCGACGCCGGATGAGGCAACCCCCAGATAGGGCAGCACTAAGACATCGGCCGCAGCAAGCCACCGATCAAATGCGCAGTCGTCCAGATAGTCTTGATGGAGAAAGACTTGGGGCACATTGGCACACAAGGATGCCAGCTCATCCACATAGGCTTGGCACTCATGTTGATTTGGGGGCAAACTGCCGACCAGATGTAATTCGGCTGCAGCAGAATGAGTCTGAATCAGCGAAAATGCCTCTACCGCATCGTGAAATCCTTTGTAGCGATGTAAAAATCCCGAACAAAGGAAGATTGTGCTGCAGGCAGAAAGCCCGAGTTCGGCGCGGGCCTCATTTCTGCTTCCCCGATAATGAGGTAGCATGAACTGGGTGTGCTCGACGAGCACGGTTTTTTCACGAGGAATTTTAGGAAAACGACCCAAAAACTGGCGACGCATCGAATCGGTGTGAAAGGCGATTTCATCAAAGGTGCAAAATGCGAATCGGCGGGTCCAGTTGTTGAACCATGGCAGGTCGGTACGCGTCAGGATTTCATGGATTACTAACCGTGACTGGCTGGAGCGCTGTGCCATGGTTCGCAGCAGCTGGGTGTGAAGCAGTCGACAAATCCGTCGCGACACCGGTCCCAACTGCTGCCTTGGAAAAAACAGCCCGTCCGAGTAATGCACGATGAGCTCGCAACGATCAGCATGCTGCCAAGCATGAACCAATGCTTTAAGGCAGGATCGAAAGGAGGTGAGATCGATGTGAGTTTCTGCCTCGCTATCCGGCAGCATGCTGATGGTGCGGACTTGATACCCATCTTCCTCCAGACGCAAGCGATGCTCGCCGGCGTAGGTCGCGATTCCGCAACGGCTGGGCGGCAAGGGAGAAAAAATCGTGATAACTTTCGAATGGGTGAAGGTCATTTGGGCTCAGAGAAGGTAAGAAAATTCGCTCAATGGAACAGTTGTGAAATGACGCGGACTCACAATTGGTCAGCCGTGAAGCGGAGAACATGCATTCAGGGACGCAGCGTGGATTATCGTATGGGTTTGATGCGCGTGTAACGGGGTAGCGGCAGATTTTTTTCCAATAGTTTGACCATGGCAATACTCATCATCGTCTGCCTTACACCATCTGAAAATTCACCGAAAATCAGACAGAAAAAGATCGGTAGAATGATGATGGGTATGCAAAAGAACAAAGCAACAGGGAACCATTCCGTGCTGCGGCAGCGGAGGATTTGCCGGTGCGCATGCACGGCCGTGCGGATCATCGCCAGCACTAAGATGAGCATGCCGACGTAGCCAGTGCTGCGAATCGTCTGGACAGGGCCGCTGTGGTAAGAACCGTTGATCAACATGGCTTCTTGTTGAGCCGACATGCCGTTGGCCAGCTTGCCAATTTTCATGTCTTTCATGCGCTGATTAGTTTCCAGATCCGCTTTGCTGAAGCCGATGCCATCACCGAGGATCTTGTTGTGAATCCAGCGCTTGGAGGTGAGGGCCTCGATCCACATTTCCTGGCGCCACTCGGTGGAATCGTCAGCAACTTTGACGTATTGTTCCTCCCAGGTGCCCGGAAAGGGGGAAAGGGCCCGCTGGATATTGCCAGGCAAGGGGAAATTGAGGTTGATGATGGCTAGTAAAGACAAGAATGAAGCGATGGCAATGAACGAAGCGAAGAGTCCGCCGCGGCCATTCCAGTATAAGACGCCAAATGCGTAGATCAGTCCGGTACCTGCAATGGCGTTGCGGTAGCCACTGCCAGCGGCGGCGGCTATGCTAATCAGGAGCAGCAGTGACCATAGAGGACGCAGGCAGGCCTTAAGGGGTGAGAGGCGGGTTACAAGCCACTGCGCGATCAATTGACCTAATGAGTTCAGGGCGGGGATGCGGCTCAAGCCTTCCTCGGTGAGTGTGATTCCACTGCGCAGGACGTTGGATGGAATACCGATTGCAATACCGAGCATCGAAAGTCGCATGGCCCATTTCAGATCCTTGGGATTGACCTGATAGGCACTTAGGATCACCGCAGCGGTGATTCCGATGATCATAAAGACATAGGGGCGTCCACCCACCTCGCTGCCGCCAAATAGGTTCAATCCGACGGGATTCCGCAGGTAGGCCTGCACAATCGATGCGACGAGGAGCAAACCCCAAATTTCCAATTCACCGAATGACAAGGTGAATTTCAGCTTTCGCATCAAAAACAAAAGCAATGAAAATCCGATGAAAATCATTTGGCCGATTTGTACGGATCCAAAGCCCATAAGCAGCACAACATTGGCCGCATAAAAAAACAGAAAAAGCAGCCAGACTCTCTGGCCAAGCAACCCGGAAATCAGGACTAAACTGGTCGCGGCCAAGTAAAGCAAGGTCTCGCTTTGATCCGTGACCAGGGAGAATCCAATCCAAATGGCGAGAACCGTACCGACGATCAGGGCGATGATGCCTTGGATGGATTTGGAGTTGAGCATGGTTGGGTAAAGTAGAAATTGGGAAAGCGGAAAGCTGAAATGAATGGAAGAGATGGAGCGCTGATCTTTAGTCGGCGTCTTCGATTTCGAGGGCTTTCGTGTGTTTCGTGGTTCTCTGGATCGAAGATTTTACCGCGAAGCCGCGAAGGTCGCGGATGGGTAAAGCTGAAATTGGGAAAGCGGAAAGCTGAAAGGAAGAGAGAGTTTCGGAGGCCGGAGGGCGGATTTTCGGTGAGATGGAGCGCTGATCTTTAGTCGGCGTCTTCGATTTCGTGGGTTTTCGTGTGTTTCGTGGTTCTCTGGATCGAAGAGTTTTAGCCGCAAAAAGGCACAGAGAACGCAAAAGGGGAGGAGCGGGTAAAGCTAAAATTTGGAAAGCAGAAAGCTGAAAGGAAGAGAGAGTTTCGGAGGCCGGAGGGCGGAGTTTCGGTGAGAGTGAAGGAGATGGAGCGCTGATCTTTAGTCGGCGTCTTTGATTTCGTGGGCTTTCGTTGTTTTTCGCCTCTGAAAGAATCTCACGCGGAGACATTGAGATGCAGAGGGTCGACGGGGGCTAAAGCGATGCTATTTCGTTCGCTTTTTGCCACGATTCGGAAAGTCCGCGGAATCGGACTTCCTCAAGCAAGTAGGGATTGTCGATTTCATGGCTGGATTCGTTTAGGATAGCGGCAATGTCGCGCAAGTGTTTATGGGATCCTCCTTCACGGAAAAATTCGAGTTTTCGCAAGATTACATATTCAGGGGGAGCAAAAGATACAGACAAGCCATCGATCTCGATGCGGATTTTATGGTGGAAGGCGCGATGGTGCAGTGGGTCGCTGCCAGCGAGATAAACATCTGCCTTGAGCATCGTTTCTAGGTGGAAAATATTGAAATGCCCTCGATGCGTGCGTGCGAGTTCGGATTGAATGACCTCGGGAGGAGGAAGGTAGTAGAGATTATCGGGAAAAGCTTTGGTGAGGGCGGGGAGGTCAGTGACCTTGATTTCAAGAATCAGGTCGATGTCGTTAGTGAGTCTGGGCTCGCCATAGGCCATCGCGGCGACCGAACCGGTGACTAAATATTGGAGACGGTAATTTTCGAGTGGCCCAATGAACGCGGTGATGAGTTCAGTCATGTAGCAAAAAGAATCGAAGGTTCAGTTCTTGTTTCAAGCGCTCTTCAGACCAGTCTGGATGACGGCGACGAAGGCCGGCCTGCTTGACTTTGCGGGCGGTCGCATAGAGTCGCGAAGCGATGGCCATTTTTTGGCTTGGAGTCGACTTGGCGGCTGGCGGGGGAGGGGGCATGGGTAAAGCTGAAATTGGGAAGATAAAGCGAAACGCGGAGGTGGGGAGAGCGCCGAGGCAGACGCTGAGCTGGATTTTGAAAGTATGGAGCGCTGATCTTTAGTCGGCGTCCTTGATTTCGTGGGCTTTCGAGTCTTTCGTGGTTCTCTGGATCAAAGAGTTTTAGCCGCAAAAAGGCACAGAGAACGCAAAAGGGGAGGAGCGGGTAAAGCTGAAATGTGAAAGCGGAAAGCTGAAATCAGGAAGAAGATTTTACCGCGAAGGCGCAAAGGTCGCGGGTGGGTAAAGCTGAAATTTGGAAAGCGGAAAGCTGAAATGAAGAGGATAATTTCGGAGGGCGGAGGAGCGTTGATGATAAAGCGAAACGCGGAGGCGGGGATGGAGCAGAGGAAGACGCTGAGGGAAGGAGATGTTAGATTTTGGAGTGAAGCACGGTCTTGGGCCGTCTTCCTGTCATCGTGTTCATTTCTACTTTCTACTTTCTGCTTTCTACTTTATCTCTAGGGTTTTCCTTCGATGGTTCTGCGGGCGAATGAGAACTTGGCGATGCTGAAGACGGCGACGTTGAGGAATTGGGCGAGCATGTAGTTCATTCCGAGCCAGGTGAGCAGGCTGTAGGCTCCCCAATCCATGACGCGGGCGGAGAGGATGCCGCTCATGAAGAGAACGAATTGGGATCGCAGGCTTTTTGATTCATCGCGCTGGAAAACGAAATAGATGCAGGCGAAGAAGTTGATGGTGACTTGGATGACAAGGACCAGGGCGTAGGCTGCGGGCTTGGGCCAGAGTAGCTTTTCGACCAGTAGATAATTGATCGGAATGGCTACCAAAAAGGCAGGGATGCCGATGGCGAGAAACTTGAAGAGCTTGAGAAATGACGGAGGCACGGGAGGGTGGGGAAATTTTGGATTTTGGATTTTGGATTTTGGATTTTGGATTTTGGATTTTGGATTTTGGATGGGAAGATAGGGAGTACCGATCTTTAGTCGGCGTCTTTGATTTCGTGGGCTTTCGTGTGTTTCGTGGTTCTCTGGATAGAAGGGTTTAACGCGGAGACGCAGAGGGCGCTAAGGGACGAAAAAGCAGAGGGATATTCGTAGGCCAGAGGCCAGAGGGACGCGGAGCTGGGACGATGGGCAACTTGTCTAGCGGATCCAAATGAAGCGTGCAGCCCCCTCGGTTTCGAGGAAGTCGAATTCATGGTGGTCGCTGGTAGCAACAGGAGCACCCAATGATTTGGCGAGCGCCAGAGCGAATGCGTCTGCGAGTGAAACGCGGAAGCGGGCTTTGAAGTGCGCGGCATGATGGAACACGGAGTCGTCGATGTTCCAATGGATGTTGATTGGAAGTCGCTGGACAACATCCACGATTTCACGTGCAGATCGAGGATCGCCAGATTGCCGGACGGCATCGTAAGCGATTTCAAGGAGGTTCACGACGGAAATTTCAACCGATGCAGCCTCTTGAAGGACCGCTGCCACGACCTCGGAGCCGGGCTCGTCGTTGAGAAACGCGATCAGAGCGCAGGCATCCAAAACAATAGGTGTCTCAGTCTTTCAATTGGATCTCATCGGATTTTAATGTGGCAAACACTTCGCTGGAACTCAATCGTCCTTTAAAGAATCCCTTGAGCTGTTGAATGCTCTCCAGTCTTCGCGCATCCTTCTGCTGCTTTTGGGTGGTTAGGAATTCAAGGAAATCCAGAAGTTCCGAGGCAATCGGTTCAGGCAGATCAACTACCTTTGATTGAAGTAGTGCGGCTTTTGACATGGCATTATATTATGAGTCCTGCGCGGCAAATCAAGAGACTTTGGTGTGGGTAAAGCTGAAATTGGGAAAGCAGAAAGCTGAAATTGGGAAGATAAAGCGAAACGCGGAGGCGGGGAGAGCGCCGAGGCAGACGCTGAGCTGGATTTTGAAAGTATGGAGCGCTGATCTTTAGTCGGCGTCTTCGATTTCGTGAGGTTTCGTGTCTTTCGTGGTTCTCTGGATAGATGGGTTTACCGCGAAGGCGGGGAGGGCGCGGGGGGGTAGAGCTGAAATTGGGAAAGTAGAAAGCTGAAATGAAGAGGAGAATTTCGGAGCTTCGGAGGGCGGAGGAGCGGTGATGATAAAGCGAAACGCGGAAGCGGGGAGGGAGCAGAGGAAGACGCTGAGCTGGATTTTGAAAGTATGGAGCGCTGATCTTTAGTCGGCGTCTTTGATTTTGTGGGATTTCGTGTGTTTCGTGTTCTCTGGATCAAAGAGTTTTAGCCGCAAAAAGGCACAGAGAACGCAAAAGGGGAGGAGCGGGTAAAGCTGAAATGTGAAAGTAGAAAGCTGAAATGAAGAGGAGAATTTCGGAGAATGTGTGGCCTCTGACCTTTATCGCTTGGTTGCGGCCAAGCGGGCTTGATATAGAGTTTCCTCCGTGAGGCGGCGCTGAGTGCGCAGGAGTTCCGCCAAGATCGAGACAATGACCATCAGGAAGCCGGAGAGCGCAAGCATGGCGAGCAGAATGACCGAGGGGAGATAGGTTCTGGTTGGGTCGCCGTGGCCTTTGATATAAACAAGATAGATGAAGCGCAGCCCCAAGGACGTGGCTCCCGCGAAGAGGAGTGCCGCGGCACTCATGAATAGGCGGCTGGGACGGTAGAGGATGAACATCGACACCATGGTGGAGCCGGTTTTCCAAATGTATTGCGGGATGGAGCTGAAGAGCCGGGAGTCGCGGGTCTTTGGATTGACGCGGATATCGACCGAGGTGATGCGAAGTCCGTTGTTGCCAGCTTGGATGAGAGTTTCCATGCAGTAGGAAAACTTGGAGTAGAGGAAGATGCGCTGGCAGGTCTCGCGGGAAAAGGCGCGAAAGCCGGATGGCGCATCACGGACGGTGGTTCTGGAGATCATGCGCAAGACCGCACTGCCACATAGCTGCAAGGATTTTTTGATGATTCCAAACTCGGGGTGATCGACGATCGGGCGGCAGCCGACCACCAGATCGGCACGGCCTTCGAGAATCGGCTGCACGAGCTTGGCGATGTCGGCACCGCAGTACTGGTTGTCACCATCGGTATTAACGACGATGTCTGCGCCGTGGGCGAGGGCATAGTCAACGCCCAGGCGGAAGGCGGTGGCCAAGCCGCGGTTACCCCCTAGGTGCAGGATGTGGTGTGCTCCACATTCTTTGGCCACCTCAAGAGTTCGATCGCTGCTGCCATCGTCGATCACAAGGTATTCGATGGAGGTGATGCCAGGGATCTCGCGCGGCAGATCCGCCAGCGTCTGCGGCAAGGTGTCTTCCTCGTTAAGGCAGGGGATTTGGATGAAGAGTTTCAAGTCGGTGATCAGTTTTTGAGCTGCGAGGGGAATTTAGGAGAGTTCCATGCTGTCCAGCGTGGTGTAACGAGTCTCGCATTCAAACGTGTCGTTCGATTGGATGATGCGCTCTTGTCTGGTGACTCCCTTCAGCACGGCTAAGTCTTCCGGGTGGTAGCTGTCGGCACTGGCGACGTGGCGTTTGGAGGTACGCGGGGCACGAGTGATTTGATCTCGATCGGAGAGGCCGGTGATGCGGTCTCGCAGGACGACGGCGTCACCGTCGATGGTCACGCTGCGTGAGAAGTGGAGGGTCTGCTGGGGTTTTTTGAAGATAACGAGGCGTTTTAGAACCTTGATGAGTCTGCGTCCAAACACGTAACTGGTGAGGCGCAGGATCATGTGTTTCCATGGTGTGCTGAGGTGCTCCTTGTGAGAGACGAGGTAGCCCTCGCAGCCAGCCATGCGATCAGTCGCAGTGATTTTCCACGCGGGTGTCCACCAGTGGCTGACAAAAAGCTGTTTGGGGGTTTGGACGATCCACCCGAAATCGCAGGCGATTTCGCCTCCGGGCCAAATGCCAGTGGTGATGGCACCTTTACGGGTGGAGACAAGCGAGCAAGGGCCTTCGTTACCGCCGAGCAGGGCGTGACCGGAGCCTGCCTGTTGGGAGGGGATGGCCATGCCAGGTTTTACTTGGGTGCAGGAGTCCAGCGAGTGTTTTTCGAGCAGAGCAAGTGCGCGGAATACCGAATGGCCGATGTAATGGCACCAGTAGCGATCATCTACCGCGTCGAAAGGGTGGAAGTCATCGGCCGAGCGACGGGTGAACAAACGGCGAACGACGTCAGCGGTTTGTTTGCAGCGATCTTCGATGGCAAGACGGACGAGTCCGTAGGGAACGAAATAGTCTGTGTTTCGAGAGTTGTGCATGCCCGCCTCGCCGATGGGATTGAGGGCGAACCAAGCGGTGTAGTCTGCCGCGAGGACGATCGCATTTTTCACGCGGGCCTCTTGGGTGTGATCGTAGATGTCCCAGAGGCAATCCATGGAAACGGCAAGGTAGCCGAGGTCAGGTCCGTCGTATTCCGGAAACCAGCCTTCTGCGTGTTGAAGACCTAGGGTGCGAGTGAGCTGTGCTTGGAACGCGGATTCGTCGACGAGAGAGCGATCGAGCGTGCGGATGACGGAAAGTGCGGCGGTGCCGGCGATTTGCTGGTTGGCGGCCGCGGCTTCAAAGCGGTTGAGCAATTGCTGGGCGGCAATGGCTAGGCCGGATCGCATGTCTGCAAGCGGGACGGTGCCTTGGTGGCAAAGTTTGGCGATGGCCAGAGAGGAGAAGGCAACAGGCGGATAGCCTTGCTCGAAGGGGTAATATTCCTCAAAGGCGCCATGCATGACAGCTCTCTGATTCCAAAAGCGTGCCGTGGCTGCGGCGAGTTGGTTAAGCGGTTGGGCCGAGTGGGTGCATCCGTCATTTAAGCAAGGCAGCTCAGCCGCGATGGACATGGCATAGCCCGCCTGCTGGATGATGATGGAGGAAAAATCACGGATTTTATAGTGCCACCAGTTGCGGTCACAGGATCCATAAAAGGGTGCACCGGGATCGCGACAAATCTGCGTGAGCATCCGGGGAAAGGCCCGTTGCGCAGTCTCGGTGAGGAAGGTGGTGACGTCGTGCATGAAGGTTACCATTCGGGGGTGAAGCATTCCATTTTGAGGTCCTTGAGGCCCTTGCGCTTGGCGGGTTTGCTGGCATTTTTCCAAGCAAGTCGAAGGTTGTTGAAGAGTGGCCCCAGAATGCTTTCCGGGATTTTTTCCATCGTCCAGCGGGCGAGCGGAGTCCGGCAAATGAGGAAGATGGTGGAGATGATGATTTCCACGATGATTCGGGAGGAGTCGGTACCCACGGGGCTGATGCCGTAATCGGGGGCGGCAAGGCCGATTTTGCGGCGCCATTGATTGCGCAGGGATCCGCCGCGTTTTTTGAAGTCGATCATGTGACCGTGCATGGCAGAGGCCTCCAGCACATCCGCTTCAGTGAGTTCCAACGCACCCTGAGCCTCCATTTCTTTCAGGATCTCCGTCATTTTCGGGGTGCGAGAGGCGACCACCGAAAAGCCTTGTCCCAAGCTTTCGAACTTGGGCGACCAAGCGTCGCCAACTGACAGGTCGGTGAATTCGTTGGCAAAATCCATGCTCTGCAGGCTGGTCTGAGTGACATAGAAGGGGATGAGGAAGTTGTAGTAAACTTTCTTGGAGCGGACTTGCCTGCCCGAGGCGGTGAGGATCTCCAAGTAGCCTGGCCATTCACCCGCACGCCATTTGAGGGAAGTGATGGCGTCGTCGTCAGAGACTTTGTTGGCTCGCAGCAGGGAACGTACGGCGCGGCGATCCAAGGCAGTGCCGGTGTAGGGACCCAGCACAAACTCGATTTGGCGGGCGCGCGAGTCTCCGCCGTGTTGCAAGACACGGAGGGCTGCAGATTGCTCGGGCACACAAGTCATGGCGTAGCGTTCGCCCGGCACGAGGTGATGGAGCGAATCCAGCATGGAAAGTGGCACATAGACGGACTGGGCGCAGGCGAGGATCTCCTCGCGGGTTCGCGCGATGAACCAGGAAGCCTGATCGGGTGTGGGGATGCCTTGCTTCGCGAGAACGGCGCCATGGATGCGGCCCGTTTCAAGGAGGTGAATCAAAACCGCGCTGGTGACTCCTCCAGAAGCACCGGTCCGGCGGATGTGTGGATCAGCGGCGTTGCCCGTCCATAATTGGTCGATGTGGCCCACGCGCCAGTCGGTGGGCAATGAGCCAAAGTGGGATTGGTAGAGCTTGGGATAATCCACGCCTTTTCCTGGGCATGCCGTCCATGCGAGTTCGGGCAAAGAGCAGGAGGCGGAGAACTCGGGGATGACGCCCGCTTTGCAGGGAATCATTTTGACTTCGGATGGGTCGCCAAGTGCGGCACAGGCTCCGCAACCGGTGCAGATACCATTATGAACGACCTGCTGAAGTTGTTCGCGGATCAGAGTTTGATTCATGGGAAAGGATTGGAATGGTGTGATGCCGGTCTTGGTTGAATTCTTCGGGGTGGCGACTCCGTGAATTACGCTCGGATCAGTGGGATTTTTTGCAGTAAAGGGTCCAAGTTTCAGTCCCTTGCTGAATGTTGGGCAGATAAGTCCGCTGCGTCACTTTTTCCCAATCGGGGGAGGAGGTGATCATGCTCACCATTTCTGGAAATTGCTCGATCGCCTTGTCGCCCATGACGAGCCATCGGAAGGCACCTTGATTGAGTTTTTGAGGGTCTCGGTTTTGGATAAATTCGATTTTGTGTTTGCGCCAATCGGGGACCCAGAGGTTGGCCAACGGGGTGACGCTCCGAAAAAGAGCGGCAACGGGCTCGCCTGACGGGACGGCATCGAGGATGCCTTTGCCGGTGTCTGCGCGTAAGCGATAGGAATTGTAAGTTTTCAGGTTGCCGCACAGCTTGTTCCAGCCATGGCGGGAGGCCTGCGATTCCAGAGAGCGGGAAGGCCACAGTGGGTGGGAGGGATTGAAGATCAGGGTCGTTAGCCCCGTGAGAATCGCTAGGCTGGCAAGTACCCATGATTTGCGGCGGTGGAGTTGAGCCAAGCCCACGGCAATCGCCGGCATCAACAGTGCCCCGAATCCCATGAAGGATCGGCCGATCGAGCCAACGGATACTTGGGAAGCGGCTAGGAGAAATCCAACTCCCGCGGTGAGGCAAAGCCAACGCGTGGGCCTATATCGACGCCAGGCCAGAAGGATTCCGATGGTGAAGATGATCCCATGAACCAAGCCAAAACTCGAATTGTCGATCATCGCCATGGGTGAGACACCCGGAGTGAACTTGGGGATGAGTTGATGAATATCGGCAAAGCCCGGCACCTGAGAAAGCGCGGCATTCAACGTGCCGACACAGGGCATGAGAGGCAGTTGAAGCTGTGAAACGGCAAAAAGGATGGCCCCAGCAAGGGCCTTGAGCGGCGCGGAGGCATGGTTAGCGCTCAATGCGCTGGTTGCCTCGCCCATCAGCAAGTGGCTAACTTGCAAGTTATCCCAGAGAAGCGGCAGAGGCGATACGAGGATCAGCAGAGGAATCGCCGGAATCATGACTTTCCACGGCGTATGCTTGTAGAGTTGCTGTGGGCTGAAGAGCCACCACAGTCCCCAGCCCATTCCCAAAACCAGGAATTGTGGCTTTACGTTGGACGCGAGGACCAAGGCGAGTAACGGAAACACAATTCCATAGCGCTGGGGACGCTGTGAATCCATGAGTAGCCCATGCGTCCCAATCAGCAATAGGCCGAGTGCAAAGAAATCATTGGCGCTGGAAGAGGCTTGAATCAGAAAACCGAGAGCGCTGGCCATTCCCAACGCAAGCCACCTTGCTGTCGCTTGGCTGGCTCCCCCAACCCTCGTCCAGTGACAGAGAATTTGATAAAGCAACAACCACATCACAACATTGCTCATCCTCGCTGCATTGAGAATATTGAGACTAGCAAAAGGGATGGCGAGGGCCTCCCAGCCGAAGGGCATACAGTTGATTCTTGAGTCGGCAGTATGCACCCGGTGGATCTGCCCATCTTGCAACCAAGTGAAAATTCGCGGCAACCGATACGAGAGCGAATCGTTCATCGTCGGATCAAAAAAGATGATCTGCAAAATCAGCAGGCCAAGGATCAACCACGGCAAAAAACCCAACCATGGAGCGCGCAATTCCTGTCGCTCCACCAGTGTAGCCCGTCGCCACGTCACCGTGCTGTAGCTTATAAAAGTCAGTGCAATGATCAAACTGCCGATCCATGATTCGGCCAGTCCCTGCCAGCTGCTCCAGAGCAGAACATTTAAGGTTTGAGCGGCAATCGCCAGAAGGATCGCGGCAAGGAGTCGCTCGAGCAGCGAGTTGTACTCCTTGGATGAAGTCGGAACGGGCTGTGGGGTTTGATGGGTGATTGGCATATAGTTTGACGCTGATGGATTCTCTTTGAATCGGGGGTCAGGGGTGGGGGTAAAGCTGAAATTGGGAAAGCAGAAAGGTGAAAGGAAGAGGAGAGTTTCGGAGGCCGGAGATCGGAGGCCGGAGTTTCGGTGGGAATGGTGAAGCGAAACGCGGAGGCTGGGAGGGCGCTTAGGGCGGGTAAAGCTGAAATTGGGAGAGCGGAAAGCTGAAATTGGGAAGATAAAGCGAAACGCGGAGGCGGGGAGAGCGCGGAGTAAGAC
>Ga0194063_10000626_pt1 | contig 25059 bp, 19 predicted proteins | sample SepL3720m_MetaG_FD_155459 | JGI IMG/M metagenome (GOLD analysis project Ga0194063, IMG submission 155459) | Anoxic zone freshwater microbial communities from boreal shield lake in IISD Experimental Lakes Area, Ontario, Canada - Sep2016-L373-20m | ecosystem: Environmental > Aquatic > Freshwater...
TCCTCCTCGGGAATCGGCTCGGCCAAAGGCACCAGTTTGATGTTCCGGAACATCGGGAATCCCGTGCCTCCGGGAATCAAATGCCCCATGATGACATTTTCTTTAAATCCATACAGCGTATCCACCCGGCCCAGCGTGGCTGCTTCCGTGAGGACACGAGTGGTGTCCTGGAATGACGCCGCAGAAATAAAACTTTCCGTCTCGAGTGCGGCCTTGGTGATGCCCAACAGCGCGGGAGACGCTTCGGCAGGGCGCTTACCCTCGGCCTGCGCCTGGTCATTCATTTCCTTGAACGCCTGCCGCTCAACCTGCTCACCCCAGAGGAAATCAGTGTCGCCGGCATCGGTGATTCGAACCTTGCGTAACATTTGACGCACAATGATCTCGATGTGCTTGTCATTAATTTCGACACCCTGCAGACGATAAACATCCTGCACCTGATTCACCAGGTACTCCTGAAGTTCCTGCGGGCCGCAAATCTCAAGAATTTCCTGGGGAACAATCGGACCCTCCGTCAACTGCTGACCCTTTTGGACGTAGTCACCCTTGTAAACAACCACATGTTTGCCCATCGGAATCAAATGTAACTCCTCGTCACCCGTGACCGAGTCGCGGATCAACAACGAACGGCGTCCGCGCTGGTTGGGGCCAAAGTCAACAATGCCGTCAATCTTGGCAATCTCAGCGGCATCCTTCGGCCTACGCGCCTCGAACAGTTCCGCCACTCGAGGCAGACCGCCTGTGATATCCTTAGTCTTCGACTCCTTACGGGGTGTCTTGGCTAAGACTTCGCCGGCTGCCACCTTCTGGCCATCCTTAACCATGACATGCGCGCCAGCGGGAATGTTATAGGCCATCGGTTGTTCGTTCGCACCGAAGGTGATCAGGATCTGAGGATGCAGATCTTCCTTGTGCTCCAAGACAACGGTGCCCATCAACCCTGTAGACTGGTCGACATCCTTCTTAACCGTCACATTTTCGATGAAGCCCTGGCATCGAACGGATCCCGGCTTCTCAGCCAGAATCGGCACGCTGTAGGGATCCCATTCGACAAAACTCTGGCCCTTCTTGACACGGTCGCCATCTCCAACCGAGATTACGGCACCAATGGCGATAGAGTGACGTTCCACTTCCCGCCCGGTGTCGTCGAACACGGCCACCGAGCCATTCTTATTCAGCACCACGAAATGTCCCTTACTATTCACCACAACACGCAAGTTGGTGTACTGGATGACGCCGTCATGCTTGGAGAGCACATGCGGCTGCTTGAACACGGAACTCGCAGTACCCCCGATATGGAATGTCCGCATCGTTAACTGAGTTCCGGGTTCGCCGATTGACTGTGCCGCAATGATGCCCACCGCCGCCCCCATTTCCACGGGACGCCCGTTTGAAAGGTCGCGGCCATAGCACTTGGCGCAAATACCCCGACGACTCTCACACGTCAAGACACTCCGTATACGGATCTTCTCGATGTCCGCGTTCATGATGGTTTCCGCCAGCGCCTCGTCAATCAATCCGCCGGCCGGGACAATCATCTCGCGCGTCACCGGGTTCACGACATCATTCAGCGCCGTTCGCCCCTTGATCCGGTCAGCCAGTGAGACGAGATTCTCATCACCCTCTCCAATGGCCTTTACCTCAATACCGTTCAGAGTGTTGCAATCCTGTTCAATGATGCGGACATCCTGCGCCACATCAACCAGTTTTCGGGTCAGATACCCGGCATCTGCGGTCTTGAGCGCCGTATCGGCTAACCCTTTGCGAGCACCGTGTGTACTGATGAAGTATTCGAGCACGCTCAGTCCCTCACGGAAGTTAGACATGATCGGGCGCTCGATAATTTCGCCGGATGGCTTGGCCATCAGACCACGCATCCCCGCGAGCTGACGGATCTGCTGGCGGCTTCCTCGCGCCTTGGAGTCCACCATCATGAAAATCGGGTTGGCTTCATCGCTCCCCGCATTGTCCTCGATGGCTCGGTACATCGCATTCGAGGTCTCATCGGTGGCCTGAGTCCAAATATCGACGATCTTATTATAGCGCTCACCATCGGTGATGATACCGCGCCGGTACTGGCCTTCAACCTCGCTGACCAGTTTATGAGCCTTTGCAATAATGTCTTCCTTCTCTGCCGGAATGATCATGTCCGACAATCCGATCGAAATACCCGCCAGCGTAGCGTGTTCGAACCCGATGTTCTTCAGGCTGTCCAACATTCGCACCGTCTCGGCATGGCCGCTGACCCGATAGCACTGCCAGATCAACTTTCCAAGAAATGATTTATCACAGCAACGGTTGATAAAGCCCAATACTTCAGAGAGAATTTCGTTGAAGAAAACCCGCCCCACCGTCGTTACCAACATCTTAGAGTTCGTATCACCGAACACGGTTTTACGACCAAAGTCCGGGTTCTTGAACCGAACGCGACTATGGATCTTAAGGGCTCCCTCATCATAGGCCAGCCGAACCTGATCCGCCTCATCAAAAATCGGAAGACGTTCCTTCTCCTGAGCCTGCCCGCTCACTTTTCGTTTAATTTCCTTGATTCGCTCTTTCTGCGCTGAGGAGGTGAGGTAATAAATCCCAAGGGCAATATCCTGTGTTGGAGTCATGACCGGCTTGCCACTCGACGGCGAGAACACGTTGTTCGGAGAGAGCATCAACAAACGGGACTCAATCTGCGCCTCAATGGACAGCGGGACGTGAACGGCCATCTGGTCTCCGTCGAAGTCGGCGTTATACGCCGTACAAACGAGCGGATGAACCTGAATCGCTTCTCCCTCGACAAGCGTGGGTTCAAAGGACTGGATGCTCAACCGGTGCAGAGTCGGCGCGCGGTTCAACATGACCGTCTTGTCGCGGGTGATTTCCTCGAGAATCGCCCAGACCTCGTCCGACTGCTTGTCGATCAACTTCTTGGCGCTACGAACCGTATGCGCCACCCCCATTTCCTTCAGCCGACGAATGATAAATGGCTCAAACAGGACGAGAGCCATCTTCTTGGGAAGACCGCACTGATGTAACTTGAGCTCGGGGCCAACCACGATCACGGAACGGCCGGAATAATCCACTCGCTTGCCCAGAAGATTCTGCCGGAAGCGCCCGCCCTTACCTTTGAGCATATCGCTCAGGGACTTCAGCGGACGATTGCCGGCCCCCGTGACGGCGCGACCGTGACGACCATTGTCTATGACCGCGTCAACGGCTTCCTGCAACATGCGCTTTTCATTGCGAATGATCACATCCGGCGTCTTGAGCTGTAGCAGGTTCTTCAGGCGGTTGTTACGATTGATGACGCGGCGATAGAGGTCGTTCAAGTCGGATGTCGCAAACCGTCCGCCCTCCAGAGGAACGAGAGGCCGAAGATCAGGAGGAATGACGGGCATAACCTCAAAGATCATCCATTCAGGACGGGTGTTGCTCAGAAGGAAACCTTCAAGAACTTTCATGCGTTTTGACAGTTTCTTCCGGTTCTGTTTGCTTCGCGTGGCCCCCATCTGCGCATCCAGTTCCTGGAGGGTCTTTTCAAGGTCGATCTTCTTCATCAGGTCGCGAACCGCTTCAGCGCCAATCCGGGCCACGAAATTATCGCCATATTTCTCCTGGGCCTCACGATACTCCATTTCGCTTAGCAACTGTTTTTCCTGGAGGGGCGTATCGCCCGCCTCGACGACCACATAGTCCTCATAGTAAAGAACCCGTTCCAGCGCCCGAGCCGTCATGTCGAGAACCAAGCCCAGACGGCTCGGGGTACACTTGAAGAACCAAATGTGCGATACCGGAACCGCGAGGTCAATATGCCCCATACGTTCGCGTCGGACCCGGGACTGGGTGATTTCAACTCCGCACCGGTCGCAGATGACCCCCTTGTGCTTAATGCGCTTGTACTTCCCGCAGCTGCACTCCCAATCGCGCGTCGGCCCAAAAATGCGTTCACAAAATAAACCGCCCTTTTCCGGCTTATAGGTGCGGTAGTTGATGGTCTCGGGATTCTTCACTTCACCATGACTCCACGCCCGAATGGTGTCCGGCGAAGCCAGAGTAATCTTTACGGAGTCAAACCCCTCCAACATGGGCATTCCCAGGCGTTCCCGCGCAACAGAATTCGTCAAGATACGTTCAGACATAGGTGACCCGGCGTTTCCGCCGCCTCCATTAGACTCAAGTTTTCTTCGCATCAGCACGCACATCAAGACCAATCGCGCGAAGCTCATTGATCAAAACGTTGAACGACTCTGGCCGGTCTGCCTCAAGCACGTTCTCGCCCTTCACGATGGACTCATAAATTCTCGTACGTCCGGTCGTGTCATCGCTCTTGACAGTGAGCAATTCCTGAAGAGCATAGGCGGCCCCGTAGGCCTCAAGCGCCCAGACTTCCATTTCTCCGAGCCGCTGGCCACCATACTGGGCCTTGCCGCCCAATGGTTGCTGTGTCACCAGAGAGTAGGGCCCCACCGCGCGGGCATGGATTTTGTCACTTACGAGGTGATGCAATTTCAGCATGTAGATATAGCCCACCACGACACGCTGATCGAACGGCTCGCCCGTGCGACCGTCGAACAACTGGGTCTTCCCGTCAGGAGCCAACTTCGCGTCCTTCATCAGGTCGTGAATACGCTTTTCAGAAATACCATCGAAAACCGGAGTGCTGGCATACAGGCCCAGAAGTTTGCAGGCCCAGCCCAGATGGGTTTCCAGAACCTGCCCGACGTTCATACGCGACGGCACGCCGAGCGGATTCAGCACGATATCAACCGGTGTTCCATCCGGCAGAAACGGCATGTCTCCTTCCGGAAGAATGCGCGCCACCACACCCTTGTTTCCATGACGACCGGCCATCTTGTCACCCACCGAGAGTTTCTTCTTGCTCGCGATGTATACACGCACCTGTTTGATAATGCCCTGATCCACCTCGTCTCCGCTTTCAAGGCGATCCATGGCGTTCGTGTACTCATGCTCGAGTTCAATGAACTTCTGCTGGTACTCGCCAATGATCTCCTGAATCTTGATCTGGATCGGACTGCTCTCGATCGCAATGTGGGCGCTCTCGGTGGCCAGTTTTCGAAGTAACGTTTTGGTGATCTTCCGGTTGGCCGGAATGATGATCTCGCCCGAGTCGATGTTCACGACATCGAGCGGAATCTTCTCGCCCAGCAGAATGTTACTCAACGCCTCAGTCAGTTGATCCACCAACTCCTGTTTCTTGGACTGCTGTTCCTGAGCCACATTCTTAACCTGACGCTTGCGCTCGGCCGGCGTCATCTTTTCACGGGCTATGTCCTTGTGAGCGGACACTTTTACATCCATGACGATACCATAGGTGCCACTCGGGACGGTCAGCGAGGTATCCCTCACGTCAGCCGCCTTCTCGCCGAAGATGGCACGGAGTAACCGCTCTTCGGGTGCGAGTTCCGTTTCACTCTTGGGCGTGATCTTGCCAACCAGGATATCATCCGGCTTGACCTCGGCACCGACACGGATCACACCGTCCGCACCCAGGTTACAAAGGGCTTCTTCGCCCACATTCGGAATATCCCTTGTGATTTCCTCGGGCCCGAGCTTCGTATCGCGGGCGCCTGCCTCGAATTCCTGGATATGCACCGACGTAAAGACATCATCACGAACCACACGCTCGCTGATCAGAATGGCATCCTCAAAGTTGTAACCGCACCAGGGCATGAAGGCGACCAGGACATTACGTCCGATTGCCAACTCACCCTGCGAGGTCGCGGGGCCGTCAGCCAGAACGTCACCGGTCTTGATCTTCTGACCGACCTTCACGACCGGCTTCTGATTGACACAGGTTCCGGCATTGGAGCGCATGAACTTGTTCAACTTATAAACGCGCTCGCTATCCTTCTTTTTACCACCCTTGTCATTGGTAACGATGACCTTGTCGGCGGACACATAGGTCACCACGCCAGGTTCGGCGGCAAGCATCAGGACACCCGAATCACGGGCAATACGCCCTTCCAGCCCGGTTGCCACAAACGGCCGTTCGGCGTCCAGGAGCGGAACCGCCTGCCGCATCATGTTAGATCCCATAAGCGCACGGTTGGCATCATCGTGTTCAAGAAATGGAATCAAGCCTGCCGCCACCGACACCACCTGCTTCGGCGAGACGTCCATGTAGTCCACCTTCTCTTTGGGGACTTCCGTGAACTCGCCACGATGGCGCACGGCAATGGATTCACCAGACATGCGACTTTTCGAATCCAGCGGGGTATTCGCCTGGGCGATGACAAACTTTTCCTCACGATCCGCGCTTAAATATTCGACCTCATCCGACACCACTCCGTTATTCACCTTCCGGTACGGCGTCTCGATAAAACCGAACTGGTTGATCCTGGCATAGATACCCAGGGATGAAATCAATCCGATGTTCGGTCCTTCAGGTGTCTCAATGGGACAGATTCGCCCGTAATGGCTGCTATGCACGTCCCGAACTTCAAATCCGGCACGTTCCCGGCTCAAACCGCCCGGACCCAGGGCACTCAGACGACGTTTATGCGCCAACTCCGAGAGCGGGTTTGTCTGATCCATGAATTGACTCAACTGACTGCGGCCGAAGAAATCCTTCACAACAGCCGAGAGTGTCTTGGGATTAACCAGGCGCTGAGGAGTCATGGTTCCCGTGTTCGGATCAAACAAGGTCATGCGTTCGCGAACCAACCGCTCGGCGCGTGCCAGTCCCACCCGGCACTGGTTTTCAATCAATTCACCGATGGTGCGAAGGCGACGGCTACCAAGATGGTCAATATCGTCAACCAATCCCTGTCCACCACGGATACTGATCAAGTAACGAATTGCGGCAATCAGGTCGCTCCCGTCGGGACTCAATGTCCGGAGGCGCTCCTCCTCGGTCACCGTGATGAAGGCTTCCTTTTCCTTGGCTTCCTTCTTCGACATAATGTGGGTGATCAGTTCCCCGGCGTCCTTGATCTCGCCGTCCAGTTTCTGATTGATTTTGTAACGCCCAACACGTCCCAAATCATACCGACGCACATCAAAGAATAACCGCTTCAAGAGTTGCCGGGCATTCGACACCGTCGCGGGGTCACCGGGACGTAGGCGCAAATATATATCCTTCAAGGCATCATCCATCGAGTGCGTCGGATCTTCCTTGATGCTCTTAAGCATCACCCCGGAATCCCACGACACATCCACGACTTCCACATCCTTGAACCCGGCGGCCTTCATCTGAGAAAGCACGTTCTCCGAAAGGGGCTCATAACGACGGGCCAGAACAGTCTGTGAATCCACGTCGATGACGTCATCCTTGAAAACAAGGGTGGCCAGTTTATCGGCGCTGATCGAATCGGACACCTTGAGTTTCCGCACGGTATAGAAGAGGGACAACAAATCGTCATCCGACCCGTACCCCAGCGCCCGCAGAAACGTGGTCGCCAGAAATTTTCGGCGACGGTGACGGCGATCCATGTATATCCACAGCAAGTCCGAGGAGTCAAACTGAACCTCCACCCAGGATCCCCGGTCGGGAATGATCCGGAAGGAATAGAGCATATTGCCGCTGGAATGAACGGATTGCTCAAAACAAATGCCCGGAGAACGGTGCAACTGACTCACAATGACCCGCTCGGCGCCGTTGATCACAAAGGAACCCTGTGCCGTCATGAGCGGGATTTCGCCCATATAGACTGTTTCTTCGCGAACTTCTTCCCCATCCTTGAGGCGGAACGTCACATGCAGTGTGCCCGCAAAAGTCTGCCCTTCACGGAGAAACTCATACGGATCCAGCTTGGGAAGCGTGAACTCATACTTCACAAAATCAAGGACGTAACGCCCATCGTAACTCTCAATGGGGAAAACCTCCTTGAACACCGCCTGAAGTCCCATGTTCTGGCGACTGCCAGGAATAACATCGAGTTGGAGGAAATCCTTATATGACGCCGTCTGAATTTCAATCAGATTGGGCGGCTCGATAACCTCAACCAGTTTTCCGAAGTTCGTTCTATCAACCATTCCAGCACCTGTTGCACCGGGTTTACAAGGACATCAACACCGCGACCCCATGATCGCCCGTCGTAAAAAACATCTCCCCAACGGGATGACGTTACTTGATCTCGACGGTAGCGCCAGCCTTCTCCAAGACTTCCTTGATCTTGGCGGCTTCATCCTTGGTAATACCTTCCTTGACAGTCTTGGGTGCGCCTTCAACCAGATCTTTGGACTCCTTCAAGCCCAACCCGGTGATGGTGCGGATTTCCTTGATTACGCCGATCTTGTTTCCGCCCGCGCCTGCCAAAACCACTGTAAACTCGGTCTTCTCAGCCGCCGCTGCTGCGGGAGCGCCACCGGCAGGAGCCGCCGCCATCATGGCCATCGGAGCCGAGGCGCTAACGCCGAGGCGCTGCTCCAAGCCCTTCACCAACTGAGAGAGCTCAAGCACGCTCATGCTCTCGATAGACTTGACGATCTCTTCCAACTTACCTTCCAACTTGATTTCCTCTGACATGATATTCTCCCTTTGCTTAACTCTAATAACTCTAACGTCACACTGTTGCGCTCTTCTTATCCTCGATTGCCTTCACAACTTGCACGATGGTGGTCACCTTCTGCTTCAGCACGCCAACCAGGCGCGATAGAGGAGCCGCCACCGTACCCACCACCTGGCCCAACAACACATCCCGGGGCGGAAGTTCCGCCAGCGCATCAATCTGCGCGGAGGTGAGAACCATGGTTCCCATGATCCCCGCCTTCACCAGAGGCAATCCGTTCGCGCTGTTGAATTTCTTAATGGTCTTGGCGGCCTGAACCACATCAACCCCGGTCACAATGGCAGATTGCCCCTTCAGCGAGGAATCCAATCCAGACCATCCTTTTTCCCGAGTCATTAGGCGGAGAAAGCGATTCTTCACAACCTGCATTCGGGCGCCAGCCTTGCGGAGTTGACGACGTAACTCGGAGAACTGCTCCACCTTCAGGCCGCGATAATCCGCGACGATAATGAAAGAGGATTCGTTGATTCGGGTGCTAATTTCCTCAAAAATTGCCTTTTTTTCCGGTCTCATTTCATCCAGCCTTTTGGTTAGTCTCGAACATCCACACGGAGGCCAACCCCCATGGTGGAACTGAGCGTACATCGTTTCAAAAAGATGCCCTTGGCCGCAGGTGGACGAGCTGCCCGAACCGCCCCAATCACGGCATTCACATTGTCAAAAAGCTTCGTCTCTTCGAAGGACAGTTTACCGAAGGGAACCTGCACGTTGCCGTTCCGATCCATCCTGTATTCCACGCGTCCAGCCTTGCTATCACGCACGGCTGTCGCCGTATCATCCGTAACCGTCCCGGTCTTCGGGTTTGGCATCAGTCCACGCGGTCCAAGCACCTTGCCGAGTTTACGAACTTCCTTCATGGCGTCGGGCGTGGCAATGGCAACATCAAAATCAGTCCAGCCACCCTTGACTTTCTCAATCAGATCCTCGTTGCCAACCGTCTCCGCTCCGGCCGCGCGGGCGGCATCAGCCGCCGCGCCGGCGGCAAACACCGCGACGCGAACTACTTTGCCCGTCCCGTGGGGAAGCGCCACCGTGCCGCGCACGGTCTGATCCGTCTTCGCGGTATCCACACCCAGACGAATCGCCACTTCCGCCGTTTCGTCGAATTTGGAAACCTTGTTCGCCTTTAGGAAACGAATGGCCTCCGCCAGGTCATAGACCTTGGCCTCAGTGGCCGCCTTTACCTTGTTGTATTTTTTTCCGTGAGTTGCCATGGCTAGCGAACCACCTCGATTCCCATGCTGCGTGCCGTTCCTTCAATCATGAGGGCGGCGTGATTTTCATCGGTTGCGTTCAAATCATTCATTTTGAGGCGGGCGATCTCGAGCACCTGCTGGGGCGTCACCTTGCCAACCTTGTCCCGGTTCGGCTGGGCGGATCCCTTGGCCAGGCCGGCCGAGCGCTTCAGCAGAGAGGACGCAGGCGGGCTCTTGGTGATAAACGTAAACGAGCGGTCTTGGTACACCGTGATGACCACGGGAATGACCAATCCCGCCATGCTCTGCGTCGCCGCATTAAAGTCTTTGCAGAACTGCATGATATTCACACCGTGCTGGCCCAGCGCCGGTCCCACTGGGGGAGCCGGATTCGCCTGCCCGGCGGGAATCTGCAACTTGATCTTTCCTGTTACTTTCTTTGCCATATCTTTCCCCTGCCCCGCCGTCGCGAAGGCTTACTGCCGTTCAACCTGCCAGTACTCCAGTTCAACCGGGGCCGAGCGGCCGAAAATGGCCACCGACACCTTCAGTTTGCCGCGGTCTGCATCCACTTCATCCACGGTTCCAGTGAAGTTCATGAAGGGCCCGTCCGTAATCTTGACCGTCTCACCGACATCATAGATCACCTTCGGCTTAACCTTCTCTTTCTTTTCCTCCACTTGAAACAGAAGTCGTTCCACTTCATCCGACCGGAGAGGCGCCGGACGTTCACCACCCACGAACCCGATCACACCGGGCGTTTCGCGGATAAAATACCAAACTTTTTCAACGACTTTGCGATCATCTCCATAAAGCTGCATGCTCACAAGTACATAGCCGGGGAAGAATTTGCGCGTGACCACGCTCTTCACCCCTTTCTTTGTCTCTGAGACTTTCTCCGTGGGGATGAGAACCTTGTCCACATAATCCCGCATTTCCTCTTTATCAAGGCGGCGCTCAATGCTTTCCTTGACCTTGGCCTCCTGGCCGGTCAACGTATGCAGAACAAACCATTGTTTTTCAATCATGAAAACCCCGGTTCCGAATGCCCGTTAATGACGCGTAACCAACCCGATGAACTGCCGCAACACGGCATCGCACAGCCCCACGAATACGGCAAAAAGAATCACCGACAAGATGACCACCACGGTGGATTCAATAAGCTCCCCGCGGGTGGGCCATGTGGACTTGCGCAATTCATTGCGGACGTCCGCCAGAAAAAACTGCACACTCCTGAAACTGTCAAGTATTTTACTCACCGCGTTACTCCACATTCATTTGGCAGGCCAGGAGGGCATCGAACCCGCAACCTCCGGTTTTGGAGACCGGCGCTCTGCCAATTGAGCTACTGGCCTGTATCCGAGAGTCCCCTTTAACGGGTCTCCTTGTGAACCGTATGCTTCTTCTCAAACCGGCAATACTTCTTTATCTCAATCCGGTCTGGCGTCAGCCGCTTGTTCTTCGTCGTCGTATAATTCCTTCGCTTGCAATCCGTGCAGGCGAGCGTGACCAGTTCCCTTGGCATGTCAATTCATCCTTCAACACACGGGTGACGTCCTTGCGGTCCGTCACCCGCGCACATTACTCCGGCCGAAACCGGAAGATTGATTACTGCAGAATTTCCGACACGGTGCCGGCGCCCACTGTACGACCCCCTTCGCGAATCGCGAATCGCATGGATTTCTCCATGGCGATAGGCGCAATCAGCGTCACGGTCATCGCAATGTTGTCACCCGGCATAACCATCTCGACACCATCCGGAAGTGTCACGTCACCCGTCACATCAGTCGTGCGGAAATAGAACTGCGGACGATATCCCTTGAAGAACGGGGTATGGCGGCCACCCTCTTCCTTGCTCAGGACGTACACTTCGCACTTGAACGTGGTGTGAGGCGTGATCGAGCCGGGCTTCGCCAGAACCTGGCCGCGTTCCACATCTTCCTTCTTGGTGCTGCGCAACAGACAGCCGACATTGTCCCCGGCCTGACCCTGATCCAGCAACTTGCGGAACATCTCAACACCCGTGACCGTCGTCTTAACCGTCGGCTTCAACCCGACGATTTCAACTTCCTCACCGACCTTGATGATACCGCGCTCGATTCGGCCGGTCACCACGGTGCCACGACCTTCGATCGAGAACACATCTTCAATCGAGAGCAGGAACGCCTGGTCAATCACACGGACAGGCTCCGGAATGAAATTATCCAGTGCGTCCATCAATTCCTTGATGCACTTCGTGCCGGGATCATCAGGGGAGGTGGCCTGAATGGCCGCCAACGCACTGCCGCGGATGATCGGCGTGTCGTCACCCGGATAACTGTATTTGTTGAGCAACTCGCGTATTTCCATGTCAACGAGATCCAGCAACTCGGGATCATCCACCGTGTCAACCTTGTTCAGGAACACGACGATCTTGGGAACGCCGACCTGACGGGCGAGCAGGATGTGCTCACGAGTCTGGGGCATCGGACCGTCGGACGCGCTCACCACGAGGATAGCGCCGTCCATCTGGGCCGCACCGGTGATCATGTTCTTGACATAGTCGGCATGTCCGGGACAGTCAACATGCGCATAGTGGCGTTTCTCGGAACTGTACTCCACATGCGAGGTGGCGATCGTCAGAATCTTGGTAGGATCGCGACGACCCTGCGACTCAGACGCCTTGGCGACCTGATCATACTTGATATAAGTGCTCAACCCGCGCAATGACTGCACATAGGTAATGGCTGCCGTCAAAGTGGTTTTGCCATGGTCAACGTGCCCAATTGTACCCACGTTCACATGCGGCTTGGTTCTGTTAAACGATTCTTTTGCCATAGTCTTGCTCCTTAATGTTCTTCCTCAGTAACTTCATTCTCGTCCGGACAACCCGGATCAGCCTCAATCAAATTCTGGAGCCCACGAGCGGGATTGAACCGCTGACCTCGTCCTTACCAAGGACGTGCTCTACCAACTGAGCTACATGGGCTTCGCGTTCAATCCTCGCGCACAATAAACACAAAAAGGCGAATTCCTGCTGCCTTCATCGAATCCAGCAACAGAAAACGTCGCTCTCCGCCATGCTATTTTCGCCTAACTAATGGACTCAACCAAATCAAAATAGACGGGAGAAATTATCATACTCACTTCTTGTGTCAATGACTTTGTGAATAATATTTTCGTCCCCTTTCCCTCGCCTTATACCGGACGCCCTTCGCCTGTTTTGGCAGACGTGCTGAACAGAACCTCGGTGTTCTCGGTGTTCCGGATCTCGAAGTCCTCGACATGACGTCCCGGATCCGCCCGGAAACTCAAATACCCGGCAAATTTAGTTTCCAACTCCATCAGGATCGCCTCATCCTCCTTGCGCAAACGTTCCAGAACCGTCGGATGCACCACCACCTGCAATTTCCGGCTTTGCCCCGCATCCTTGAACCGGCGCATCAAGGCCACAATCTGGCGCTGAATCTCAACGCTCATGGAGAGCGCCGACTTGACACTCCCTTTCCCCTTGCAGTAAGGACAATCGACATACATCGACTGCAAGACGCCCTCGTCCACACGCTGGCGGGTCATCTCCAGCAACCCAAGGTGTGAAATAGGCAACACATTGGTCTTTGCCTTGTCCCGGTGCAGCGCGTCTTTCAGAGTCTTGTAAACCGCATTGCGGTTTTTCTTTTGCTTCATGTCAATGAAGTCAACCACGATAAGACCGCCCTCATTGCGGAGGCGTAACTGGCGGGCCACTTCCTCCGCCGCCTCGGTGTTAACCTCGAAAATGACGTCTTCCTGGGTCTGGGCACCCTTGTGTCGGCCCGTGTTTACGTCCACCGAGATCAGGGCCTCGGTTTCCTCGAAGATGATGTAACCGCCCGATTTAAGCATCACTTTGCGGGCAAATGCATTTTCCAGCTGCCGCTCCAGGTTGAAATGCTCAAAGATCGGAACCGACCCCTCGTACTGCTGGATGCGCGACCGCACCCGGCGGGAAATCTTGGAGGCCAATTCCTTGATGCTCTCGCACTTGGCCGGATCATCCACCACGATGCGGTCGATATCCTCCGTCAACCAGTCGCGAACCACGCGCTCCACCAAGCCCGGTTCTTCATAGAGACAGCACGGCGCAGGCGTTTCCTTGACCCCTCGGCTGATGGCATCCCAACTGTCAACCAGCGCCCTCATATCGCGCACAAAACTGCGTTGCTTGGTACCCATCCCGGCCGTCCGGATGATCAATCCGACCCCCTCGGGAGTGGGCAGACGGGCCAGCACCTTCTTGAGGCGCATCCGCTCTTTCTCGTCCTCAATTTTGCGCGACACTCCCTTGAGGTTGCTTCCAGGCATCATGACCAGATAGCGGCCCGGAATGCTGAGATTGGCGGTCACTCGCGGCCCCTTCGTGCTGATCGGACCCTTTGTAACCTGAACCACAATCTCGGAGCCGACGGGGAACATCCGGGCGATTTCATCGCTTGAATAGCGCTTCTTTTTGGTCACCGTGCGAATGGTAATATCCTCCGCCGCCTCCAACCGGGCCGCGTCCTCGGGAATCATATCCCAGTAATGCAAAAACGCGTTCTTTTTCAGGCCAATATCCACAAACGCCGCCTGAAGACCGTCCTCAAGGTTCTTGATAACCCCCTTGTATATACCGCCCACAATGCGTTCCTCGGTGGGATGCTCAACCTGGAACTCTTCCAGTTTGCCATTCTCGAGCACCGCCACACGGGTTTCCAGACTCTCGGCGTTGATCACAATTTCACGCTTGAAACTTTTTCGTCCAAATCGAAATCCAAACATCAGTTGCTTCCTTTCTTTGCGGAGGCCATCATCAGGGCCTCCGAACATAAACACTTTGTATCAATCCCAGGGCAAACAAGGTGATAACCATGAACGTCCCCCCGTAACTCACCAACGGAAGGGGAATCCCGACCACCGGCAAAATACCGATCGTCATCGCCATGTTCACAAACGCGTGCGTAAAGATCATGGTCACAATCCCCACGCACAGCACCCGCCCCATCTTGTCGCACGCCACCATGGCCGCGTATAATCCACAGACCATCACAACCCCATAAAGCAATACCACGGAACCGGATCCCACAAACCCCGTCTCCTCCGAAATCACGGAGAAAATGAAATCCGTGGGAGCCACCGTTCGCGGTAGAAAGCCCAGAATGTTCTGTGTTCCCTTCAAGAATCCTTTTCCCGTGAGCCCACCCGAGCCCACGGCAATCTCCGACTGGCGTTTGTTCCACCCCGACCCCATCGGGTCTTTTCCGGGCTGGAGGAACACCTCGATCCTCTCGCGCTGATAGTCACTCAGCTTGATGGTCCGGAAAAACGCCCCCTGATGCTCCGGCGTCATTCCAAGCCTTTCCGGCAAAGCCACCGCCGCCAGCACCAGCATCACCACCAGCACGCCTCCCGCCAGCAGCGTGACCAGCGGTCTTATCGGCGACCCGGCCGCGAACAGCATGGCCGTCACAACCGGCAGAAACACCAGTGCGCTCCCGAGATCCGGCTCCTTCATAACCAACAGCATCGGGATCCCGGCGAGCAAAAAAATCGTCCACATGGGAGGAAGCCGACCGAACTTTTCAGCCGCCGGACTGAGCAGGCAGGCTCCCACCAAAATAACAGCCAGTTTCGCGATTTCCGAGGGTTGGACGCCCACTCCCAGAAACATCAGCCACCGCTTGGCCCCATAGATACGCGTCCCAAAGAACAATACCGCCACCAGAAGGATCAGCGCCATGATGTATCCGCCCCAGGCCACATCCCGCAGTCTCCGATAATCCATCAGGGTTGTCGCCACATAGCAGACAAGCCCCGCCAACGCCCAGAGGATTTGCTTCCTGTAGAGGTCTGCGGTGGAGTCATCCCGCATCACGGTTGCGCTATAGATAAAAAAAACACCCGTCACGATCAGGCCGATGATCGCCGCAAGCATCACCCAGTTCATGCGCCTGAGCAGGCCCAGATTGGATAGGAATCCACTCATCCGCCCGCCTCCTTCTCAACATCGGAGGCGCCGAAGATCCCCATCATCAGGCCGCGCAATCGCGGGCCGACTGTCAGGCCGCCGGACACGGCGTCATCCACGACCATGGCCACGGCGTAGCGGGGTTTGTTATAGGGAGCGAAAAGAATCATCCATCCGTGTTTCTTGCGGTCTTCTTTTTCCCCGTATTCGGCGGTGCCGGTTTTCCCCGCCATTTCCACGCCGGGAATGCGGGCGCGACCGCCCGTCCCCGTCTGGGCCATCACCACATCATACATGCCTTCTCTTACCGCCCGCATGGCGGCGGCCGGAACCGACACCTGACGGACTTGAACGATGGGATAATTGGTCAGGACGTTCCCTTTCCAGTCCTGCATTCCCAACACCAGGCGCGGATGATACACCGTACCGCCATTGGCCAGGGTGGCGGCAACCACCGCCATCTGGAGCGGCGTTACCGAAAGCGCCCCCTGCCCGATGGAAAAATTACAGGTATCACCGACCCGCCAGTCGTCATGCCAGGTCTTCTTTTTCCAAACGGCCGTGGGAACCAGTCCGGGCGCCTCCCGATCAATGTCGAGTCCGGTTTTTGATCCCAATCCGAACTGAACGGACATATCGGATATCGCGTCGTTTCCGCATTTCACGCCAAGTGTGGCGAAATAGACGTTACAGGACTGCTCAATACCCCGGCGCAAATCAACATGGCCATGCCCGTTCGGGTTCCAGCATTTCATCGGCTTGGTGCCAATCATATAGTAGCCGGGGCAATTGACCGACATTCCGGGAGACACAAGGCCGCTATTCAATGCGGCCAGCGCCGTAATGGGCTTGAAGATACTGCCCGGCGCATACACCTCGGCCACGGCCTTGTTCAACATCGGCCGGGCCGGATCCCGGTTAAATTCATCCCACAGGACTTTCGGGACGATGGGAACAAACTGGTTGGGATTGAAGGTTGGCGAACTCGCCAAGGCCAGCACATCCCCATTGCCGGGATCGAGGACAACCACCGCTCCGGGCACATCCCGGATGGCGGCTTCGGCCAGTTCCTGAATTCGACTGTCCAGGGCCAGAACGAGGTTGGCTCCGGCACGGGGTTCCTTGTCCATCTGTTCGGCATGTTTATAGCCGGAGGCGTCGATGCGGATCAGCCGCCCCCCGGCTTCGCCGGACATCAGGGAATTATATTTCCGTTCCAACCCCATCTTGCCCTCCATCTCGGGGAGGTAGTACTGGTAACCGGCCATTTCATCGTCAGTGAAATCAGCCTTCCCGACATAACCGAGAAGATGCGCCGCCAGTTCATTCCTGGGGTAGGCCCGGTTCGGCTCAACATAGATATCCACACCGGACATATCGACGGACGCTTCCGCCAGGCGAGCCAGCGCAGCCTGATCAAGACTGCGCCAGGCAACCAGCGGAAGCGGGAGTCGGCGTCGGATATGCGTCCAGATTTCGTCCTCGGTGATCGCCGGCTTGCGTCCGATCAACGGGGCAAGCGCCTCGATTCTCTGCTGAACCTCGGCCACGGTATGTTTCCACTTTCCCGGCTTGCGGATTTCCTCCAGATAGAAGGCGAGACAGTAGCAAGGCTGATTATCGGCCAGGCGAATGTTATGGCGATCCAGGATCATGCCACGCGGCGCCGGCAGGCGGATTCGGCGCATGCTCTGCCGGTGCAGACTCTCCTCAAACTCATGACTGCGACGCACTTGCAGATCGAAGAGCATGCCGCCAAGTAGCGCCAGAAAACCCAGCATGATGGCCAACACCAGGCGGATGCGTCGTAATTCAAAATGGATTGCTTCGGGCATATTATCTTTCTTCAGCAACCGTCAATCCCACATGATGTTCCAGGCCGGACGCCAACCACCAGACCACCGGCGCCGTGGCCAACCCCAGAAGCGCGCTCCCTCCCATCTTGACCGCCACCCACCAGGCGGGCAAATGAACGTCCAGGGCATTCACCCGCAACATGAGGTAAAGACACAGGGTTGTCAGCGCCGACAGCACGCCGCCCACAATCGCAACGGTAACAAGACTGTCCCTGAAGAGGGTCTCCCGCACACTCCAGACGACCCACACAAAGACCACAAAACAAAGCGAGGAATACCCCACCGGAAAGAGACTCATGGAATCCTGCATGATTCCCGCGAAGATGGCGGCGGTTAGCGCCATCCCCCGGGAATGAACCAGGGCGTAATACAACGCGACAGCCAGCAGGACGGGGGGTTTGGACAGCCCCATCCACGCCGTTGCGGGCATGAGGCTCTGAAACAGCCCGCCCGCCAGCAAGAGAAAAATCATGATCGCCCCTGTCATATTATTGTCCCGTGATCACCAGCACCTGGCGAAGCCGGGCGAGATCGGCGGAGGGAACCACCTCGGCATGTTGATATAATCCGGTTTCGTCGGGACTCATCCGGGACACCCGTCCCACCATCAGCCCTGCGGGGAAAATCCCCCCCAACCCCGATGTCACAACCAGTTCACCGGCCTTGATATCCAAATCCTTCCGAACATAGTCCACCTGAAACGGGATGGGCACGAACAGCACGCCGACACTGTGGGTTCCCCGCAATGATACGCCGCCCCCGTGCAGAATCCCGAACGAACCCTCCTTTTCAAAACGAACCGAGGACTTGAACGAACGGTCGGAAATGAGAAGGACTTCACAGGTTTGGGCCGACACCTCGGTGGTTCGCCCCACTATGCCATCAGGGGTGATCACCGGCATATTCTCCGAGATTCCCTCCTCCCGCCCCTTGTCCAACCGGATGGTCTGCCACCAGCCAGCCCCGTCATCACGGGCGATGACCTCGCAGGCGACGGTCTTGAGACTGAGGCGCTGTTTAAAGTTCAACAGATCGCGCAATTCGGCGTTTTCGCGAACCATGCGATCCAGACTCCTGACCTGGGCATGCAGTCCGGCGACTTCGCGACCCAGTTCATCGCGCTCCCTTACCACATCGGTCATGTTGCCGACAACCGAGGAGGTTCGATAGAGTCCAGAGATCGCGCGGGTCACGGCCCCCTGATAGGTTGCAAGACTGTCGCGGAAGAAGCCGCGAAGCGAAGAGGACACCGACGGGGGAAGGTTCAGCAGAACCAGAAAAAATGTCGCCAGCGCGACCCACAATAAATAGTTGCGATCCCTCACTTCAAACCTCTCGCCCCCGCCCCTTTAAGGGAGGAGTATCCTGAAAACCATTTGGATGCGGAGAGGACGATGATGAGGATTGATCAATAGGCTCGCTGTTCACCGGCGGCGATACGGCGCAGGACGCTGAGCTCCGTGAGCACAACCCCTGTTCCCTCGCACACCGCGCTCAGCGGGTCGTCGGCACGGTGAACCGGCAAGCCGGTATGCTCGGCAATGAGTTGATCGATCCCTCTCAGGAGCGATCCACCACCGGACATCACCATACCACGATCCACCAGATCAGCCGAGAGTTCAGGCGGACAGCGTTCCAAGGTCACACGAATGGCGTCCAAAATGGACGACAACGGTTCCTGAAGCGCTTCCCGGATTTCCTCCGAGGTCACCGTCAGGGTCTTGGGCAGACCGCAGACAAGATCGCGTCCCTTGACCTCCATGGTCAATTCCTCCGCCAATGGAAAGGCGGATCCGATCTTCATCTTGATTTCCTCAGCCGTCCGTTCACCGATCATCAAATTGTAAACCCGTTTCATATACTGGGTGATGAACTCGTCCATCTCATCGCCCCCGACGCGTACGCTGCGACAGAACACAATGCCGGCCAGGGAGATCAACGCCACTTCCGTGGTACCGCCCCCGATGTCCACAATCATGTTCCCGGCCGGTTCCTGTACAGGCAACCCGACACCGATCGCCGCCGCCATCGGCTCCTCAATCAGGTACACTTCCCGTGCCCCTGCGTGCATGGCCGAATCCTTGACCGCACGCTTCTCCACTTCCGTAATTCCACTGGGAACCGCGATAATCACCCGCGGTCGCACCATCGAGCGGCGATTATGAACCCTGCGGATGAAATACTTCAGCATCGCCTCGGTAATTTCAAAATCCGCAATCACACCCGCCTTCATGGGGCGGATGGCCACAATACTCCCCGGGGTACGTCCCAACATCTGCTTGGCTTCTTCGCCGACGGCCAAAACCCTGCGAGTGCCGGACTGAATCGCGACAACAGAGGGTTCCCTGAGCACAATCCCCCGATCCTTGACATAAACAAGGGTGTTGGCTGTGCCCAGATCAATTCCGATATCGTCGGAAAACATCCCCAACAAAAGATTTAGCATAGCGATTCCTTCGGCCACCAATTCTTAAGAATTTCTCTTAAGATATAAACGTTTTTATAATCTGCGGAAATCAAAGCAAGGCGTCAAGCCTGAAATCCAGTGAAATCCAGTTACACATTCAAAAACAACCTGGGAATGGCCAGGCGCTGGCGGCGTGTCTCGCCCGGAAGCAGGGCCGACTTCCGTTGCGGTTGATCATCGCGACCCGTCCGCCGGTTTCGATCGAGGAACAAGGATGGCGCCAGGCTGAGGGTATGCTTGCCGTAACGATCGTTCACCGCATCCACGGCCTCGCTCAAGGCTTCCCGCTTTTCAATCCGCACAGGATCCTCAAAGAGATCGTACTGGCGCTCGCCGTCCGACTCCAACTTTCCCAGCACGACCATCGTCGCCCGATACTCCGCACCCCGCTCAATCAGACTCTCAAACAAGTCACGCACAGCCGGAATGACGTCGCGGGTCACGGACACGGGACGATTCAGCCGGAGTTCAAGTCCGGCCTGCCGGAAATCCTGCTTTCGGAGCATGACGGCAATCTGCCGCGCCCGCAACTTATGCCGCCTCACCTTGATAAAGGCGGATTCGACATTGCGGACCAGTTTGGCCCAGACGAACTCGGGATCCGTCGATGGCGCCGTGAACGTCTTGCATTTGCTGATGGAGCAATAATTCGATTTCTCTTCCGTCGTCACCGGATAGAGGGCGCTCCCCCGCAACTCCCCCCACAGTTCGCGCCCCACCTTGCCCATCAGTCTGTCGGCCCATTCTTCCGGGTGCGCGGTAAAATCACAGGCCGTCTTCAACCCATATTGGGTCAGTAAGGCCACCGTATTAGGCCCAAACCCCCAGACTTTCTCAAGGGGAATCTGGGCCAGAAACCCCCGGATATCCGGCCCCGGAATCGGTGTAAACCCCGCCGGCTTGCGGAATTTGGAACCCAGTTTGGCAAGACTCTTGGTCAGACTCAGTCCGACGGAAACCGTGATGTCGAGTTCCGCCCGGATATCCGCCTGGAATCGCAGGGCAATCTCCTCGTAGGAAGTGTGATGAAGTCGCCGCAACCCCGTGAGATCCGCAAACCCCTCGTCGATGGAATATTCCTCCACCATAGGGGTGTAACGCCGGGCGATGTCGAACATCCGTTTGGAGTAGAGACTGTAGGTTTCATAGTCACTGGGCAGAACCTTCAACCCAGGACACATCCGGATCGCCTCACGCAGGGACAACCCGCGCGAGATCCCCAGCGCCTTCGCCTCGTAACTGGCGCAGGCAATGATCCCCCGTTCCTTTCCCGTCACCACCGGTTTCCCCTTGAGTTCCGGATGGATGGACTGCTCCACAGCGGCAAAAAATGCGTCGCCATCGAAATGAATGATGGCGCGGGGATAGGACTGGTAGAGGAAGGGGAACTCCGGCATGGTCAGTCATACTTTCGGATAACCGCCTTCACAATGCCGCCGATCACCAGCGACCGGGCCGGGCGGATGGATTTATACTTGGGATTGGCAGGATCGAGGCGCACCCCGTCGCGATCCTTCATGTAATACTTGAGGGTCCACTCGTCGTCCACCTGAGCCACCACAATATCATTCGGTTTCGGAGTGCCACCCTTTTCCACGAGCACCATGTCGCCGGGCACAATACCGGCGGCAATCATGGAATCTCCCTGCACGGTCAACATGAAGGTCGCCTCAGGACGACGGATGAGAAACTCATCAAGACTGAGGATATCGGCCAGTTCCTCCTCGGCCGGCGAGGGAAATCCCGCCTGTACCGCGCCCAGCAGCCGTAGCGTCCCCGTTAATCGCCCCAGAGCGACAACACGCCCCCGTTTCCGCTCCAGAAAACCGAGATCCTCCAGTTTTCGCAAGGCCCCGAAAACCGCATTTTTGGACTGATATCCGAACAGTCCCAACATCTCGCCATACCCGGGCAACCGCCGTTCCCGGCGCCAAAAGGCCCGTAGTTTGGCAACATGCCCCTCCACATCCATCACTCTCGGCATAAAAGCGTCCTCCCTTCACATGGGATCATAATAACTGAACCTTTGTTCAGTTACAAGGGAAAGAGGAAACGGGAACGATTATTTCCCGGCTGTCACCTGAATGGGATTGCCGGCAGGGATGAACACGTCCACGGTAGCCGTCTCCGACGTGACCGCCGTGCGCCAGTCCATGCGGATCCGAACGGCGCGGGGAAACAGGGTTCGGGTGGTTGATTTCCAGGTATTGGTCCACAGGGAATCCGGAAGTACGGAAACATCAAAGGCCGTGACCCCCTGCATGACGGGATTGGAGACGGCCGGGGCAAAGGCATTGGGCCCCCACAGGGTCATCGTTTCCCGAATCAGAGTTCCCCCATCCCCTTCTCCGGGCGGCGCCGGAACAACCCCATAATGCACACGCTCAATCTCAAGTCGTGAGAAATCATCCTCCGGAGACGGGATACGACCGGTGGAGAAGGCCAGTGAGGCCAGACCGGGGACATTGGTTTCGTGGGCGGGACACTCCACTTCAAACGCAGGCCTATTCGAGGAAATCGACTGCGCACAGGACGCCAGGTCATGCCGAAGTTGATCCAGGGCTGAAGCGGCGGCGCTATGGGTCTTGTCCTGTTGCCGACGCAGGGATGCCGTAACCACCAGATAGACAGACACGGACGACATGAACACCAGCGTGGCCACCCCGAGGGCGACTATCAGTTCGATCAGCGTCATGCCCGATGGAGGGGCGTTTCGAGTCATGACCGGGTCAACCTAATAAATCCGGACGACAAAGAAAATCAACGCCGCCACAACCAGCACGAGCAACACACCCGATGCGATGACCCAGGGCTTGCGACTGTCACTCCGATTCCCGAACGGGGAGGCGGCGTGAAAATTGTCGGGGATCTGGGCGGGTTCCTCGGTCACCTCAATTTTCGAGGTGCCCGACGAAACGGTCACAACCTCCACGTCCTGACCGTCAAACATCAATTCAACGCTGCCCACCTGGATGATGTCCTTGGGCTTCAGGGGCGCCTTGGTCACTCGGGCGCCATTGAGGCGGGTCCCATTGGTGGATCCGAGATCCACCAGGGTAAACTTCCGTCCCTCCCGAACGACACTGCAATGACGCCCTGAAATCGAGGAATCGTCGATGGAAATATGATTCTGGTTTTGGCGGCCCACAAAGGTCTCGTCCCGATCCAGTTCAAATTTTTCGCCCTTTACCGTGTTCGACATGCCAATAAGAACCGCCATACGAATTCCTTTCATGGACTCAAACTGCGGCCATAATCGCACGATACCATCCCCATGTCAATGCACCCGCGCCCGCCCAAAACTGCGGAAGATTTCATAAACGCCAATTCCGGACGGTATCGGGGCTGTCCTGCAAAGCCACGAGCGCTTGATCGACAGTGACCAACTTCAGTCACCGTCTCTCACTCAAAATCTGTCAGGATTACACCCCATCGGCGTGCCGCAGGCAATGCTGCATCGCGGCTGCTTCCAGTAACCATCCGCTTGTAATTCCATTGTTCCACCGGTCTCTCCATGATAGTGGTTGACCATCAAAGCAGACGCATAGACCTCCACCCCGTGCCGCTCCCCCTCTGAAAACGTCTTCCTCCTTAAGGATCTATCAGGGCCTTATAGAACCGGTTGGTCGCGTCAGTGAACTGGACTGTGCACTTGCCGTTGATATCAAACAGGGCGTTGCTGATCAACGCACTTTCCACATCCGCCCACTCACCCATCAAGTCCGGCGCACCTCGCAGTTTAAGTACACCATTGATCCGGGTGTGTAGCGGCTGAACCCCGTCCTTCAACTGGACAGTACTCGACACCATCCCGCCCGTGACCGACAGTGACAGGATCGAGAAGCCGATATCGTAACTGTTTGTTGGATCAAGTCCGAGCAGGTAATCGGTTCCCAGATCCGGATCAGCCGCCGCCGCTGCTTCACAGGCGTAGTATTGCTTCGCCCACTCCACGGGAACATGGGGCGGCACACCGGCCTGTTCCGCCGAGACCCCGGCAAAGTCGATCTGAACGTTGTGGTCAGACGTCACCGCCGTAAAGACATTCGTGTACATAGGTGCACCGGCCGCCGCCAGCACCGCCGCCCCATCGTTGCTGAGTGAGGCAATGCGGAACCACGGATCCGCCGTATAGACAACCGATGTACTTCCGCCTGCCGGAACCCCAATCAGGCCGCAAGGCATTGCCGAACCATGCAACCCGACCGACTGACTGATGCGATGATACAGCCCCACAATCACGACGACATCGTCGAACCGCTCGTGCTCGCCGTCGCTTGCCGTGAGCCGTAACGTATAGACACCAGCCTCCGGAAAAGTCGCCGTTGTATTGGTCGCCGCGCTGTTCGCAAATGTCACTGGCCCTGAACCGTTGGCTAAACTCCAAGATATCGTCAACGTTCCGTTTGTCGGGAGTCCATCGTCCATTACCGTACCGTTCAACAGGATCGGCTCACCCACTCCTCCTGCCTTGTCTTCTCCGGCATCAACTAAAGGTGCGACGTTCGTCACAACCAGTGGACGCATCACGAACGATTGGCTCATCCAGTTCGTAAGGCCCGCCTCGGGATACCAACCCCGGCCCATGATGTCACCCTTCTCGTTGATACAGAAAGGCCAAATGCCGGCCCATCCGGAACCTTCAGGCAGCAGATCGTTCAGAACGGTTTTCATCCCGTCCTGCCACAGTATGGCAACCTGTTTCCCATGACCCAGACCATCCGCCGGGCCGTATGCGCCGTATCCGACCACCTGTCCCCGACTATTTACGTCCCAAGGACGAAAATCCAGATAGGTAACATTATCATTGTACCAGAAGAAGTAATTCTCGTTGGTAGTCGCCTGTCTTCGATCCACAGTCCCCACAATATGCCCTGCCTGACTTATTGCCGCAGCCTGCGATCCCACGGCCGGGAACAGGAACCTTGACGATCCCGTGCGTCGATCCACAAGAAACGCGCGAAGACCGGCGTAACCCACAACCTGCCCGGCATCGTTCATATCGAAGACGGTGGATGAATCGCCGCCCAGCACAAACCTTGCATAGTCATAC
>Ga0194063_10000627_pt1 | contig 25046 bp, 23 predicted proteins | sample SepL3720m_MetaG_FD_155459 | JGI IMG/M metagenome (GOLD analysis project Ga0194063, IMG submission 155459) | Anoxic zone freshwater microbial communities from boreal shield lake in IISD Experimental Lakes Area, Ontario, Canada - Sep2016-L373-20m | ecosystem: Environmental > Aquatic > Freshwater...
TTTAATCCTTAATCTTTGTAATTGTACATCACTATTACCTTTTCAGCGAAATTAGCAACGCGAAATTACCATTATCCCAATATCTGTGATAAAAAGATGATACTGATAATTACCCTGACTGGGATTTGTTCGTTTGATACAAATTTGAGCAGAAATACAATAATTTTCCTCAATTTTCGAGTATGAAAAGTGACTGCTGCTTGAATAAAGGTAAAAACCAAGTATTACTATTCCAGTTAAAATCAAAAGCGATGCTGATATAAAAAAAAATAGAATTTTACTAGGTTTTTTCATCAAATATTTTACACATTTAAAGCTACAACGAATTATTATCCTGTAAAATCACATGATATTCCTTTTTTACGATATCGCTGATGGTGAAACTAACTGCAGTGGGGCAAATACAAGCCATTTCTCCAGATTCAAATAACCTGTGTTCAGCGCGATACTTTATAATTAAAGCTTCATTTTGAATTTCATAATCTGCAATAATTCTTGACTGCCCACAATTTGGGCTAATAGTTGTCTTGATAATAAATGAATTGTTACTCCATTCAGTTGAATTGATTTTTTGGATATCAGGACCAGCGCCTGAACAATTTCCGACTTTTATTGTTAAATTATGTTTGAGTGATCTTTGCTTGGGATTGAAATATGTGCTTAGTATTACAAGCGAAAATACAGAAATAACAAGGATCAGCAAACAAGAAAATAATAAAATCATTTCCTTAGTAAAAAATTTTCTGGTAATTAAACTCATGAAATTGTAAAAAATGAAAGGCAAACTGTTATCAATTTATGATAGCAAATAATTCTAATCTTTTATTCAACCGCCGCGTCATTTTTCCATTTCCAGGCAACCACAATGATCACTAGGGCGATAATTGTTTCGATGGCAGCAATGACAATGTAGTGTGGATAGGTCGACATACCACCCCAGACATAAAGTATGGTAAAGATAGCGACAGCGATATTGAGGATGCGATTAATTTTATAATTGAGAATTTTTGCAAATAAAATCATCAGCAAAGGAATATTTGTAAGAAACACTGCAACCAACATCAAAGTCTGTGCATCTCCAGGCAATTCCGGACGAACAAATTTATCAAGCATCACCACAAAACCAAAGATGTCATTAAAAATCATATTCAACATCAGGACAAGCCACAACGTTGATAAAATATCTCGTGTGTTTTTGACTTTCATAGGAAAATTTTTTAATAAATTAATAACTTAAATTTAGCACGGATTAATGCACTTAGCAAAATTAGCAATAATTTACGTTACGGTACATTAGAAATGACCTAGGATTATAAAAAAGCTTAATTGAAAATGCGAGTGATGAACTAAGTCAACACTACATATATTTCTTTTTCGTCATTTATAGCTCAGGCCTTAGAGATTCGATCTCTTCAATTAAATATTTCAAACTGGTTTCGCCATACTTTGTCCTGGTGTAATCATAGAACTCTTGCATCTTTTGTTGGTAGGTATTTTCGTAAATTGAAGCTTGTAAAATCATTTCAATTTTATCCATTTGTTTTACAAAAATCGCTTCTGCCGTTTGGCCTTCCTCAATTTCTGTCCAGAGATTGATAAACTCTTCACCATCAGCGATGTTTTTGAAAAGGTCTTTAATAGCTGATTTTTCGCGATTGTATTTATCGTCTGGATTTTCATTTTCAATTGTTGTTTTTAAATCCCCTATGATAATTTCACCGAAGTCATGTATCAGACTCATTTTCATGTATTTACAAATATCAAGATCGCTCGCCAGTTTGTCCTTAAAAAGCAAACCTAATAAGATTACTCCCAAAGTATGTTCTGCGACACTTTCACATTTAGACTCGGGGACAAATCGTAGCCACCCCTGACGGTATAAGAGTTTTAGTTTATTGAATTGAAGATATAACTGAATGTTCGGATCAGTTTGCTTTTTGAGCAGGCTGGTAGGAAGGGAGTTTTTAGTTTTCATAATATTAATTTTTGACTTCAATTAACTATATTATTAAATTACAAAATTTTAATCTCTTGTAAATTTTTTCGTCAAAATTTTAGAAATTTGTTTACAATAAACTTGTCGAATTACTAATAAATAACATGATTACCAATAAATTTTAAAGATTTCTTAACATTTACCCGCCAAACCTCCCAACCATGACTACCAGAAGTTAATTTAAAGGTATTTGTCACTCCTTTTTTATTTAGCAAATCTCTCAAGTTATTATTATCTTGAATGAAACTCGCATTATCATACGAACCAATATCAAAGTATACATAAGTCTCAGAATTTAATGGATTTTTGTTAATTAAATTTATTGGATCATCATTGCTAAAGTCACTCAAATTTTGATATAAATCGTCAGCGTTTAATTTGTCCATATTGGTATAACCACTATGGGAAATAATAATACCAAAGACATCATTGTTTTTCAGTCCAATTGAAAGAGAACCAAAACCCCCTGACGAACTACCTCCAATTATTCGAGAAGACCTATTAGCAAGGGTACGATATTTACTATCAATATAGCCAACTAACTCTTTTGAAATGAAGCTTCCCATATTTTGATCAACCTTTGTAGCATCAACATACTGTGAATCTTCTACAAACAAGCCATTGGCATTGGGGAAAACAAATATCATTGGAGGAATTTCCTTCTTGAAAATCATTTCGTCTAAAGTATTTTGAAGATTCCCATTGATTAACCAATCAGATTCATTCCCTGGAAAACCATGTAAGAAATAAACAACGGGATATCTTTTATCTAAATTTAAATCATATTCAAAGGGTAAATAAACATTAACTTGGCGATTGTCATCTTTTAGAACAGTAGATACTAGAACTAACTCTTGGACTTGTCCTTTATTGATAAAAAAATTGTTTTGATTAATGAATTGAAAGTATTGTTGTTGGAAAAATGTAAATATTTTTGTACCATAGATCAAAATACAAATTGTACAAATTATGACAAACAAAACAATTGTAGATAAACCGATTTTCTTAAGCACATTATTATTAATAACGTTTTTCTAATATCAGATATTTATTAAAATTATAGTCTTTAGTTGATTCTTTCGTTAATATAGTTTCATTCTTTAGTCTGAAAACTTCTAAAACAGTTTCTTATTGATCAATATCACTTATATTATCAATTTAGAGTTTTAAAATTGGTTATAAGTGGAAGCTGGGCAAGGGTCAAACTAGTTTAAAAGATTATCAATTCTATCCTTCTCTGATGTAAGTTGCCAAATCTCGTCAAATACAGATTTAAAAGAGGTCGATAAATGATTACTCTTTACTTCACTTCCGACAATCTTACCACCTTCGGTTGCATGTGTTGCCACAATATCATCATAGATAATAATTTCACCCTTTAATTTGAAATCGGGTTTGTGATAAATTCTTTCATCAAATTGAAATGCAAGTTCAGCAGCAGGACCATAATACTTTTCCCTATTGCCATATTCTTCATAAGCGTATTTTGCATATTCAGCATCACCAATTATCCTGACAGGGATCTTTAGTCGTGCAAATTCAATTAAGTGATATTCCAACCATTTATCACCAACAAGTTTCCTTCTTACTAAACTAGTAAAAACACGAATTAATCCAGAAGACTTCTGCATATTCCAATACGTTTGGCGCAATCCACCGCGTCCCTCGTAATAACGTATCTCTAAAGGAGTGGCATTAGTCTTTGAGGTATTTTCTGCTTTAACTATTAATTCGTTAAAATTGCTTTCTCTCTCCTTTAGCTTTTGTTTTTGTTCTGCAAAAATCCATTTTAATGAAGATAAATCAGCTAGACGAATATTCTTTCCTTGAGTTGTTAATACGTATTGAATCCAGCCCTGGGTTTCCAGTCTATCTAAACAGCGATAAATCGAACTTCTTGAGATACCTGTTTTTTTACCAATTTCGCTCACAGATACATCTAAATGCTCAGTAAGATAGGAAATTATAAGTACTGCTTCAGTACTTAATCCAAGCTCACTTAAAGTAGTTTGTATTGCTAAATTGTTTCCCATAATGACGAACAGATAAACACTATTGATAAAAGGCTTTAAAATTAAACGATTTAAGATTACTTAAATATTCTACTCGTTATAAAAGTAAAGTAAAAGACCATGATAAACATATTTATCGGAACAATTATCAATGCCTTTATTATACTCCTCGCAGGTTTATTTGGAGTAATAATCAATAAAAAATTGAATAAAGAAACTGCCATTGAGATTATGTCACTTATTGCATTAATTGCAATGATAACAGGTTTTAATATGGCTCTAAAATCCAATAATATTCTTCTTGCTCTGCTCAGTTTAGCAATCTCGCTTGGCATAGGGATCTATTTTAAAGTTGATGAAAAAATTAATAAGCTAATCAGAGTGCAAGATATCTTTCAAATTAATTCAGCTGATCAGTCCAATATTTTTTCAGGAATGATTATTGCAAGCATGATTTCACTTATTGGACCATTAGCAATTATTGGCTCCATCCAAAGTGGAATAAGTGGAGACATAGCGCTATTAATCTTAAAATCAGGTTTTGATTTCATTGCCACTTTGATATTAGCTGCTTCATTAGGAAAAGGCGTTATTTATTCCGTAATTCCAATTTTCATTATTCAAAGTTTATTAGTGCTATTAGGGCATGCTTTAGGAGGATTCATTCCTGCTGCTCTAATAAATGAATTGTCAGCAACCGGTGGAGTTATTTTAATTGCAATGGCAATGTCAGTTATTGGTGTTAAGCATTTTAAAGTGATTAGTTTAATATTTGGTTTGCTTTTAGTTCCAATATTTTATTTGATATTTGTTCAATTAAAGCTTTTATGAAAATGGGTGGGTAGTTTCAATTGGTTAAAACCTCTGTCTCCAAAACAGGAATTGCAAGTTCGAGTCTTGCCCCACCTGTAGTTAATTTTAAATTTTAATAATAATTAAATGAATATTTCAAAACAAAAACGGATCTTAACAGGAGATCGTCCTACTGGGCGCCTTCATATTGGGCATTACATTGGTACACTCAAGAATCGAGTTAAACTTCAATCGGAATATGAAACTTTTATCCTAATTGCTAACATTCATGCCTTATCAGATCATGCAGATAATCCTTCGATGGTTCGACAAAATATTGAGGAGTTATTGTGTGATTACTATGCCGCAGGTATAGATTTTAATAAAACAACAGTTTATATTCAAAGCGAAGTGCCTGAGGTCCATGAAATATTTATGTATCTAGCAAACTTTACAACTTATCAACAAATTCTTCATAATCCTACTATCAAAACTGAGATTCGGCAAAAGCAGATGGAACAATCAACCCCTTTAGGATTTTTCCTATACCCTGTTCACCAAGCAGCAGATATCTTATGTGTAAATGCTGATCTTGTCCCAGTTGGTCCAGATCAAGCTCCAATGATTGAAAATTGTCGTGAAATTGCTCAAAAATTTAATAATAGCTATCAAGTAAATATTCTTAATGAACCTGAGGTTTTGTTAGGAACTCCAGTAAGTGTGCCTGGTATCGATGGCAATGCAAAAATGGGGAAAAGTTTACATAATGGCATTTATCTATCCGATACGAAAGAAGAGTTAAAAAATAAAATCAAGAAAATTTATACAGATCCTAAGAGAATTCATGCCACGGATAAAGGTAGTCTAAAAGACAATGTAGCTTTCATTTATCATGATTTATTTAATGATAATTTACAAGAAGTGCAAGATCTAAAAAAACGCTATGTGAACGGTCAAGTCAGCGATGTTGCAGTTAAAGAAAAGCTTTTTCAAGCAATGAATCATGTGCTCGCCCCCATCCGAGAAAAAAGACATGAAGCTGAGAAGCGTAAATCAGAACTGTTAAATATGGCGCTAGACGGCAGTCACCAAGTCCGAAAAATTGCGCGAGATATTGCAGATCAAATGAAAGAAGCGATGAAAATAAAATTTTAAAATGAATGGACAAATTGAAGGATAAAATATAAAACCAATCTGTGTTGAAAATATTATAGACAGGTATTGTACCTAGCCCAAAATGCTTAACGAACTTTAAATTGCAAAATATTCAAATAATTTAAATCTATTAATCAATCTGCTCATCGAGAAATTCATTCAACAATGCTTCATCCTGAATTACATCATTTACTTCATCAATTACAAAAAATACAGGATCAAAAGAATCTTCTCCCCACCAGTCAGAAAGTTCTCGATACTCCTTTCCTTTTTTCTTTTTCATAACTTTAATAAAGTGCTCATAGCCAGGATAACTTCCAATATCTTCTGGCGGTGCAGCATTTGCACCATTGACACAAACCGGATATGGTGCAGAAGGATCCAGATTTTTTTCTGCTTTAATTTTCACAGTCATTGTCCAGCTATCTCCAAAATCGTATTCATATTGAAATTGAGTTAATCCAAATTGATAGATATCATCAATTGTAAATTTTTTCCAATCAATCCATCCCTCCGGAGAATCATCTATTGATATGTCAGAATATGTCTTATTTTTAATATAAAAAGCTGATAAATGGTAGCCACTCCAATTCATCGATGAGAATATATAGTATGAAAGTATGTTCAATTTCACATCTCCACGAATCCAAAGTTTTCTCCAAATTGTTGGCTTCCAATCGTTTAATGAAATTATTAAAGAATACAAATGCAATTGATTCTTATTTTGTCTTGTTTTCATAAAAATAACTATAAAAAATAGTTTTGAAAAAGTAACCAATTAATGATAACAATAGTAAAGGATTTTCGATATTTATTAAAGCATGAATGCATTTCATACTGAAATTTCGTTTTATTGTCTTTTGAAAGAAGTTGACATAGCTATAACCGATGTGAAATCTTTTCAATACCTTACTTTGTAACAGTAATAATTGCGAGTAATTGAAACTGTTTATACGACACAATATTTTATATCATGCTTAAATAATTTCCAATAGATGAAGAAATTTACTAATAATACTGTTTGCAAAAGCAGTATTGCCTTAGCAGGTGATAGCAGATCAGCTGTAAAGCCAAGTAGTATTGAGACAAGGCCAAAGAGTATACTGCCTGCAAGTGAGTTTAATGAACCCATGGTCGCCCGTTCTTCATCAGCAAATTCTTGCTGCATTAATGTACTTTTGGCAACAGTAGCGACACCAAACGAAACTGAGGTTGCTGACATCAGTAACGGGGATAGAAAAGTTGGAAACGCTGCTGCTACAATATTAGCCATTCTATTAAAAATATAATCAGTGAAAAGCAGCTTAAGCGCACCAAATTTGCGAATTAGCTTTCCACTAAAATGAAAACTTAGTGCACCAGCAATATTTGATAATGTCCCAACAATCCCAATTGCCCATACAGGCCAGAGAGTGTTATAAAATGCTGGTACAAATTTATAAGAAGCATCACCAAAACCAGATCCAATCATTGAAGAAAGACTTAGTAATCTTAATTTCTTGTTATGTAAAAATTTTTCATAAGCTTCTTTTAGATGTAAGTAAACATTTTCACAATTATTTGTATGTATCTTTGGCTCGATAAGTTTAAAAGCAAGAACCACGCAAACTATTTGAGGAATAACTGACAGCCACATAATAATAGGCAATGACTTAGTAGCAAGAATACCTCCTAAAACAGCTGATAAGCCCCCAGCGATTTGTAAAGTGGTACTTACTTTCCCTAGAAATTCACTATATTGCTGTTTGTTTTTAGACTGTGTCAGAGTATCGTGAAGTAAGGCGTCGTTATTTCCACTATAGAATGATCGTGATAAACCTTCGAAAATAGTTCCAATTGCCAATATCCAAAACGATTGACCAATTGCATAAAAGCTGCCACAGAGTACAGCTGCAAATGCTCCCCAGATGACAGTTTTCCGTCGACCAATTCTATCTGAAAAGACTCCAGTTGGTATCTCAAAAACTGCAGAGGAAATCATCACAAGCGAAAAAATACTCATTCCTAAAGTAAAGGAACCAGTTACTTGGGAAAAATATATTATGGCGATTGGTAAGTAAAGTTTAAACTCACTAAAGAAATTAAACCATTTTAAAATTTTTATATTTGACTGAACTTGCATAGCTGAAGTATAACAGTTTTTGAGGCTAACTAGCAGTAAAGATGAAATTGGATAAGGTAGACAAGTTTGAACCTTTCTCTCTCCTCACCTTCTCTTTATCTATTATTTTACCGAAGGTATCTTTCAATTGAAAGTCGTGTTTAATTTTAGCAAATATTTAAGTCGACCATTTACTCAAACAATTCCAATACTTAGTTTATTATTGCAGAAATTCATCCTTTTGTGATTTTTGACTAACGAAAACTACGTATTATTCTCAATAATCATCCCATCAATCATTATCTGTACTCCTGTTTTGGTATAATATGGGAAACGCGCTGGAATAATTAACATAATTGTTACGTTGTGCTTTTCCATTTCTCCGATCTCAACTGTGAATGGGCCAGTTCTCCAACCCAAATCATTATATTGAGAAGGGCGACCGTTAATTTTTAAAGTGAACGATCCAAACCATTTATTCAATGTATAACTTATTCTGCTTTCTTCATTATTTCCAACAATGAATTCAGCTTCTTGTATCATATTTAACATCAAGAATTTTTATAAAAACTGGAGCTATTTCTTTTTAATTTTTTGCACAAACCATTTAATGATTTATACAGCTGGTTGCGGGAGCTGGACAAACTGATTAACTTTTTCCACCTCCATCCATTCACTATTATACGTTTACCAAGACTTTCTTTCAATTGGACAGAGCATTTAAATCAGAAATTATTCACTGTCAAAACTAACTTCTTAGAAATTACTTAAATAGCTTATTATCAAGCAATTCACAATATTCAGTATACTAACTATCTCGGAAACGTTGATTCTACCTATACTTTTGCGTCAAAATCAAAAATCTTTTTCAAAAATTACTCAATGATTCTGAACAAAATGATGAACAATTCATTATCTAACTTAATCTAATAGTACTATGATTTATAAATATGGGAAAGGTCGAAGAGTCTACAGAAATTCTGGATTTGGTAGTTTTGGTTGTATTGGAACAATTATCTGGTTTCCTGTTTATTTATTTTTACTACTTCTCCGAATATTTTTCAGAGAGTAACTTATACGATTTTGATTTCAGTGCAAGTATTGAGACTATTAATCCAATTATACCTGCGATCAAAAATATTAATGCGATACCTCTTCCGACACCTACACCAAACCACCCGCCAATCAAATGTACACCAGCGCCAGTTGTCATTAAAGGGATAAACACAAACTCAGCTAGCGGAGCAATTAAGAAAGCTACAAATGGTGAAACTGATTGTTCTATTGTTTGAGCAAAACCAAATACTTTCCCTTGATGTTCATATGGTACAACTTTTTGTAAAAATGTTTGCTCTGCGGCTTCAATATATGTCATTAAACAAATCCAAAGAAACGTACCTATTGTAAAGAGAACAATCCAGGAGTTGGCCATTAAGAAAATCACAATAATCGACATAACTAGGTTGCCATAAAGCATGGATTTCAATGCATTTGCACCTACTCCCTTTTTTGCAATGATTAATCCTGCTATTACAGATCCTAAACTAAAGATTCCCCAAAGAATTCCCCATACTTGAACTGGAACAACAGTAAGACCATAAGAATCCATGAGCGAATTAAATATACCACCAAGGAAATTGTTAATCGTATTGAAGAATATCAAAGTAAAAAGACCTGGAATACTTGAAATGATTAAGATTGTTCCTTTAAGACCTATTCTTTTTGGATTTTCTGTTGTATGAATTATGTCTTTTTCTGGGATATTTATAGAATTAAGATGCAAAATTGCAACTAATGTAAAAGCTATCGCGATAAGAAGTAACCCTGTTATTCCTGCATAAGCTAATGTAAAGCCACTGATTACGAAAGTTACTGCAAAAGCTAAACCGCTCACTGTACCTATTAAACCGTTTGCTTTATCTCGTTCTTTTTCAGGGATTAATAAAGTTACAAGAGTCGAAAGAGCTATGTTGCGAATGTTCCCTACAACAACACTAAATATTAATATTAAAATGAAAATCCATAAGTAAATACTTGAGCTAGAGGTAAACAAATGTTCAGGTGTAAATCTAACGATAATTAAAGCAACAATGAAAAGACACAATGATGTAATACTGGCAAAAAGCATAACCTGCTTCTTTTTGTGATGGTCTACTAATAAGCCAAACCAGAATCCTGATAAGATTAAAATAATTGAATAAACACCAGGAACAATCGAAGTGGTCAAAACAGATCGAGTTTCCAAAAACACCCAAAAAGTAAGAGCCATCCACACGAAGTTGTTCGTAAAGTTAGCAATAAGGGTATTTATGAGGATCTGGTTAAATGTTTTCATTTGGGTATTATACCGTAAAATCGACTTTCCTGAAATAACTCATTATAAGCACTCGAAACTTTTTTAGGAGATTGAAAAACGCTGATTTTACATGGCTCGAACCACTTTGATTTTAATATCGTGTATCAGCAGTTATTGTTGCGGGAGCTGGAAAAGGTTCGAACTTTTCATGATTGGCTACTTTTAGTAATGATTAATTTTCTAAAGAAATGTTAAAATAGGCTATGTTAAAAGCAATTAATCTTAAAATTGAATATGCTCAACTATTATTTGAAAATGTATCTTTTCTTTTAGGCAATAATGAGAAGGTCGGTTTGGTTGGTCTGAATGGTTCAGGTAAGACTACTCTGCTAAGAATTCTAATTGGTGAAGAAAAACCCGATTCTGGAGAAGTGATTACAATTAATGAGCATATAGAATATTTACCTCAAATATTGGATTTTGGGAATAACGAATTTGTAGGAGAGTTTTTGGAATCATTAGTTACAAATGTAAAAAGTGATATGTGGCTTGTTTATAAACAATTATTTGAGCTCGGAATAGATATTAAGAATGGTGATATTGATGAATTCCAAAAGCTTACTGATCTTAGTGAGGGACAAATGATGAAATTGTATTTAACTAAGATTTTAATAAATAACCCGTCGATACTATTATTAGATGAACCAACTAACCATTTAGATATAGCTGGTATTGTTTGGTTTGAAGAATTCATTAATAAATTTGATGGTATTTGTATCATAATCTCTCATGATCGAGAATTTCTGAATACTACTGTGAATAATATTTTTGAACTTGATGAGCAAAAGCTAAATGTTTTCAAAGGAAATTATGATCAGTATTTATTAGCAAAAGAAAACTGGATAGAAAAACGTATGATTGAATTTAAGGCTCACGAACAGAAGAGAGTTAAACTCGAGGATCGAATCAAATTAATTAGAAAATTCAGTAGTGGTAAGAAGCAAAGTGCTATGCTTAGTAATGCAAAGAAACGTCTGGAGCGAGAAGTCACCTCAACCAATATTATCAAATATAAAGAAGTTAAAATTTCAAGTATCAATATTGCCGGGCAAATCCATCAAAAGAAAATGGTTTTAAGAATTGAAAATTTATCATTTCACTATCCTAATAAAGAAGAAATTTTAAATAACACTTCATTTGAAATTTATGGTAGAGAAAAGATTTGGTTTTATGGGCCTAACGGGATTGGTAAATCTACAATAGTGAAATTAATTATTGGCCAATTAACGCCTGTAAAGGGCAATATTCGTATTGGTGAAAACATACGCTGGGAATATTTTTCGCAAAATCAATCCCATCTACCACCAGATGAAAGAGTAGACGAATATTTTTTAAGAAAAACAAATATTTCATTTAATAGTTCGTTTGGATTATTAAGTAGATTTTTATTTAGCAAAGATTTGCAAAAATATCAAATAAAAGATTTAAGTCCAGGGCAAAGAGCTAGACTTAGTTTCTGTATTTTTGCACAACATGATTATGAATTATTGATTTTGGATGAACCTACCAATCATTTAGACATTAAAACGAAGGAAATAATAGAAAACGCCTTACGTGAATTCAAAGGTACAATTTTACTTATTTCGCATGACAGATACTTTGTAAACAGCATTGGAATGGATCGCGTGATCACTTTAGAGAATAAAAAGATTATTACAGTAAGTGATTAATATAGAGTGGCCTTTAGCTCGAACTTTTGAAAAACGCTGGAAAACGTTGAAAAGTAACGGCTCGAACCAATTTTTGAAAGGTGAATTTTTGAGGGTTTACAGACAACCTCTTGCGGGACGTGGATTCGAACCACGATTCACGGCTTCAGAGACCGATGTACTGCCTTTATACGATCCCGCATTAGCTTTTCTTTTTTGCCAAAGGCAAATTAGAAAATCTTATGCCATGACACCTTTATGGTTCATGGCTTATAGAACGAAGTTCGAATCTCGAATTTCGAATCTCGAATCTCAAATGATATTTTATACTAGATACTAGATACTAGATACTAGATACTAGATACTTATAGATTTTACCATCTTCTAATTCGCTATTACAAATACAGGATTAGAAATGTTGCTATGAAAAAGGATAATGTACCACCCATAATCATTTTATCAGTCAGGAAAACTTTTTCCGGCTGTTCCGTTAATTTGTTTAGCGTAATTAGATAATAATAACGAAACAAAATAAAACAGAAAATTAATAATTGCGGTAAATGGCGAAAACCTAAAGCGACAGTATAAAGCGCAAAAGCTGTAACTGAAACTGCTAAACTAATTAAGACTACACCATTTAAAAACTCTGTCGTATAAAACTTTAAAACTTTACGTTGTGACTGTCTTTTCATTTCAGCTAGGCGCTTACCACTGATCAGAATAAAGGAACCAAAGAGAATCGTGACAAAGATCCAGATCGAAATCATGATGCCAGTTGCTAAACCTCCTAAATACAGTCTGATCAAATAGTTACCAGCTAATACGAAAATTTCTACGATCGCGATGTGTTTTAAATAATTAGAATAGGTAATATTGAGAACCAGATAGCAAAAAATAATTAATGTGACATTGATATTACCAATGATCAATAAGACAATCAGACTTAAAGCAGTTAGTGACATAGCAAGTAAACGTGCTTCAGAATTTGTAATTTCTCCTGCAGCAAGCGGACGCAATTTCTTGGTAGGATGTTGCTGATCTACTGCCAAATCAGCCAGATCATTGATGATATAAATCGTACTGGCTGCAAAAGAAATTGCCAAGAAAGCTAGCATAGCATGCCAAACTGCATTTTTATCAAAGAGCAGCGAACCAAAAAATAATGGCAAGAAAACCACCAGGTTTTTCACCCAATGTGTCACGCGCATCTGGCGCAGAATGATTGCTAATTTTGGCATAAAAAAATAGTAGCTAAGTAGCTGGTAGCTGGTAGCTGATAAAAAATAAGAATTTAAGAATCTAAAAATATATGAATCTAGGAATCTAGAAAATCGAAGTTCGTCCTGAAACAAGTTCTGGATCGAATCTCGAATTACTTTTCCTACTAGATACCAGATACTAACTACAAGCTACTTTCATTCTTTCTACAGCACGGGTTGCAGATCTGCAACCCCTCCTACATGATACTTTATACTTCGCCCTACCTTTTCATCCCTTGCCTCACCTTCCGTAATTTTGACCTGAGCAAATTATACCAGAAAAAGTAATTGAATTTTTTAGATGTTTTCGCTTTTTTGAGATTATTTAAAAATTGTTGTGGATTTTTAAAGCTTTTAATTTGTATAAAAACATTATTGATTTCAGAAAGAAAATGGGCATCTGGCCCAACAATTGCTTGAAGCTTGGGATTGAGTAGTTGTAATTTAGGGAAAAACCTTGCAGCACGCAAGTTAAACCAGGGTAAACAGCGGGCATTATAGGTTTCAAATAAATCAATTTCTTTAGCTAAATCGAAGAATAATTTTTCTGAAGCGATTCCCTTACGAATATAATCAAATGGATGAGGAATCATTACTAAACCACCTTGCGCTTTGATTTCTCGAATTACTTCTTTGAGCGTTTTATTGTAACCAAGAATGTTACTCTTCAAAAATAGACCGATAATTTCACCTTGGGCTGTAGAAATTTCTTCGCCAACATAAACCTCTAACTCGTTTCCAGCCAAGTTTCTCAAAGCAATTGCACCGGAAGTTGTATTATGATCAGTGACAATCAAAGCATTTATCCCGGATTTTTTAGCTGCAGCTAACATTTGCCCGACACTGATATTGGAACAATCAGAAAAGTTGGTATGAAGATGAATTGTCAGATTAATTAGTTTGCTCATTAATGTTAGCTAGTAATAAATTGTAACTAAAGCTTATACTTTTCCTCTACAAGCTATTTTGCAATTTTTGCCAATCCTCGTGCTTAATCTCCTGTGCCCTTGCCGATAATTTATACCCTAATTCAACCAACTTCTCTTCGAATTTTACTTTATCGGTTGTTCCTTTGCATATTACTGAACTGACTTTTTTGCGGGGATGAGTAAATCCTAATTTAATAAATTCTTGGAGTACTGTTTTTTGGGAACTTATCTTTTGTAAATTGGAAATTTTTATAATAGCACCATCGACTTTGGGTTTAGGATAAAAATGCTCTTTTGGAATTTTTCCATGATAGGTCAAAAGTGAATAGATTTGGACATAATTACTTAAAAATGTGGCATCAGGAACTTGGGCAGCATAACTGGCGCCAACTTCCTTTTGAACAATAAAAGTCATTGATTTTATCAGTTGATTATTTTCCAGAAATTTTCTAATGATTTTTTTGGAAATGTTATATGGTAACGATCCGATTAATTTAATTTTTTGTAAGTCGATATCCAGTGTAGCTAAATCAAGCTGCAAAATATCTTGGTTGATTAATGTAAAGTTTTTAAAATCCTTGAATTTGGTATTGAGATCATTTAATAGTGTTGTGTCAATTTCAACAGAAATTACTTGTTTAGCAATTTTTAATAATTCAGCAGTAACCCGACCATCTCCTGGACCAATCTCTAAAACTACATCCTCTTTGTTAATTTCAGCAACTGATAATATTTTTTGAATCCACTTGGGATTAGTAAGAAAATTTTGACCAAATTGTTTTTTAAATTGATGGGACACAGGTAACGAAAATAAAAATATTATAATATTAACGAGTTAACAGGTTAACGAATTAAAAGATTAAAAAGATTAAAATATTAACAAGTTAAAAGGTTAACGAGTATAAGATTAAAATGATTAAAAAAATATTAAAATATTAACGAGTTAAAAAGTTAACGAGATTAAAAATTAAAATGAGTAAAAATATTAACAAGTTAACAAATAATGCGATATTAATTAGTAGTAATTTTTTGCTGTCTACCGATTACTGATTTCAGTCTATAATTATTCCCGCGAACACCGGATCCGTTTTCTATACTTTGTATCCTTCCAGCACATCGATCAATTCATGTGTTAATTTAATTTTTCTTTCAATTACTTTTTGACTAAAGGGACTACCATAAATAATTGTCAGATTAAAATCTCCTGGATTATTTTTAATAATATTTTTGAGATGAGTCAATTTTACCTTATTTTTTTCATTTGTGATATTGATTGTAATATCTTTGGAATTCACTTCTGTTCTATCAGGGATACGCAGACGTTCAATAATTAAATTTAAATTATCGTTTCTAGTATTGACAATGGCATCAATTATATATGGTTGTCCTTCTTTGAGCAAAGGCTTTATGATTGCATAAACTTTGGGAAAAATAACTGCTTCAGCTTTGTTATTCAAATCTTCAATTTGAATAAGTCCCATTGCTTTTGAATCTTTTTTGGTAAAAGTTTGCTTTATTTTGGAAATAATTGCTAATAATTGAATTTTTTGCTCACTTGAGCATTTAGTAGCTTCCTCAATAGAAATAATTTTTTTCTTCATTAACAATGGTAGAAAATCATCAAGTGGATGTGTACTGATATATACTCCGAGTAAATCCTTTTCCCATTCCAACACTTCAGCATCTGTTGTTTTGACATTATTTGGAATAGCAGTAATGCTCATATTCATTTCATTTTTCCCGCTGATTACACTACCAAATAAGCTTGTTTGTCCTATTTTCTCAGCATTTTGTGATTTCTGGCTTTTTTGTAAAACAATAGGTAAAATTTCCACTAAAGCTTTTCGATCACCAAATTGATCCAATGCGCCAACTTTGATCAGGTTTTCCAATACTTTTTTGGTGAGCTTACTAGCTCCCTGACGCATTACCAGATCATCGAAGTTAGTGTATTCTCCATTTTTTATTCTTTCTTCGACAATTGCTTCACAAATTTTGCTGCCAACGCCTTTGATTGCACCTAGTCCAAAACGAATAAATTTATCATCATATGTACTAAAATACACTTCTGAATAATTGATATGGGGTTTTTTAATTATATATCCCATTCTTCGGGCTTCTTTTAAATCCACTGTAATTCTGTCTAGATTTGCTAAATCAGAGTGCATTAAAGATGTCATAAATTCAAGTGGATAATGCGATTTGAGGTAGGCACACCAGTAAGCTACCACAGCATAACTGGCAGAATGCGCCTTATTAAATCCATAATCTGAAAAAGGGGTTAATTGATTCCAGACTGTATCAGCTGTCTTAGCGTCATAATTAAAATGTTTTAAAAAATATTTTTTAAAATCTGGGGCTTTGGCATCGAGAATTTCTTTTTGTTTCTTTTTCAAAGCATTACGTATGACATCACCTTCACCAAGTGTAAAGCCACCTAAGTCACGACAAATTGCAAATAATTGCTCTTGATAAATTGGAAAACCAAATGTTTTTTTAAGAATTGGTTCTAATTCTGGAATCAAATATTCTGCTTTTTTTTCACCTCTTTTACAGGCAATATAATCAGGGATAAATTTCATTGGTCCTGGTCGATATGCAGCTGCCAGAAAAGAAATATCTTCAAGATTCTCTGGCCTAAGTTCTCGCAAATATTGTTGCATTGGAGGTGATTCAAATTGAAAAACCCCGACTGTTTCTCCTTTTGAAAACAATTCAAATGCTTGGGTATCACCTTCAGGAATTTTTTGAACATCAATTATTATGTTATGTCTTTCTTTAATATAATCCAGGGTATTCTTAATTATTGTTAGAGTCCGTAAACCTAGAAAGTCAAATTTCATAAAGTCCAGTTTATCAATCCAGTTACCATCCAGTTGTGTAATTAATTTAGTAGGATCTTTGGCATCAGGTTGTAATGCCATGTATTCGATAATAGGAAGTGGTGTGATCAAAAAACCACAGGCATGTGTGGAAATGTGTCTGGCCATGCCTTCTATCTTTCGAACATATTCAGCTAATTTCAATAAGCGGACATCGCTGGTAATAATTTCCTTAAATTCCGGATCTACTTCCAGCATTTTATCAATGGAAAATACTTTTCCAAATACAACTTGGACTTTTTTGGATAAAGTATCAGCAATTTTCAAATCAATTCCCATGACGCGTGCTACATCTCGAATTGCAGCCTTAGTTTGTAAGCTTCCAATCGCACTGATTGCAGCGATATTATCTTTTCCATATTTTTTTTTGGCATATTCGATTACTTCATCACGGCGGTCATCCTGGAGATCCATATCAATATCTGGTGGTGAAGTTCTTTCCAGATTAAGAAATCTTTCAAAATATAATTCCCATTTAATTGGTTCGACGTTGGTAATATTTAGACAATAAGCAACTACAGAACCAGCTGCACTGCCACGAACTCCAATCACAATTCCTTGTTTACGTGCAAATTGCATCAGATCACCTACTATCAAAAAGTAATCGTTATATCCTTTTTTATCAATCACCATCAGTTCAAAATCAATTCGTTCTTGAAGTTCTTGATTTATTTCACCATAACGTAGTTTAGCTCCCTTAATAGTTTTTTGCTCTAAATCTTCCTTAGCTGTTACTTTAGGCGGTAAATCAAGATATCGAGGTTGAACCCGTTCAAATTTTAAACTATATTCTTCAATTTTCTCACTAATTTTAATAGTATTTTCAATTGGAGCTAGGTCATCACTGAAATGTTTTCCCATTTCATCCGGGCTTTTGATATAGGTATCCAGATATCCTTCACGCTTATTGGGATCATTTAATGTCATTCCATCTTTGATACAAAAAAGAATTGTCTGCACATTTCGATCGTCGATATTGAGGTAATGAGCATCGGATGTGGCTACTAGTGGGATTTTAAATTGTTCTGAATATTCTCGTAATTTTAGGTTTACTTTAATTTGTTGTCGAATCATCTCCACACTACTTTCATCATATTTCTGCACAATATTGGAATCAGGTTGATCATTTCCTTCAAAACCATTGCGCTGTAGTTCCAAATATAAATCATCTTTAAAAATAGAATGCAGGATACGAACCCAGTTAGCAGCCTGATCAAGCTGATCTCGAACAATATGTCGGGCAACCGGGCCAGCTAGGCAGGCAGTAGTACATATCAGTCCTTCACTATATTTCTTTAGTTCATTAATACTTACCCGAGGACGATAATACATCCCTTCCAGAAACCCTGTACTGACAATTTTCACTAGATTTTTATATCCAGTTAAATTTTTCGCTAAAATTATTAAATGGTAATATTTAATTCCATCAACTGCTTCCCGAAGTTTATGATCACCAGGTGCCAGATATATTTCGCAGCCTAAAATGGGCTTTACACCAAAGTCATGAGACATTTTCCAGAATTCCGCTACACCATAAAGTGCACCATGATCAGTAATGGCAATTGAATCCATTTTATATTCTTTGACTTTAGTCAGTAGTTTATCAATTCGGTTGAGACCGTCTAAGAGGGAATAGTCAGTATGAACATGTAAATGTGTAAAATCCATAATTAATACCTAGGAATTGAAATGAATAATACACTATAGTAAATTTTAGTTAATAGTTACAAGATAAAAGATAGAAGAAAAGAGAGAATATCTAGTATCTAGTATCTAGTATCTAGTATCTAGTATCTAGTAGAGAAGTATCAAATTGAAAGTATCAAGTAGAAAATAGGAAGTAGGAATCTAAGAATATAGAAATCTGAAATCTGGAAGGATTATGAAAATAGAAAATTGTAAATTGCAACTTTGTAATTGTTATTCATAATTTTTACTAGATACCAGATACCAGCTACCAGATACTTTTTTTCTACTTGCTCCTAATTATATACTCCCTGCCCATCTTCTCATATTTCCGGAGCTATATTCCCAGTTAACTTGTCCATAGGCTTTGGCAAGAGCTTCGAAGTTCCAGCCAAATTTAGCAGCATATTGTCTGGAAACCTTAGGAACTAAATCATTAAAGGCTTCTAGATATGAGCCGTATTCAGCTCCATTGAGATATCCAAAACAATTGTAATGAAATGAAGCATTACAAAAGCCGGATTCGACACCCATGATAGCAACAACCACTCGAAAATCAGCACCATATATTGCAGACTTATCTACAATTATGCTGGCGATTTCATAATTGGCTACAGGAGAATGTTGGGTTTTAAGAAATGATAAAGTACGTTGTATCTTGGTCTCACGTTCTTTACGTTTTAATTCTTCTTCTAATTTTCTTTGATTTGCCTCAGCTTGTCTAACTTCAGCTGCTTGAATTTGAGAAATATCTACTGGTGGAAGTAAGATTGAATTTTTTTGTGAAGTAAATTGAGGGTTGAGTTTTTGAGTGGATACATCGGGAAAATTGCGTTGATTAATAATTGAAAAAAGAATTAATATTGTAATAACAATACTTACTCCTAATCTAAGATAAATTGAAAAATTTTCACGCAAAAAATATCTGATCTTTTTAATTATTAGTTTTATGATTTAGTGGTAAATTTCTACCTTTTACTAAAATATAATAATTAATTTTAACGAAAACTAAGAAATTTTACAACCAAGATAAATTATTGTATAACATGATGAAGAAAAGTTAAAAGCTAGAAGTTATTAGTTAAAATAAATCTCCATTTTTTCTATTAGCTAATAACTAGTAATTATTTACAAATTATCTTTTATTAAATATTAATGCGTACAGTAAAAACAGCGATTATTACAGCTGCTGGTCTAGGAACAAGATTTTTACCTGGTGTAAAAAATGTTCCAAAAGAAATGTTAGTGATGATTGATAAACCGGTAATTCAATATTTAGTTGAAGAATGTATGGAAGCGGGAATGGAAAAAATTATTATCGTTGTAAGGCCGGGAAATGATACGATTAAGGATTATTTTTTTAATAAATCACAAGGGTTAAAAGATTTTTTATCGGAAGTCGGAAAACCTGAAAGATTTGCAAAAGTCCAGGAAATGCTGGATTACAAAGGAATTGAAATTGTGGAACAATATCCTTTTCTTCCTTATGGTAATGGTTCACCAATTTATTCTGCCAAAAATTTATTGAAAGAAGGCGAACCGTTTGGAATGCTTTTTGGTGATGATGTAGTTTTAACTTCAAATAAAGGAGCTTTGAGTCAACTTGTTGATTATTATTTAAATTCTGAATGTAATTCTGTTTTAGCAGTTCAAAAAGTGCCGGAACTAGAATTGAAAAGATATGGTATTATTAAGCCAAAAGAAATTTTTGATGAAACTAGTGGCATTTTTGATTATTTAATTGAAAAACCATCAAATGGTGAAGCCCCTTCTGATATGGCCTCATTTGGCCGAATGATTTTATCTTATGATATTTTTAAATATTTAACTCCAGATGCAATTGGTAAAGATGATGAACTGTGGCTTCAAGATGCCAATGCAAAACTAGCAAAGATTGCTCCATGCCATTATAAAGTAATTGATGGTAAATGGATGACGACAGGTGATCCCATTCGTTTTTTTGAAGCCCAGTTACAATACTTTTTAGCAAGTAAAGAGTATGGCGACGAAGCAAGAAAAATAATTGACAATGTATAAAAATATCAATTAAACAATTACCTGATTTCGTTCACTGGTTAACGGTTACTCTTTTCAATTTTCCCTCCAACTTAGAAAACCTACTGATATTTAGTAGTACACCAATTGCAACTAGATTTACAATCATAGAACTACCTCCATAACTAAAAAATGGTAAAGTGTTACCATTAATTGGCAGCAAGGCTACATTGGCAGCAATATGCATAAATGCTTGTAAAGAAATCCAAATAGTAATGGAAGTAGCTAAGAGCATACTAAATTTATTTGGCGCTGATTTGGCAATTTTTAAACCTCTAATTAAGAAATATACAAACATAAAAATTAAGATAAATGAACCGATTAGTCCAAATTCTTCTGCAAAAATGGCATAGATAGTATCAGTAAAGGCTGTTTCTCCAAGATAAAAGAACTTTTGTCTTGATTCACCAAAACCCAGACCAAAAAAGCCCCCGGAAGCTACTGCTACCAGTATTTGTCGCATTTGATAACCCGCCCCAAAAGGATCCTGAATTTGTTGGCCTTGTCGCCAAAAAGTGAGCCAGGTAAGCACCCGATCTACACGATATTTCGCCATTTGGGTCAGAATAAATCCTGTAATGCCAAGTACAAATGTCATCAAGGCCGAGGTCAAAAGATGAATTAAATCATTTCCAGCAATGAAATATGTGATAAATGCTGTAACAGCAATAATAATTGTAGTATCCAGATCAGGTTCAATTATAATTGGTATAGTGACTAAACTTAGAAGAATTAAAAAGGGAATTAATTCATGGGTTAAATGAAAGCTAAATTTTTCTGAAGTTTTATTTGCAATAATTTTTGTTTTTTTACTAAGCCAACTAGCTAAATATATTGCAAAAGCAAGTTTGGCTACTTCAGATGGCTGTAATGTAAATGGACCAATAGGAATCCAGCGACGAATGTCAGAGTTTAAATTTATGAGAATAACAATTCCCAACAAAAAAATTGAAATTATTAATACATATAAGGCAATTTTCGGTAAAAGTTTGTAATTGATACGATAAGCAATATAACCACAAATTGTACCTAGGATAATATAGAATAATTGAAATAGAAAATAATGATAAGATGGTTTATCTTGTCTGACAGCAGTAACGGCACTACCACTATATACCATAATTACACCCCAGATCACCATGATGGAAACTATTGCCAATAATTTATTATCAGGGTTATGGGAATCAATTGTTTTACGAACTTTATTTACATGTTTTGCATGTGTAAAAGGCTTTATCATTTAGTTAATTGCAATGCAAAATATATTAGCACGGATAATAAATGTTTAAAAATGTAATGATTAAAAAAAAATATAGATTATTTACTTAAAGTGAATTATTTTAAGTTTAATATACATAAAAATTATTTTCTCAGTTATAATTACTTAACAAAAAGTTTAAAAATTATTTTGAAAAAATCTACATTAAAAACAAAATTTAAATTAAATCCTAATCTAATTATTTCTGATTTAATCGAGCAATATCCTGAAGCAGGTTTATTTTTAATTACAGAATACGGAATTAATTGTGTCAATTGTTTCGCTGCAGGATATGACACTTTAAAAGAAGGTGCTGAAATTCATGGTATTGTTGGTAAAGATTTTAAAGATATGTTAGCTGCTTTAGAGAAATTTATTTTGAATGATATTCCAGCTAATGAAGATCACAGCCATAGTTCCAGTTTATAATAATGTCAATACAGTATTAACTGTTCTTAATGCTCTTAACTCTTCAAAAATAATCAGTGAAATTATCGTTTGTAATGATTCCTCAAAAGATAACTCCCTAGAAGTTATTAATAATTTTTCTTCACGAAAAATTATTATCTTAAATAATTCAATTAATCTTGGCAAAGGTGGAACTGTAGTAAAAGCAATTAAAATTGCTGAAAACAACTGCATTTTTTTATGTGATGCTGATTTGTCCAAATTAAGTGCTCAGCACATTGATAAGATGATTGAGGAGTATTCCAATAAAAAAACTGACATGATAATTGGTTACAATAGTGCCGATGATTTTATCTATTTTAATCCATTTTTAAAATTCATCAGAACACTTAGTGGACAAAGAATATTAAATCGAAATTTACTCTCTGATTATCTGGATTTAATCAAAAATTCAGGTAATGGTATGGAACAAATCATCAATTTTGCTTTACGTAACAAATCAGTTAAATTGATTGATCTTGGAGATATTGGTCATATTCTAAAATATCAACGGAAAGACAAATTACGATCAACTCTAGAATACTTGAAACAAGGCAAGCAAATTTTTGTAACGGATTTTCGTTTAAAAAAGATTCTTAGTAAATCAAAAGAAAAATTTAAAATTAAGCCATATCTTTCGCTCTGGCATTTTGATTATCAGGAAGACGGAGTCTGAAGGAAAGTAGTCAGTAGATGATAGACTGTAGAAAGCAGACTGGAAAACCAAATTATTCAATCCTGACTACCGACTACTAAATACCGACTACATTATAGAGACATTAATGTCTCCCCTATCTAATTTCTGATTTCCGTTCACCGATCACCGTTTTCCGGATTTCAGTCTTCATATTTCACCTTGATCTCATTAATTTTCAATTCCAGGCCGGTTAATTCTTGCTTAATATCATTAATAAGTTCCATAGCTTCTTGATATTTGGCAATATCTTTTTCCAGTTCGAATTCTTTTTCAGAGGCATCAAAATATGCCAGTAGTTCATCTACTTTTTTAATTTTGGCATTTAAAGATTCTTTTTGTGCTTTCATAATTGATTATTTTTGAGAAATTAATTTAATAATTTGTGAATTTATTTTACCGTCTTTCACCTGAATATCAATTTGTTCATTTATTTTGACTTGCTTGATACTATTGATATAGTGTCCATTTTTTTGGAGCAATGCATAACCTCTTTGGAGAATCTTTTGTGGATTATTCGCTTCAATCAGTTTAGTTAGAGTTTCGATTTTAGTACGAATGATATTGTTTTTTACAAAAATCTGCTTAGCTTTAATTTTAAGCAGTTCTAGTTTGGCAGTAAGACTTGAAGTAATAATCATAAAAAAATTGTGAATTAGGGATTCCTTTTTGAGTAATTCTAATTGTTGAAATTGAATTTTCTTAATTAATTGTTGATAAAAGTTATTTCCTTGTAAAACAAGAGTTTCCAGATAAGAATTGTTTTGAGCAACTAGATAATAAGCTGCTTGCGAAGGAGTGGAAGCCCTGATATCAGCGACAAAATCTGCAATAGATTCATCTCTTTCATGACCTACTCCTACTACGACAGGAATTTTAGCAGCAAAGATTTCCCTCGCAATAATTTCATCATTAAATGTGATCAGATCTTCGAGACTGCCACCGCCTCTTATTAAGACAATACAATCATAGCCACTCATTTCAGTTAGTAATTGTAAAATGGATTTAATTTCTAGCTGAGAGTATTTTCCTTGCACCTGGACAGGATAAAAATCAACTGCAATATTAGCATGATTTTCTTGAAGAATTTTGACAAAATCACCATAGGCTGCAGAATCTTTTGCTGTAATTAAGGCAATCTTCGTAATAATTTCTGGTAAAGGACGTTTCCGTTCTTCGTTAAATAAGCCTTCCTCTGAAAGTTGTGCTTTTAATTGATCATAAGCTGCCTTTAGTGCTCCTTCACCCAGTGGTAAAATTTTAAAGATATTTAACGAAAGTCTTCCACTTGGTGACCAGATTTGGGGTGTGCCCCAGCAAGCTACTTGCATCCCTTCTTGAACAAAATTAAGTCCTTGAATCCGGGGACGAAAACCAGAGAGATTGACAACGGCTTGTTCTTTGAGATCTTTCAGTACGATATTGACACCACCTTTTGTAGAAATGTTTAATTGAGTGATCTCCCCTTCTACAATAAATTCGCCAAGTGATCCCAGATAAGAATTCAAAACATGATTAAATTGTCCAACTGTAAGACGGTTTTCTGGTTGCATGTATGGTCGTATTGCTATACGACCATACTATCATTTTTATTCCATATTGCAAATTAATGACGTATTGCAATATGCCCCTACAAATGTAACCTTTTTCCTGAAAAAATTTAACCTCCCCATTCATAATTCATAATGGCGTTGTTGCATAAATAAATTACGTAAGTATATTTTACCCCTTTCCCCAATTTTCAAATTGTAGCCTGTCCTATTTCATATTTTGGC
>Ga0194063_10000628_pt1 | contig 25039 bp, 24 predicted proteins | sample SepL3720m_MetaG_FD_155459 | JGI IMG/M metagenome (GOLD analysis project Ga0194063, IMG submission 155459) | Anoxic zone freshwater microbial communities from boreal shield lake in IISD Experimental Lakes Area, Ontario, Canada - Sep2016-L373-20m | ecosystem: Environmental > Aquatic > Freshwater...
GCATAGCCAATATTCCATGGAGTATATGGTATCTGGTGGATAGTAATCTGCAAATCATCTTCGCGTACTACTTTTATGCCTGTAAGTTTGCGGAACTCTCCCCATTCTGAGCTCTGTAGTGGATGTTGTGCATTAATCATAGTTCTATTGTAATCTATCTATTGAGAAGTTCCTCAACACTCATGTTACCTGAGAGGAAATCATCTAGTGTCGAGTCAGATAGTGAGTCGATCTTTATCCCAGACTTCTTAGTTTTCAGTTGCGCTCCATGTTCTCGCCAAAATTTTTCATCATCAGTTTTACTACTAGCAAAATCTCCCTTACCGGCAAACTGGGATACCGGAACGCTAGAGTGCTGAACATCAAACAGTTTAGAGTCAATTTCATCGATAAATCTTGATCTATTTTGAGCAGAAGGTGTTCCCCAGATAGTTCGTTGTTTCGCCCAAGACAGATATAGTTTGTATTTTGCTCTCGTGATTCCTACATAAGCGAGTCTGCGCTCTTCTTCCATTTCTTCTAGTTCCATCAGGCTACGGGAGTGGGGGAACAGGCCCTCTTCCATCCCAATCAAGAAAACTATTGGGAATTCTAGTCCTTTAGCCGCGTGTAGGGTCATGAGAGTCACTGCCGATTTTGTATCTTTTGTTTTTTCGTCGGCATAATACTCGCTCTGAACCAAAGCCACGTTTTCCAAGAACTCGGGCAAACCAGTAAACTCGGACGCTACTGACTGGAGCTCTTTCACATTTTCGATTCTAGCCAGTTCTTCTTCTATCTCTTCGTCAAATTGTTGCATAAATTGCGAGGCATCAATTACAGCCTGCAGCAATTCAGCAGGGGTGGCGGCTTCGGTATCCATTTCATGTGGTAGGTTTAGTACTTGCGACAATTTTCTTTTTCCTAACTTTTCTACCCTTTTGTAACTAATGCCATCATCCGGATTTAGCACCACTCTTAAGTAAGAGAGTAAATCTTTAATCTCTTTTCGCTCATAAAATTTCGTCCCGCCAATCAAAACGTAGGGTATCCCTGCTCTAATAAATCCTTCTTCGATCGATCTCGACTGGGCATTTGTTCTGTACAAAAGAGCTATTTCATTCCACTCATGTGTTTCGTGTAATTTATTTAATTCGGCCACTATCCGGGAGGATTCATCCGCGCCACTATATGCTTCGATGAGAGTTATCTTTTCTCCTGGCCCTTCTTCCGTCCACAAAGATAGAATAGGGTGATTTTTGTTGTTACCGATTACGTTGTAAGCCGCGTCAAGTATATTTTGGGTCGAGCGATAGTTACGTGACAGTTGGATTTCAGTTAAATTCGGATATTCTTTCTTTAACTTCGCCATATTTCGGTAGTCAGCTCCTCGCCACCGGTAAATCGATTGGGACGCATCTCCCACGACCGTGAGCTGTTTATATTTTCGCGCTAGTAAAGTAGTGAATAAATATTGGGTAGTATTAGTATCTTGATATTCGTCCACAAATATATATCTAAATTGATCTTGATATTTCTCTAAAATATTCTGATTTTCTTGTAACAGTTTAACGGTCAAATTCAGCAAATCATCAAAGTCGACAGCTCCGTAAGCTTTGAGTTGTTTTTGATATTTGAGATAGATGTCTGCCGCCACTTCCTGAAAAGGTCCGTGTGCCATCGACTTGTACTGCTCTGCATTTACCATCTCTTGTTTCGCACTAGATATCGCTGACATTACGGATCTGGCTTTAAATCGTTTTGGATCTAGCCCTAGATTACTGCTGATCTCCTTGACGAGCGCTTCTTGATCAGAGTCATCATAAATCACAAAATCAGGAGATAGTCCAGCCGCTTGCGCATCTCTCCTCAGTATCCGAGCAGACATCGAGTGAAAAGTGCCTACATTTGGCACTCTTGTCCCCACCACCTTGAGTAATCTTTCCTTCATCTCGCCTGCCGTTTTATTGGTAAAGGTCACCATCAGTAGCTGATCAGGAGTAATCGTCTTGGAGTGGATCAGATAAGCCGCCTTGTATGTCAGAGTTTTAGTTTTGCCACTACCTGCCCCTGCCATGATCAGTAAAGGGGAGCCTGCATGCTCGACACTCGACCTCTGTTCGGCATTTAGTTCATCTAGGTATTCATACATAAGGTACAATAGTACTACATATGTCATTTTTAGTCGTGGCCAATTTCAAATCAAATCTCACCTTATCTCAAGTTCAAATATGGCTAGACTCTGTCCCTCCTACGCCAAATGCTTTGGTAGCGCCATCCTTTTTGCATTTGCCGTTGACCGTTGACCGTTGGCCGTTGGCCGTTTGCTCTCAAGACGTTTCTCCTTTCCCTCCGGGCTCATATACCGGTGCGATAAGCGCTAGAGAACTGAAAGATCTGGGTGTAACCTATGCGATCGTCGGGCATTCTGAGCGCCGCCACTATTTCCATGAAACCTCTGTCGATATCGCAAATAAAGTTAAAGAGTTAGTCGATGTCGGCATCACCCCGATCTTGTGTCTAGAAGAGAAAGATATCAACTCTCAATTTGCCTCGCTAGCTAGTGAGCATTATGCCAGCTGTATCTATTGTTTTGAACCAGGGGATGGACTTGGTGGTACGACCACTGCCTCTCTAGACGATATTCTTCACATTAAGCAAGAAATTACTAAATATGTCCCTTCTGCAGAATTTATGTATGGTGGTTCAGTCACCCCGGACAATATTGAGTCTTTACTTCCTCTCAACTTAAAGGGAGTACTCGTAGCTACCGCTAGCTTAGATCCAAATAGTTTTATATCAATTATTCAAAAAGTATCTCATGTTGGCTAAAAAAATTATTTTGGCGATATTTTTATCGTTTTTAGTTGTCGCTGGATCTTGGTATTATCACAATCAAACTGCCAAAAATATTGTCAAAGGAGTGGTGGGTAGTCCAAGTACGAATTTAAAAACCGACGCTGGGCGTACCAACATTTTACTCATGGGCATTGGGGGAGAGGGGCACGAAGGTGGGGATCTCACTGACAGTATGCTTTTTGTTTCTTTTAACCTCCTAGACAACACGGCTGACATTATCCCCATCCCGAGAGATATCTGGGTTCCTTCCATGAAAGCCAAAATTAATACGGCCTATCACTATGGCAAAGAAAGAAGGTCAGATGGAGGTCTAGCCTTAGCTAAGTCAGCTGTGGCTGAAACTCTGGGCGTACCTGTTCATTACGCTGTTACTCTCGACTTCCAGGGATTTGTCAAAGCTATTGATGCGGTCGGAGGAATCGATGTCGAAGTTCAAAATACTTTTGATGATTATAAATATCCTATTCCTGGCAAGGAAACAGTCGAGCCAGAAAGTGATCGTTACGAGCATATCCATTTTGACGCCGGCCTCACTCATATGGATGGTGCAACAGCCCTCAAGTTTACTCGGTCTCGCCATGCCGAGGGTGATGAAGGCACTGACTTTGCTAGAGCCGCAAGACAGCAAAAAATCATTTTAGCTTTCCGCAACAAAGTTCTTTCTCTCGGCACTATCTTCAATTCTGAAACAATCACCAAATTAAAAGAGAGTGTTTCTTCTTCAGTTGATACGGATATCACCTCAGTAGAACAGGGGAGCCTAGGCAAAGTAGCCTTGGGTATCAAAGATCAAAGCAATGTCAAAAGCACTGAGCTGACGAGCTATCTCATGAGTCCAAAAAATACTAAAGAATATGCCGGTCAATGGGTTTTAATTCCTACTCCTTCACTAGAGGAACTACAATCTTATGTCAAAACCCAGTTGGCTGAGTAATAAATTCATCTTGATTGTTATTTGGATCATTGCCATCGCTATCCGTATCTATGGAGCAAATACTCCAGCCCAATATTATGACATGGGAACTTTCGAGGCTTGGTCTCGTTCTTTCTGGGTGCATGGTCCTAGCTCATTCTTTAATTCAGTTTGGTCAGACTATCTTCCTCTCCCAATTTTATCTTTTGCGCCAATTTCTTTACTGTCTGACTTTCTACATATTCCCTTTAGTTTAGTTTTTAAACTACTTCATCTATTTGTAGAATTAATTCTTATCTATTTCGTGGGTAGGTCTTTGCCTCGTCAGCACAAATTATTAATTTCATTTTTACTCTTGCTATCTCCCGCTCTCATTGGCGACACTTCTTTTTGGGGTCAAGTCGACACGATCCCAGCTTTGCTAGGTTTGCTTTCTCTAACAACTCTCGTGAGTTCTGGTTCTATTTGGTCAGCTATTTTCCTCGGCTTAGCTGTCGCCTATAAACCGATTATGATTTTGATCGCCCCAGTTCTTTGGATCTTAGTTATCCAAAAAGGTCACAAGTTTCGCCTTCCTCTCATTTCTGCCGGAGTATTTTTAGCCTCAGGTATACCTACCGGCGGATGGAACTTCTTTTCTCATTTATTATCACGGGCAGTTGAGCAATCTGGCACCTATCCTTATCTGACTATCAATGCTTTCAATCTTTGGTCACTGGTTCCCAATATGTCGTGGATTGCTGATTCTACAACTGTGTTTAATCTCTCAGGTCGAAATCTCGGTTACCTGCTCTTTATTGCTACCATTATGATTATCTTACTTCGTTGGCGTAAACGTAAGTTCTCAGCAGATCAAGCACCTCGCGTAGCCGCTTCAATTTTAATTATGTTTTTTGTTTTTACTACTCGCATGCACGAGCGTCACCTACTGTTTGGTTTACCTTTCCTTGCCCTTGCCACTCTTTATGAATCATGGCTTATTGTCCCCTTGATTTTGTTAACTCTGACATTTTCTTTCAATCTTTGGGGGGCATATTTCTGGGTTAGTCACAATCAAACTTGGCCGTACGATTCCTCAGTAATCTCGCTCATTTCCTGGGTTACTTTCCTGACTTCTTTAGTCTTGGTTTTTATCGGAGATTTCCAGGTATTCTGGCAAAAAATGAAAAACATTATTCGCAAAAATATTATTCTAATTGGAATTTTGTTTCTCGCTACTTTTCTACGTTTTACCAACTTAGCTTATCCTCCCACCTATATTTTTGACGAAGTTTATCATGCTTTTACCGCGAGAGAATATCTCCACAATCATATCGAAGCTTGGGAGTGGTGGACTACTCCACCCAAAGATGTGGCTTACGAATGGACGCATCCTCCTGTGGCCAAATACGGCATGGTTGTCGGCATGTTGCTATTTGGTGAAAATAGTTTCGGCTGGCGAGTTGGCTCGGCTACCTTTGGTGTCATTAGTATTTTTGGGCTCTATCTACTTGTTATCTCGCTCACCAAGAGCAAAACTATTGCCTTGCTCTCTGCCTTTCTCGTTAGTATCGAAGGGTTGCATCTTTCTCAGTCTCGCATCGCCATGAATGATATTTATATGCTTTGTTTCTTTATCTGGTCACTCTATCTAGCTGTCAAATCTCGCTGGAAATATGCCGCTATTCTTTATGGTCTCGCTCTTGCGTCCAAGTGGAGCGCGCTCTATGGCATCGTCCCTCTCGCTATCATTTATTTGCAATCACAACAATTCAAGTTCAATTCATTAATATTATTTCGATATTCTTTATTCTTCGTTCGATATTCTCTAATCGCCCTTTCTGTTTATGTACTTACTTTCGCCCCGTTTATTCTCGCTGGTCATACATGGGCGCAGTGGTGGGAACTACATCGGCAGATGTGGTACTACCATACCCATTTAGTTGCCACCCACGGCTATCAATCAACCCCCCTGCAGTGGCTATTCGACGTTCGGCCCGTCTGGTATTTTGTGAAATATTTAGAAGGTCATATTTCTAATATCTATGTTCTAGGTAACCCCGCCATTCTCTGGCTAGGACTTGTAGCCCTTGTCGTTCAAACTAAGAAATTACTCAATATTCAATACTCTTTGTTCGTTATTCTCTTTCTCATTTTTACCGTGCCATGGTTTTTCTCTCCCAGGATTATGTTCTTTTATCATTACCTTCCCTCATCTGTATTTCTCTCTGTTGTCTTGGCTTCTTGTCTTAATAGTATTTCGAAAAAATCGATATTCTTTATTCTTGTTCTTTGTTCACTCTCGTTTATAATTATTGCCCCTATGCTTTACGGTCTACCGATGTCTACCCACTATTGGGAGGTATTTTTCAAGTTCATACCTTCTTGGAAGTGATTATGTCACAATAAATTTATGTATCGAGATCTCCTATCTCGCCACACCATTCGACTACCTGATTTCAATTATTCCTCTCCTAATTGGTATTACGTTACGATTTGTACTCATGAAAGAAAGATTCTCTTCGGCAACAATATAGGCGAGAAAATGCATCTAAATTTTTTTGGTCAAAATATTAACATTGAATGGTTAAAACTACGTTCACGTTATCCCAAAATTGGTTTAGATAACTTTGTTATTATGCCCAATCACATACACGGAATAATAATTTTAATGAACGGGCGGGAGAACCCCGCCCCTACATTAGGTAGAATAATTGCATATTTCAAATATCAAACCACCAAACAATACAACCTATTAGAGGTTGGGTCCTCTCACCCGTGCAAACATTACCAGAAATTATGGCAACGTAATTATTATGAACACGTCATCAGAGACGAAAGAGAATTAATCCATATTCAAAAATATATAACGGATAATCCGAAAAATTGGGAAAAAGACGAATTACTCCAGTAGGTGCGGAGTTCTACCACCCATCTTAAACCGGGATTTTCTCGTCTCAATTATTCATGTAGGAAACAGAGTTCTCCCGCCCTCAATTGTCCATGTAGGGGCGGGGTTCTCCCGCCCGTTTTAAATCAGTAGCAATCCGAGTCCACCAAGTATCAGTAGTAGTAATCCAATCCCTAGTGGTAGAGCCGTAACTTCAAATACACCAGCTACTGGAAGGGCAGCTGGAGCTGCCGAAGATACTGTAGTTGGTGGGATTACCTTGCCAGTAGCATCAATGGAGACGCTACAACTATCACGTTGGCCATTGGTTGAGGTCACATCAGCTGTGTTAGCTACTGATGCGCTCCCTACGACACTTACCTTGGCGCGGAAAGATCTCTGAGCTTCGCTATTTGCCGACAATGTTCCGACCGTACAAGTCACTACTCTCGTCGTGGAGTCATAAGTACAGCCAGAGTCACCGTCAACATAAGTCAAATTAGTCGACAGCTTATCCGTGATTGTAGTGTCTGGGGCATTGTTTCCTCCCGCATTTTTCGTGACTACGTTGTATACAATCGTCTCACCACTTTGCATAGTATTTGTATCAACGATTTCCTTTTCCAGGTAATAGAAACCAGCTCTATTACGCGAATCATCCGTATACATTTTCTTTGATACACAATCGAGTGCCGCCGAAGGAGGGGTAGAAGGAGAACTAGTCGGTGACCCCGATGCCACTACCGTAGCTGAAGGAGCTGTCGAAGTGGTGGTGCATGCTACCGTAAAACTGGTCTTACACACAGCAGGATCGATCGCAAATATTGGGGCAGGGATCGCTGTTGGAGTTACGGTAGCTACTGGGGTTGGGGTCGGCATAGTCGTAACAGTTGCGGGTTTACGTACTAGATAGACTACTCCGATCGTCACCACGATCAAAAGGAATATTCCCAGTCCAATAAATAGTGTTTTTTTCATAGGTGTACTCATAGTCCCGCTCCTGTCCATATTGGGCTACAAGTGAGGACTCCACTAAGGGTAGCACAAGCTTGGCATTCTACAGTATATGTTCCACACGCGGCCACCGTCAGTGTGTTGCTAGTCATCGCCGTTGTGGCCCCACCGTTTATACTATAGCGATATTTGTATGACAAAGTTCCCGCTGTACTAGGAGTGACAGTGCCTGCACAAGTGAATGTCAGGGTTGAGCCAATGACTGGTGTCGTCGCTGGTGAAGTTGTGATGCCAGTACACGCCATCGTCGGAGCTGTTTCTGTGACAGTAGTCTTTTCTGTTTTGGTATTTGTCGTCACGTCACAACCAACTCCATTTACTCCACCTCCATTTGTACACATCGTCCAGTGCCAACCACCAACGCCACCAACTCCTCCTGGCACCCAAGTTTCACCTGGATGCGCGGCAATCTCTTCAGTAGTTGGTAAACTTATAGCCTGCAAAGTTCCATCTGCGTTAGCTTTCCCGCCAGCATAAACGACAACCTTTTCCAGTATATTTGAATTCGCGTCATTGTAAGCTACTGCCGCATTAGCCGTATCTGCATTAGAGTACATCACCCACATTTGGCCATTTTTATTTACACTTGCTTCAGTGGATGGATACATACCTGCAATTTCATTCTTATCGTCTTTAAAATCATCTTCAGTTGCCATTCTCCCATTATCACCGCATGTATAGCACCATCCAAAACTACCAACCAATCCAGGATCAGCGCTACCTACACTTGAAGATGCATCAATGAGTCTTTGCACAGTTGCATTTTGAATAGTCTTCGCATCAAGCAAAGCTTGTTTTTCTGTACTAGACAAATTTACATTAGCATTAATTGTGTCTGCAGTCTGAGTTGATAAGTCTATGTCTTTATCCTTCAGTAGATTGTTAACATACATGGCTTGATCTTGAGCTTGGTTAGCAACAATTTGTGCTTTGTATCCAGTTGGGGCATCTTCTGCTTGTTTATCTTTCCAGTAATTAGCTGGGAACACTCTCGCAATCATTGGGACTTCCCCAGTTGTCAGATATTGATATCCAGCTATTCCGCCAAACACAAACACAAATAGTGCCACGACTCCACCAATCACCAGGCCAATTTTCTTTTTCTTTTTGGGTTGTTCCGGAGCCATGGCGGGAGCTGGAGGAACTGGCGGCAAGTAAGACGAGGTTGAGGCTGTAGCTGGTGCTGTAACTGGCGCTATTGGTGTAGTCGAAGTTGTTGTTGGAAGCGGTTCTACAGGACTCGAACTAGGTGCTGGCATCGCAAATGCCAGCGGCATATCGTCACCCATCGTTGGAATATTGTTTACTACGGGCGTTGGCATTGGCGGGATCTCAGGAACTTTAGGTACCACTGGTTCTTGTATCGGTTGGTCGAGTGGTTTTAACTGTTCGACTGTCTCAATTGGTTCTGGAGTCTCTATGGGGGTGGGAGTCACTGGTTGTACTGGCGGAACTGGTTCAACTACTGGCGTTGTCACTGGCTTTTCTGGCTCCGAGCTCAGTGCCGCATCTACTAGATCCTGAGGATTAGATAGATTGGGAGTAGTTGTTGGATTTGTTTGGTCTATTGGGTCAGGCATATCCATACTTTCATAGCGCAAACAAGATTGCGCCTACTACCATAATGACGATTCCTAGTCCTGCCGTCAATAGCGTATTTTCAATTACGCCAGTAACAGGTACTCCGGAATCAGTTGCGGGCATCGCGGCTCTTGGAGTAGACGTAGCGGTTTTGGTCGAAGTGCTGGTTGTTGTTTTTGTCGACGCCGAAGGGGAGGCTACGAAGGCTGGATCATTTGCCACCTTACGCGTATTTATTACAAAATTTCGTTCAATTTTTTCTGTTTTTGCTTCGCTATTTAGATACGATACTGTTATCTTTTGTGTGCCAGCTTTCAGATCGATCACCGGTGCCCAACTCCAAGTTTTATCTGTAGATATTTTGACTGTATCACTTATTGCTTTTTGTCCAGTCAGAGCAATAGATAGGGCCGTACCCGCAGGTCCCGTTCCGCGAAACTCTGGTCGCAGAGTCGATAGTGTTTCTCCTTCTTCTTTTGGGTTAAGTAGTACGACAGCAGTAGTAGCAACAGCATTGATCCCTGCTCCAATTGGTTCAACATTTAATATCGAGGGAGTATCTGGTATGGTAGTCGGACTTGGCGATACCTGCGTGGGCACTGGTTCAACTTGAGCCACGTTAGGTATTTGTGCCACATTTAAAAAATCAGCATTTTGGCCGAGGGTAATCGTCGGCACAGGAGCTGAGTTCGCAAGGGACACCGAGGCGGTCGACTGTTGCTTGCCCGACTCTATCGTCAAGCTCGCAATCGTGGCGGTTGGATCAAATTGAACATATGACCTCAGATCAGCCGACCTCATGGTAGAGAGCGTAAAGGCATAGTTTCCCGATTCGCGGACTATCGTCGAAGCCGTCGCTCCCCCAGGTAGTGTCAGATAAGCAATTGACCCATCGGCGGCTTGTTTGGATGTTGTCTCGACTTTGCCATAAAAATTTTGTGATGGGGGAGTTGCCCCGATTACTGTACCGGTCGTGACTGTATATGGGCTACCATTATTATCAAATCTATTCGGTTTAGTTCCCACCAGTATCCTAAAAGCATATTGAGTATTTGGTTGGAGACCCTCGATCGTTACATGGTGAGTCAAAGATTCGCTTTGAGCATTACTATCTCTGTCATCTTTGACGACACTAGCTAATTTTTCTCCTACGGGCCCATATTCTACTGATCCTATTGTTGGATCTTTACTCACCCAAGATACGCTAAATTTGTTATCTGCTACATTACTAATTCGGATTTTATCTGGAATTATCGTAGTAGCTGTCGTCACATTTTTATTTTTGAAATAGTAAAAAGATCCAATCGCCAGGCCGACAAGCAGCAACAACCCCAAAATGGTTGGAAACCTCTTAGTTAACAAGCTCATCTTACTGTACCTTCTGACTCTATAGTAGCACTTGCAGTCCCATTTTCTGCAGGAACTGGTTCAACAACTAAAACGCTTGGACTCTGACTCGCACTTTCGACTTTCGCTAGACTAGTTAAATCAACTTCTATTTTTAGTCTTTCAGACAGTTCTTTGATCGTATTTTGATCTAAGCCAGGGTTAATCGGTTGGAGCATTGATTGATCAATATCTATAAGTATTTCTTTGCTTGAAGCTGTATATATTCCGATTCCAATCCAAATAATTGCACTTATGAGCGTAATCATCCCAATTTGATAAAGTGATCGACTGACTGTAATACTGCTATGTCTCATATTTACTTGGATCCTTTTGAACTAGTCATAGATTTTTCAAGTAGCGCTTCATCCGCTAAGTAATATGCATTTCCACTAATATTTAAAGCAACATTCGTCGCCTCGTTTTTAGAGTCAACTTCTTTTTCAATCGAAATCGTATCAATTGTGATTATTCGTTCCATCGACAAGAGTTTAGTCAAAAAAGTATTGACATTGTTATAGTCGCCAACTATGCGGATATTAAATGGTAGTAGTACCACGCTCTGATTTTTGTTTGGCACAAAGGGGGAGAGTAACCTAGAAAACAACAAAGTTGGTCCAAGAGATTCACTATCTAGTTGAGTCTGATTTTGAATCGACAAAGCTTCAATTGTCGAGGATAGTGGAGAATACATCGCACCACCATTGGGAATATTAGTATTTAGTGTCGGCAGAAAAGATTTGACACTTTCTAGTTGCGTCGCGGCTTTCTGTAGATTGAGTACTTTGGCATCCAATTTTTCGAGCTTACTTTCTGACTCAATAATTGTTTTTTTAAGAGTCACAATCGAGACAATCGTCGGTCGTAGGGCAAAAACCAGGAATATTGTCATGACAAATAGGGACAACACGAGCGTTAGGGATGTTTGTACAGCTGGTATCCGGTAATATCTCCGCAAATCTAGGTTATATTTCCGCGTCGAGTTGTTCATTTTTTGCTCTCCGGCTTGCTAGCTCCAGCTATACTCATCGAAACATCAAATTGCATCTGCGCACCTTTAGTCGTGCTACTTTCTATTTTGCCTATGCGAATACTAGAATATAGAGGATCTTTCTGCGCTGAAGTCAAAAACTGACCAAAAGCCGGTAGCGAAGCCGCATAAGCTGTCAAACTAAGCGTATCTGGAGTTATGTTGATACGGTCATACCACACATCATTTGGGGTAATTTGACCAATATTATTTAATGTCTTTAGCATTAATTTTTGTGAGGCTAAAGTATCTTTCGCCGAGTTGATCTGTTTTTGAGTCAAAGTAAAATCACGTTCTACTTGTTCATAAGATTTAATCACCGCCACGTCCTTGCTTATTGCCTTCCGCAAGTCAGTTAAACTGCGATCCAGTGTAAAGCGGTAAAGAAAAGCGCCCATGACAATCAGTTGAGTGATTATTACCGCCCACTTGCCAAAAACCAGAGCCCATTCCAAGATCACGCCAACAGTACTGCTCTCAAAAGAGTCACGCGGCAACAAGTTTATCGATCTTTTATGACCAAAAAATGCGGGCAGTATCATCCCTTCAGTATAGCGAATTTACAGAAAAAAAGCTTTAATTATTTCTTAGCAACTTTACCCATTTTAGAGATTCTCGATTTTAGTCTTGAAGCATGACCTTTAGCTACCAAGTGGTGTTTGACTGCTCTATCCATCGCTGAGTACAAAGCCTTGAGAGTTTCTGCTCCTGGATTGGCTCTAGCTTCTTTGATGGTTGTCTTGAGGCGACCTTTGGCACTCATGTTCTGGAGTGTACGTTTTTTGTCGACGCGTTCTTTTTTGATAGCTGACTTTGTTATAGGCATGGGGGGATTATACCAAGTGAATCCACTTCGCGCAATCACTATTTACCCGGTAGTAGTCAGGGGTTTTATGAGGTAAACTAATTTTATGTTCAACCGGCTACTACGTAATGGCAAAAATCTGATCTCCAAAGAGAATTCTTCCATTCTTTCTGCCGCCGCCGTGATTATGTTTGCTACCTTGATCTCTGCGCTCCTTGGCTTTGTCCGCACCAGATTACTTATCGGATATTTTTTTGCTGACAAAAGCGTTCTCGATGTCTTTTGGGCAGCTTTCCGTATCCCCGATACTATTTTTCAAATTCTCATCGTTGGAGCCCTTTCTTCTGCCTTTATTCCAGTTTTTAGTCGCTATTTAGAAAATGAGAAGCGGGAAGAGGCCAGCATTATTGCCTCTTCCATGATCAATACTGTCGTCGGGATCATGCTAGTTTTTACTCTGGCTATTTTGATTTGGGCCGAACCTTTATGTCGGTTAGTGGCTGGTGGTTTTGACGCCAATCAGATCGCCCAGATGGCCAAATTGACGAGAATTATGGCCGCGGCCCAAGTGTTATTCGGCTTTTCCTCTTTTATTACCGGTATTATCCAATCTCACAAACGTTTTCTCGTTCCCGCCTTTGCCCCCAGTCTCTACAACATCGGGATAATTATCGGGACGGTGCTTTTTAGTCGGAGTCTAGGGATTGTCGGACCAGCCATCGGTGTCGTCCTGGGCGCTCTCCTTCATCTTTTAGCTCAGTTACCTCTAGCTCGTAGCCTCGGCTTCTCGTACAAACCAATTATTCACAAACATCCCGCGATCAAAGAGATGACTCATCTGATGCTTCCTCGCATGATCACTCTGTCCCTCGCCCAAATCGAGCAAACCACTCTCATTGCTTTCTCCTCTTGGTTATCCAATGGGACTGTCACCATCATCACTATTGCACAGCAACTCACGAATCTCCCAATTCGCCTGATTGGTGTCACGATTGGTCAGGCCTCTCTCCCATTCTTCGCCAAAGAAACCGCCAAAAACAATCTTCAGGGATTAGCCAAAATGGTCAACGACGCGATTTTGCAAATGCTCTATCTCGCTCTTCCTGCTAGCGCTATCATCTTGGTCTTGCGTATTCCTCTTGTTCGTCTTGCCTATGGAGCTGGATCTTTCCCCTGGGCAGAAACTGTTATTACCGGCAAGCTAGTCGCCATGTTTGCCCTTGCCATCGCCGCCGGTTCACTTTCTCATATTATTATCCGTGTGTTTTACTCTCTTCACGACACCAAAACTCCTTTTATCATCAACTTAATCTCGACTTCTCTCAATGTCGGACTCAGTTATTATTTACTTTTTGTTGTCAAAACTGGCATCGTTGGCATGGCTTTTGCTATCACCCTGGCTGATATTCTCGAAACGACCATTCTCACCATTATTTTATATAAAGTGGCTCAGTTCTCTATTAAAGAAATTATTGGACCATTTATGAAGATGATGGCTGCTGCAATTATTACCACTATCAGTCTCTGGGTCCCACTCCGGGTACTTGATCAACTAATCTTTGATACCACCCATACTTTGCCGCTCATCCTCCTCACCATCACTGTAGTGATTATTGGTGTGGCTGTCTATGTCCTCATTTCATATCTCTTAAATATTCGCGAACTCGGAGTCTTTATTACCCTCGCCAAGAAGATCGGCGACTGGCAAAAAGCCCTCGGATCCTCCACCGAATCTCTGGAATCCACCGAAACTCCAGTCTAACCTCTGGTATACTTAGCAGATGATCACACAAATCCGCAACTTTTCTATCATCGCGCATATCGATCACGGCAAAACTACCTTAACTGACAGGCTTCTCGAAGTCACGGGAACTGTGGCTATGGGCGGCACCGTCCGCCTCATGGATAGTAATCCTATCGAGGTCGAGCGAGGGATCACCATCAAACTAGCACCCGTCCGCATGCTCTATTCTCCCCGCGGGAATACTGGAACACCGGAAAACCGGAATACTTTTATCTTGAATTTGATTGACACTCCTGGGCATGTCGATTTTTCCTACGAAGTTTCTCGTGCTCTTCATGCCTGTGAAGGCGCCATCCTCGTCGTCGATGCTACCAAAGGTATCCAAGCTCAAACCATCGCCAATTTCGACAAAGCCAAGGAGGCTGGTCTCACGGTGATTCCTTTTGTTAACAAAATCGATATGGCGGCCGCCGAACCAGAGCGGGTCGCCGCTGAACTCGTCGAAACCCTCGGCTTCAAAGCCGAAGAGATTTTGTTTGGCTCTGCCAAAAGTAGTATTGGCGTCGCTGAGCTTTTGGATGCGATAATCGCTCGCATCCCGGCCCCATCTGTCCCCACTGGAACACCAAATCTCCGCGCCTTAGTCTTCAATAGTACTTTTGATACCCACAAAGGTGTGATCGCTTTCGTCAGAGTTATCTCCGGCGAAATCAACAAACAAAATCGTGATAATCTCATGCTTTTTGCCACTCGCGAAAAACTTTCGCCTCTAGAAATCGGCTTTTTCTCTCCCGACATGCGCGCCTCCGATCATATTGAAGTAGGGGAGGTAGGCTATATTGCCACAGGCCACAAAGATATCCGCGCCGTCACTATCGGCGATACTTTGACTACCTACGGTGCCGATATTATTCCCGTAGCAGGCTATCAGCGACCTCAGCCCATGGTCTTTATGGATATTTATCCGATTGATGCTGGCGATTATCGCAATCTCGTCGACGCCCTCGGCAAACTCGCGCTAAATGATGCCTCGCTGACCTATCATGCCGCCTCTTCTCCTGCTCTCGGCCATGGATTCCGCGTTGGCTTCCTTGGGATCTTGCATGCCGAAATTGTGACCGAGCGTCTGTCTCGCGAATTCGAAGTCCAGGTCGTCAATACTGCTCCCTCCGTGCCGTACAAGATGCTTCTGCGCAACGGGGACAATCTAGAGATTTCCTCTCCCGCTGATTGGCCGAGTCCCGATCAGATCATGAGCATGGAAGAGCCCATGGTCACTCTGACTATCTATACGCCGGAAACTTACGTCGGTGGCATCATGGAGCTCACTCAGAAGAAACGGGCCGAGTTTATCGATATGCAATACGTGGCCGGTCGGGTGAGACTCAATTACCTCATGCCACTATCCGAACTCATCACCAATTTTTATGATCGCCTCAAATCGGTTTCTTCTGGCTATGCCTCAGTCCAGTATGATCATGCTGGCTACTGTGGGGTCGACGCCGCCAAAGTCGATATTCTCCTCAATGGTGATCCAGCCGAAGCCCTCTCTTTCGTCTCTCCCAGGCACTCGGCCGAAAGTAGGGCCCGCGTTCTCGTGGACAAGCTCTCTGAGGTGATCCCTCGCTCGCTGATCGAGGTCGCCATCCAAGCGGCTATTGGCGGCAAGATCATCGCTCGCTCGACAGTCAAAGCTTTCCGCAAAGACGTCGAGTCCAAGCTCCATGGTGGCGACATCTCCCGCAACAAAAAACTCTTAAACAAACAAAAGAGGGGCAAGAAGAAGATGAAGCAAATGGGTTCCGTCTCTGTCCCCCAGGAAGCCTTCACCGAAATCCTCAAAATTTAGCCACTTGACACTTTCTAGCACTCTCGCTATCATAGTGCTAAGTATGAAACCACTTAGTCCACGCCAAATCCAAATCATCAAAGCCGTCGTCGAAGAATATACCTCGACAGGTGAACCCATTGGCTCTGACACGCTCGATAAAAAATTCAACCTCGGCGTCTCTCCTGCCACTATCCGCAACGAGATGGTCCGTCTCGAGGATCTAGGCTATCTCAAACAGCCCCACACCAGTGCCGGCCGTATCCCGACCCCTATCGCCCTCAAACTCTATGTCTCTGAACTCATGCACGAAGAAGATCTCTCCGTCACCGAAGAGGTTTCGGTCAAAGAGCGCATCTGGGACCACCGCCAGAAACTTGGCACCTTACTCCAAGAAGCCACTCGTGTTCTATCTGAAAAAACCGGCAATATTAGCTTTGCTACCTCTAGCGATGGCTCAGTTTATTCAGCTGGCTATGCCAATCTGCTCTCACTCCCCGAGTTTTTTGATATCGATGTCACCCGCCAGGTCCTCTCGATGATCGAGTCCTGGAAACAAATGGAAGGTATTTTTGCCCGCACCCAAGATGTCCAGCCTTTTCATATAGTCCTCGGAGACGAGTTCGGCAACGAGTATCTCTATCCCTGCGCCATGGCATATCTAGACTATAGTGCCGGTGGTCAGACTGGCCACATCGGCGTCATCGGCCCAGCTCGCTTGAACTATCCTTATGTCATGCCTATGCTCCGCCACATGTCAGGCTTAATCGATGAGATCTCTGCCTCTTGGGCATAATTATTTAATTATCTAGGAAAATATGACCAAACAAACACCAAAAAAAGCTGACCAAAACCCTATGCAACCAGTAGATAATTCGGTGAGTGAAGACAAGGTTAAATCTCTCGAGTCGAGTCTCGCCCGGGCCCTGGCCGATTATGCCAATCTCGAGCGTCGCTATAGTGAGCAGAGCTCTGCTGTCGTCAAGTTTGCGACCGCCAACCTTCTCACCAAACTACTTGATATCCGCGATCATCTGGCTATGGCTTCAGTTCAAATTAAGGATCAAAGCCTTACTATGATCCTAGGTTCCCTCGACAAACTCTTGGTTGACGAAGGGGTAGAGCAGGTCAAAACCGAAGGCCTCTATGATCCACACTCCATGGAATGCCAGGAGCTAGCAGTAGGGGAGAAAGACAAGGTAGTCAAAGTCGTACGTAATGGTTATCGTCTACATAATAGGGTGTTGCGCACCGCTCGCGTTGTCGTAGGCAACGGATTAATTAATAACAATATAAAGGAGAGCTAATATGTCAGGAACCTCAAAAACCATCGGTATCGATCTTGGTACCACCAATAGTTGTGTCGCCGTCATGGAAGGTGGCAAAGCCAAAGTTATCCCACTTCACGAGGGCACCAATACTTTCCCCTCTATCGTCGAGCCAGTTAAAAACCTGGTCGGCGCCGTCGCCAAAAACCAAATGATCTTAAATAGTAAAAACACGATTTACAGTGTCAAACGTCTCATGGGTCGCAAGATGTCTGATGCCATGGTCAAAGATACCATGAAAAAAGTCGCCTACGACATCGTTGCCGGCAAGGATGATATGGCTAGCGTCAAAGTCGATGGCAAAGTCTATAGTCCACAAGAAATCTCGGCCAAGATTTTGCAAAAAGCCAAAGCCGATGCTGAGGCATATCTCGGTACCAAAGTCGACTCGGCCGTCATCACTGTCCCTGCTTACTTCGACGACTCACAGCGCCAGGCTACTATGCAAGCCGGCAAGATCGCTGGTCTAGACGTCAAACGTATCGTCAACGAGCCGACAGCCGCCGCTCTCGCTTATGGTCTTGATAAAAAGAAATCCGGCAAGATCGCGGTCTATGACCTCGGAGGTGGAACTTTCGATATCTCCGTTCTCGAAATCGGTGATGGAGTTTTTGAAGTCAAAGCCACCAACGGTGACACTTTCCTCGGTGGTGATGATTTTGATAGCAAGCTCATCGACTACATCGTAGCTGAGTTTAAAAAAGAAAATAGTGTCGATCTGAGCAAAGACAAGCAGGCTCTCCAACGTGTCCGCGATAGTGCCGAAAAGGCCAAGATCGAGCTCAGTACTAGTACAGAAGCCGAGATCAATCAGCCCTTTATCACTCAGGGTCCAAACGGTCCTCTCCACTTGACCATGAAAGTCTCTCGCGCCAAGCTCGAAGAGCTCACCATGGACCTCATCAAAAAATCCATGGAACCGGTCAAGAAATGTCTAGTCGATGCCAAAATCAAAGCCAGTGAAATCGATGAGATCGTCCTCGTCGGTGGTCAGACTCGTATGCCAGCTGTCCAAAAGGCTGTCGCTGACTTCTTTGGCAAAGAGCCTCACAAAGGCGTCAATCCAGACGAGGTAGTGGCAGTTGGTGCCGCCATCCAAGCAGGTATCTTAGGTGGCGAAGTCCACGATGTCTTGCTCCTCGATGTCACTCCGCTTACGCTCGGCATCGAGACCATGGGTAGTGTGCGCACTCCGCTCATCGATCGCAACACCACCGTGCCCACGAGCAAGAGTCAGGTCTTTAGTACTGCCGCTGACAACCAGCCTCAGGTCGAGATCAACATCTTGCAAGGTGAGCGTCCGATGGCCGCCGACAACAAGACGCTTGGTCGTTTTGTCCTCGATGGTATCGCCCCGGCTCCTCGTGGCGTCCCCCAGATCGAGGTCACTTTCGACATCGATTCTTCCGGTATCTTGCACGTTAGCGCCAAGGATAAAGGTACGGGCAAGGAACAGAAGATCTCAATTCAGAACGCCACTAACCTCACTGATGAAGAGGTTGAGCGCATGAAGCAAGAGGCCGAAAAGTTTGCCGACGAAGACAAGAAAAAGAAAGAGCTCGTCGACAAAAAGAACGACGCCGAAACACTCATTTTCACCGCCGAGAAATCTCTCAAAGATGCCGGTGACAAGATCACAGAAGATGAGAAGAAAGAGATCGAAGAAGCCATGAAAGCCCTCAAAGAGGAAAAAGACAAGTCAGATGCGACAGTCGAGTCCATCGACGAAGTCTACAAAAAAGCTTCTGAGGCTCTCTCTAAATATGGCGAACGTCTCTACAAGGCCGCGGCAGATGCCCAGCCCAAAGAAGGTGAAGCTAAGCCAGAAGGTGAGTCTGAAAAGAAATCAGATGACACCAAAAACGCCGAAGAAGGCGAGGTCGTCGACGAAAAGAAATAATTGTTATATGTGCTAATAAACCATAAAAGCCCCGGTCCCCCCAGGGCTTTTTGGTACAATCAAGCTCATGTACAACCACGCACCATCTGATTACGTGTGTCCCGTTTGCTTAGGGTTAAAGGGGATAGTAAACGATAAGACTCTTTTACTCCCGCAAGATGTTGTCTACAAAGATGATCTCGTCACTGCCTTCATCAATTCTTTTTGGATCAAAAACAACCCTGGTCATGTCATCGTCGTACCAAACGAACACTTTGAGAATATCTACGATTTACCCAATGATCTAGGTGCTCACATCCACAAAATAGCCAGCAAGATCGCCATCGCCATGAAGCAGTCGTATGGTTGTGATGGCATCACCACACTGCAAAACAACGAGCCCGCGGGTGGTCAACATGCCTTCCACTACCATTTCCACATCTTCCCTCGCTATGAAAATGATGCTCTCCACGCCAACATGGAAGACAAGCAATTCGCCGCTCCCGCCGCCCGCAAGCCCTTCGCCGACAAACTTCGCGCTGACCTTCAAGGTGTAACCTTGTAGGTAACCGAGCCAGGCCTGCAAGGACAGTCCTCGCAGGTCGAAAGCTCCTCTTGACAGGCTAGCACCATTTTTCCTACAATGTAATCCCAGGGGGCAAAATGTACCTGGGAATTAAAAGACATAAAAAATTATCATGGCAGAACCCGAGAGGGTTCTTTTTTTATGTCTAACACACACGAAAATCGCCCAGTCCTTCGCATTTTCGAGAGGCGGCAATTCCAATTTGATGAATTGGATCAAACTCTTCTCGCGTTACAAAATAATAATCTCACCGAAGCTGAAAGATCGGCCCTAGAGCTACGGGTAACGTCTTTGAAAGATACCATTTCAGTCCAGGGTAGCGACGGTTGCGAATTTGAATGGGGTTAGATTTAGCACTCCTATCACTTTACTGCTTAACATTTATCTTCGTCCCTGCTAAAATCTTGTCCATGGCTACTAAACGCGATTATTACGATATTCTTGGGGTAGGGAAGACCGCCTCCGAGTCCGAGCTCAAGAGTGCTTATCGCAAGATGGCTCTCAAGTGGCACCCCGACAAGAACAAAGAACCAGGGGCCGAAGCCAAATTTAAAGAAATCAACGAAGCCTACGAAGTCGTCAGTAACCCCGAAAAGCGCGCGAAGTACGACCAGTTTGGTCATGCCGCTTTTGATCCTTCCGCCGGCTTTGGTGGCGGTGGCGGCCAGTCTTATCGCCAAGGCCCCTTCACCTACACCTACTCCTCTGGTGGTGGTTTTGAAGATATGTTTGGCGGTGCACAGGGAGGTCAAGGTTTCCAGGATCCTTTTAATATTTTCGAATCTTTCTTCGGCGGCCAAAATCCCTTCGGTGGTGGATTCCAGCAAAAACCTCATTACTCTATGACTATCGATTTTATGGAAGCAGTAAACGGCGCCGAGAAATCATTCGTCCATCAAGGCAAACAATATACCGTCAAGATCCCTGCTGGCGCTGACGATGGTACCCGCATGCGCTACTCAGAGTTTGATGTCTCGATCAACGTCAAGTCTCACAAGATCTTCCGCCGGGAAGGGGACGATATTTACATTTACCACGACGTGCCGCTTGCACTCGCGATTCTAGGTGGTGAGACTACTATCCCCACGCTCGATGGTGATTTGCTCATCAAAATCCGACCAGGTACTCAACCCAGTACTACCGTCAGATTGTCAGGCAAAGGTATGAAACGTCTCCGTTCGTCTGGCAGAGGCGATTTTTATATTAAATTAAAAGTTATGTTGCCCGAAAAACTCTCCCGCAAGGCCAAAGAACTTGTACAACAGCTCCAAAATGAACTATAGTAGAGTTCATGTTAGGTGACACAGAGATAGACCCATCCTTATTAGCTCCTCCCGTAATTGCTGATGTTCCTCCCACTCCGGTATTAACTCCCCCAGTTACCCCTCCAAAACCAAAAGTTCCTGTCCTCCCTTTAGTCTTAGGATTTCTCATCGTCATCATCCTGGCTGCCGTTTTTGGGGTGGTTTATTACAAAAACAAATTAGTCGTAACTTCAACTCCCTCACCTTCAGCTATCGCTACGCCTTCGCTCGCTCCCTCTCTCGAACCTAGCTCAACTCCCTCAGCTTCCCTAAAGTCATCGGCCAAGCCTTCATCCACTCCCGTTTCCGCTATCAAGATTACTGTCTCTCCCACACCTACTCCCGTTGCCCTACCTACACTTGACGTTCGCTTTGGCAATCCGAGCGTCAATATCAAGCAAACTTATGATGATGGCCTAGGTGCTGGCAGGGTCATCAATCGCGAATATACGAGTATCCAAACCGGTCAGTTTGATGAAGTTTCTTCTTCCTGGTCACCTCGCGTCACTACTTGTTTCCACATTGTCTCAAACGAAGAAATCAAAGGCTCTGATCTCAAGTTTACCTTTACTCTCGATGACAAAGTCGAAGTCGAAGATAATCTTGGTGGCTATGACAAGCTCGAGCCTGGCCGGCTTTATGATTGGTGTCGCGACACCACTTCGAGTATAGGTAAGCACACTGCTAGATTATCTATCAACCCAAGTAAATCTCTCAAAGAATCAAACTATAATAATGATCTAGCTAGAGTCGACTGGGAAAACCTTGCCGACAAAATCGCCCCCAACTACACTCTTATCGGGCCTACCAACACTACTGATGGGACTTGTTTCGTCGCTAGCTATGTCAGCGACAACGTCACTGCGGTCTCTGGTCTTAAATATGAACTCAAGCAAGATGGGGGAGATTGGCAAAATATCCAGATTAACAAATATTGTCTCCGCGGAGTCTCTGGTTCATCTCATTCTATGTCATTCAAAATCTCCGATGCCCGCGGCAACGCAAATGAGCAATCCAGAAACTTTGTCCTTTATTAATAGCGAGGAGGGTCATATGAAAAAAATTATTTTACTTGCCTTAACAGTTTTACTCCTTACCCCATCTCTCGTTTTGGCAGTTTCCGACGAAAACGTCACCAAACGTCGCCCAGATACAGAGACGAGACTAGAAGTTCAGGAAATTCGTCAAGAAAGACAAATGATCCGCAGTAACGTGGCCGAGAATCACGCTACTCGCCTGGAGAAACGTTTTACTTCTTACTTTACTCGTTTTACTGGCATCATCGCTCGCTTTCAGGCACGTCTAGATTTACTGACTAAAGAGGGTAAAAACATTGACAGTGTTCAAACCAAATTGACTGCCGTTAGCGCCAAGCTCACTCTCGCTCAAGCCAAAGGAGTTGAAGCCGTCAAAGCTTTTAGAGCCATTGATCCGGCTAAGTTTGCCGAGCAGAAAACAGAGTTACTCGCCGCTCGCGATCTAGCCGTTAGCGCCCGCAAGCTTTTTGAGGAAACCCACACCCTTCTCAAAGACGCCTTAAAAGCGCTCAAAGTTGTCTCAAAACCAGCACTTCCCGCGGCATCAGCCGCCGTCACTCAAGATGGACTATAAATATAATTAAGGAGGTCAGTCTATGATCAAGAAAATCGCCATTATTGCCGTTTCAGCCTTACTCCTTGGGGGATGTACTCTCACCGATGTTTTTAAGACTAGTGATGCCGCCAAAGACCAAAAACCAGTGGTAGCTACAAGCACTCCTGCCCCGACCACCTCTGCTGATATCAGTCTCGAAGCCATTCCCGCTCCTGCGACCGCTACCGACGTAGATAGTCTTGAGAAAGATATCAACAACACCAAGGTCCTAGAAGAGGACTTCTCTGATTTGAACTAGAGCCAGCCTCGCCTAGCCAAGTAAGTGGGCGGGTGGTATACTAACGATTGTTGTAGTGAACTATAGAAAAGGTGGGCTCAATCCCACCTTTATTTTTATCTACAACATCTAATAGTTTAATAGGAGGTATCATGTCCCAAACCAAATCGGAATTTGCTTTAGCTCTTAATCAGATCTGTGCCGAACGCGGTATTGATCCCAAAGTCGTCATCGAATCTATCAAGCAGGCACTCCTTGCCGCTCTCAAGCGCGATCTCGGTTTAGAAGAAGAAGTTCTCCTCGAGGGTTACGTCGTGAACGTCGACGAAGAAACCGGTAGTATCACCGTACTTAAAGACGGCAAAGATGCTACTCCAGCTGGTTTTGGTCGCATCGCCGCCCAAGTTGCCAAACAAGTCATCATGCAACGAGTTAGAGAAGCCGAAAAAGAAGCTATTTTGGGTGAATATACCGACAAAATCGGCTCCATGGTCACTGGTATGATCCTCCGCTTCGATGGACCCAATGTCGTCGTTGATATTGGTCGTGGTCAGGCTATCATGCCTCAGACCGAAGCCATCCCGAACGAATTTTACCGTCTCAACCAGCGCATCGCCGTTTTCATCAAAGAAATCCGCGAAACCTACAAAGGTAAGGCTATTGTCGTTAGTCGCGCCGCTCCTGAGCTCGTCAAAGAGCTCTTCGCTCGCGAGGTTCCTGAGGTCGGTTCCGATGCTGTTCAGATCGTTGCTATCGCTCGTGAAGCTGGTCACCGGACCAAGCTGGCCGTCAAAAGTACTCAAGACGGAGTTGATCCAGTCGGATCCTGCGTCGGTCAAAAGGGTATCCGTGTCCAAGCTGTCATCAACGAACTCAACGGTGAAAAAGTCGATATCATCGAATACTCTACCGATCTCAAAGAATATATCGCCTCCGCTCTCGCTCCAGCCGAAGGGCTCAGTGTCGTCATTGAAGAGGCTCATCGCAAAGCTACGATCACTGTCCCCGATGATCAGCTTAGTCTAGCTATCGGCAAAGGTGGCCAAAATGCGCGACTTGCTGCCAAACTGACTGGCTACAAAATCGATATCATCGGTGCCGAAGCCAAAAAATTGGCTCTCTCCACCTCTGGTGATGAGCAATTCGAAATCGATGCACTAGGATTGTCTAGTAAGCTCCGCAACACCCTCATCGATATGAATATCACCACCGTTGCCATGCTCGAAAGCAAGCTCGAAGAAGTTAAACCAGTCTTTAACGAACTCGATGTCCGCGGTAGTGAAGAGACGGAAAAAGCTATTTTACGTTTCCACAAAAAGCGCAACATGGCTACTGAAGAAGCCGAAAAAATGGCTCGCTATCAAGCCGAACGTGAAGCTGAAAATAAATGACATTCCTCTGTGGTTCATGCAAATAGCATGTCATCCTGAGCGAAGTCGAAGGATCTAGATGCCAAAGACCAAATCGGAATCAAAAATAATTCAAAAAAATAGACAGCCGATTGTTGCCATTTTAGGTCACGTCGATCACGGCAAGACCACTCTCCTTGATTATATCCGCACCACCAAAGTCGCCGCCCGCGAAGCTGGTGGTATCACTCAGTCAATTGGTGCCTACCAGGCCAAATTTAAAGACAAACTCCTCACTTTCATCGATACTCCAGGCCACGCCGCCTTTTCCAAAATGCGCTCTCGTGGAGCTAGTATCGCAGACATCGTCGTCCTCGTAGTCGCCGCTGATGATAGCGTCCAGCCTCAAACCATCGAATCTATCAAGCACATCAAAGCCGCTGAGGTCCCCTTTGTCGTCGCCATCAACAAAATCGACAAGCCAGATGCCAACATCGAAGTAGTCAAAGCCGAACTTACCCAACACGAAGTTTTCGTCGAAGGTTATGGTGGCAACACTCCCTTTGTCCTAATTTCTGGCAAAACTGGCGCTGGTGTCGACACGCTCCTTGAGACCATCTTGCTCCTAGCCGAACTAGAAGATCTACCCTACGAAGATCAGGGCGAGCTCTCAGCTCCTATTATCGAAGCCAAAGTCGATCAGAGAAAAGGAGCC
>Ga0194063_10000629_pt1 | contig 25039 bp, 16 predicted proteins | sample SepL3720m_MetaG_FD_155459 | JGI IMG/M metagenome (GOLD analysis project Ga0194063, IMG submission 155459) | Anoxic zone freshwater microbial communities from boreal shield lake in IISD Experimental Lakes Area, Ontario, Canada - Sep2016-L373-20m | ecosystem: Environmental > Aquatic > Freshwater...
CTCTTTTTTCTGTATGAGCGATAATATTCCAACTTTCTGCCATTTTATGGAAGCGCAAGCGCTTTCGGCTGTGGCTGTAGCAGTGGATATGACTGTGGGATGGGGTTGCGCCCCATCCGCGCCCCCATCGCCGACTAGTCGGCGATGATCAGCCCATCAATGATATCCGTCGCTGGCGCGAACGGATCCAGAATCGTGTACAAATCCGCCATCAACAGCCAGCCAGTCTTGCTGCCGTATTGGATGCTGATCCACTTTTTGTCGTCGGTGGTCTGCAGATAAATCGTCTTGCCCACTGGGATCAAAAATGCCGTCTCTTGCGCGTCAATGTTCGACGTCTTTAGGAGCGGAAGCGCGACTTTCGTCTTGCATTTGAAGTGGTTCATGCTATAAAACTTCTGCGCCACAAACACCAGTTTGCTAGACGCGTTCAACTGATATTTCACTTTCGTAAACCAGGTCATTAGGATGTTCATGCGCTTTTGCGTCGAAACCGCGCCGTTGCCGAGCAACTTGAAATCGCTGAGCCAACCAGGCACCGTGCCGCGCGCGGAAAAGGCCGTTGGCTTCACGCCAGCCACATGAATCGCGTAGTCGTCACTTGGTCCAAATTCATCCACAAACAAATCAAGCACCGCATCCTTTGCAGTCAAGTCGCCGAGATACACCTTCTTGCTCGGGGTATCGCAGGCCACATTCCACTTCACAACCGCCGCCTTTGGCTTGCCCGTATCCTGCAGCGCCAGTTTCATGCTGTAGTTCGAAGGACTGGAATAGGTCAGCGTTTCGATGACGCCGTCCTGGTCAAAATCAAGTTTCGTCCCAGTCGGCACATAATAGAGCGACCCGCCAAGAACAGCAATTGCGGCACTAATCAGCTTCACGTTGACTAGCTGGACGAGGGTAAATTTGCTCGCCGAAAAACCTGTGTCCGGCTGGTACCAACTGTACTTTCCAAAATAATCAGCGTACTTTTTCGTCTGAAACACATAGCCCGCGCGCGCATAAATCTCATTCTTCGCGAAACCAAGCGTGTCCACAGGAAGCCCAATCAACTCATCCCACATCAATAGGCGCGTGTCGCTGTCGCGAAACACCATGCCCTCGGTAGCCGCCGGATCCTTTGTAGGCGCTGCAGTCTCCCCCGCCGCGGTCGGCGCCACCGTCGCCAATGGCGTTGTGCCTGGCCCGCCGCTTGGCGACGCGCTCTGCGCCCCGGTCGGCGCCGTCGTGTTCACGGGCACGCCCCCGCCGCCCGGTGTCAAAAAACAACCGCTCAGCAAAAATACCAACGTAAGTAAAACAGCTAAAATACTTAAGTTCCTCTTTTTCATAATAATTCCTCCTTCTTCGTTCGCCCTATCGCTTGCCGTGTTCAAACGGCTCGCCAGATGCTCTTGGCGCCTGCGATGACTTCGAGAATATGACAAGTGCAATCAATGTCACAACATATGGGAATATCTTCAGAATGACGCCAGGAATCTGCGCCAAGGATGGAATGACTTGGGAGACGTTGGCGATGGTACTCGCGAATCCAAAGAACAGAGTCGCGCCGAGGATGCCGAGAGGCTTCCACTGTCCAAAGATGAGCGCGGCTAGCGCAAGAAAGCCTAACCCAAATACATTGCCATTGAATTCGCCCGAAAACGTAACTAGAATCACTGCGCCGCCGAGACCGGAAAATGCGCCCGAAATCATGACTGCGATATAACGTATGCGAAATACGTTGACACCAGCGGCATCCGCGGCTTGCGGGTGTTCGCCACACGCGCGGAGGCGAAGCCCAAACGGTGTCTTATAGAGCACAAAGGCGCCGACTCCAAGAATCAAGAATACAAGCCACGAGGTCCAGTAAGTGTCTGTGAAAAGAATTTTGCCGAGGATAGGGATGTCCTTTAAAAATGGGACGTCAAACCCGGTTAGGCCACTCTTGATTTGGATGTTGCCACTGCCCGTGATGTTGCGCGCCAAAAAAACGGTCAGCGCTCCCGCAATCATGTTGATTGCCGTACCACTAATGACTTGGTTTGCATTTAAACTGATGGAAGCAAATGCGTGCAACAGAGAGAACAGCGCACTCGCGAGCACGGCCACCCCAATTCCAATCCAAACGGCTTCCTGCTGTGGCATAAAATCCTGCAACTTATAAATCGTGAACGCACAGGCAAAGGAACCGATGACCATCAATCCTTCCAACCCGATGTTGACTACACCACTGCGCTCCGAAAACAATCCTCCAAAAGCAGCAATCAAAAGCGGTATCGTAAAAACAATTGCATAAGGCGAAATACTTTCAATCACCGAAATCGCTTCATTCATCTTCTACACCACCTTTTTCATCTTCACTTTTTTCATCCTCATTTACCACAATGGGTTTTGATTCTTCTGCGATGCGTTGTCGCTCCAATTTACGCGGTCCCTTTTTCTTGGTCCATTCAATCACACGTTGAATCAGAATGCTGGTCGCTGCAAAATAAATAATGGTTGCGATGATCGTATCCGCAATTTCAGGCGGGATACTGGTTTTCGCATTCATATAGCCTTTTCCAGTGTATAAAATGCCAAAGAATAGCGCTGCCAACAGGGCCCCAAGCGGTGTGTTTGCACCAAGGAGCGCGACGGCAATCCCATCAAACCCCTGTGTGGGCATGACCCCGATTTGCATGCTCGTTGCATTGCCCATATACTGCGCGGCGCCAGCTAATCCGGCGAGGCCACCAGCGATCATCATGGAAAGGATGATATTTCGATTCACATTGATTCCGGCGTACTCCGCAGCGTGTCGATTAAACCCGACCGCCTTAAGCTCATAGCCCAGAACTGTTTTATTCAAAATAAATGCAATCAAAATGACAGAAGCAATGGCAAAAAATAGTCCTAAATTGATCTCGGAACCGCCAAAAAGATTGCTTAGAGACTGCATTTTGAAACCAGCTGCATCTGGAATTAATTTTGATTCTGTTTCTAGAAACGGACCTTTAAAAAATGCTGGAATCGTGTAGTATACGATCCAATATGCAATCCAGTTCATCATGATGGTGGAAACGACCTCATGGACATTGAATTTTGCTTTCAAAAATCCTGGGATAATGCCCCAGATTGCTCCGCCAAGACACCCAGCAAAGACGACAAGAAGAATCATCACCGGTTGTGGAAATGTAAAAGTGAGTCCAACCGCAACAGCGCAGAGACCTCCGAACAGCATCTGACCTGCCGCACCTATGTTGAAAAGCCCTGTTCGAAATGCAAATGCGACCGAGAGCCCCGTAAAAATAAGGGGCGTCGCCTTTGCCAGTGTATCACCCAATCGTGTAATGCCATTCGGCAATAAAAAGCCAAGTCCACCTTGAAACAAATTCCAGTAACCGTCAATCGGATTACTACCGATCGCGAGCATCAATAAAGCGCCCGCTACGAGCCCAAAAAATGTTGCCAGGAGGGATACAATTAATAAGTTTAGACGGCTCTTTTTCATTTGGCTTCCTCCTTACCTATGCCCATCATCATCAATCCGACTTCGTTTTCATCGGTATCTTTTGCATCGACGATGCCGACAAGTTCCCCATTATTGATGACTGCAATGCGATCGGAAATGCCCAAGATTTCGTCTAATTCGAGCGAGACCAAGAGAACGGCTTTTCCACTGTCACGTTGTTCTAGAATTCGTTTATGAATGTATTCAATGGAACCGACGTCCAGGCCACGTGTTGGTTGGACCGCGATCAGCAAATCTGGGTTCAAGTCAATTTCGCGACCAACAATTGCTTTCTGCTGGTTGCCACCCGAAAGGGAACGCGCAAGTGAAAAAGCGCCTTCGCCCGCTCGAACGTCGAATTGTTTGATTACCTTATTTGCATGATTGTTGATTTCTTTTTGATTAAGAATGCCTCTCTTAGAAAAGGGCTTTTTATAATATACTTCAAGCACCAAATTGTTTTCCAAAGAGTAATCTAACACGAGTCCACGCTTTTGCCGGTCTTCTGGAATGTGTGCGATGCCGGCTTCAATTCTTTTTCGAATCGAACTGGATTTGATGTCCTTGCCATTTAAAAGGATGCTTCCGCTTTCCACCTTCCTCATTCCCGTAATCGCTTCCATGAGTTCCGTTTGTCCGTTTCCGTCTACACCAGCAACACCAAGTATTTCACCGGCGCGGACCGTAACGGAGAAATCCTTCAGTCCTAACACTTTTTTGTTGCTCATCACATTCAGATTTGCAATCTCAAGAATCGTTTTACCGAGGACTTGAGGCTTCTTTGCAATCTCAAAATCAATCATGCGCCCAACCATCATTTCGGCCATCGTTTCTTGGCTTGTGCCCAATACATCAACCGTCCCAACTACTTTCCCTCGTCTGAGGACGGTGCAACGATCTGCTGCTGCTATGATTTCACGCAATTTATGCGTTATTAGTATAATCGATTTACCCTCTTTCACAAGATTCTTCATAATTTTTATTAATTCCAGAATTTCTTGTGGTGTGAGTACCGCGGTTGGTTCGTCGAATATCAAGATCTCTGCATCACGGTATAGCATCTTTAGGATTTCCACGCGTTGTTGCATCCCAACCGAAATATTTTGGATGCGCGAATCAGGTTCTACATTCAAATTGTATTTATCCGATAATTCTTTGATTTTCTGCGATGCAAGTTTTAAATCCATTCCCAAAATACTCATTTTGGGCTCTTTCCCAAGAACGATATTTTCAGTTACGGTAAAATTATGGACCAGTTTAAAATGCTGATGCACCATCCCGATGCCTAAATCATTTGCGATATTCGGATTTGAAATGTGCACTGCCTTCCCATTCACTAGAATTCTACCCTTATCTGGCTGGTACAATCCAAATAGCACTGACATCAAGGTCGATTTCCCTGCCCCGTTTTCGCCAAGCAACGCATGAATCTCGCCTTTTCTCAATTGTAATGTAATATCATCGTTCGCCCGAATGCCAGGAAAATCTTTCGTAATATTGAGCATTTCAACAACATTATCCAAAACGATCACCCCTAAATTCAACAGAGGGGATCCTTAGTAGATCCCCCCTTCTGAAATAATTATTACGCGTTATACTATTTTAATAGTTTGCCTTGCTTATCTGATACAACGATCGTCTTATCTTTGATCTTTGCCGTCACTTCTACCGTCTTTGCAATGGTTGCTGCCGATAGATTTGGATTGTCGACTGGAATTCCTACGCCATTATTTGAAACATCAAATGTCAGAGTCTTTCCGCCTGGGAACGTGCCAGCATTATTAGCAATAATCTCATCGTAGGTTGCTACATCAACTTTTTTCATAGCTGACGTCAAAATGATTGATTTCGTTCCTTCATAAATGCCGTCCTTGTATTGATCTCCATCAACGCCAATGATCCATACTTTTTCGCCTTTTAATGCACGATCTTTCGCTTCTAGAATCGCACCGCCACCAACGCCACCCGCTGCGCAGAAAATTGCTTTTACGCCGCGATCAAACATGGTTGCCGCAAGTTGCCCGCCTGCTGCGGAATTATCAAATGTACCCTGATAAACAAAGTTTTGTTTATCCATTGTAACTTTTGTACCATAATTATCGTTCGCATATTTAATTCCTTGTTGGAAGCCCCAGTTAAACTTTTGCACTGGCGGAATTTCCATGCCACCGATGAAACCAACAGGGCCTTCTTTTAATTCCACTGCAGTTGCAACGCCAGCAATAAAGCCAGACTCGTGCTCAGTAAAGAAAATGGAAACGACGTTGCTGCCAACTGTAGGGACTCCACCTACATCTGGTTGACCATCAATAAAAATAAATTTTGCGTCTGGGTATTTCGTCTGTGCTTTTCCAATTGCAGTCGCAAACTTAAATCCAGGGCACACAATCAGTTTATAGCCAGCATCGTAAAGATTTTGAATCTCTTTCAAGTAATCTGCCTCAGTTTGCCCAACTGGCTTCAAATACTTTGATTCTAATCCAAGTTGATCTGCAGCTTTTTTTGCGCCCTCCCAAGTACCTTGATTAAATGACTTGTCATCAATCGTACCCGAATCCGTGACCATACCAATTTTCAACTTCGCCACAGCTGGAGTGGTTGTACATCCAACTGCTAGAGTAACTAACATCGCCATAGCTAAAACAATTGCAAAAATCTTCTTCATACTTTCCTTCCTCCTTTACAAATTTACTAACTTGGTTAAATTCTACATCAAAAAAGAACATTATTCAATGACTAATGTTCTTTTTGGAATTAATATTCAACTTTATGCAAGTTCTTTATCTAGGTTGGTAACATTCCTTGCAATATACAGGCTTTTCGCCGTTTGGTTTAAATGGAACAGTCGTTGATTTTCCACATTCCGCGCAAACTGCTGGGAACATTTCTCTCTGCGCATTGCCAAAACCGCCCTTGCCACCTCTTTGACTTGCCTTCTTCGCTGCTCTACAATCAGGACATCTTTGTGGTTCGTTATCAAACCCTTTTTCCTGATAAAAAGCTTGTTCGTTTTCTGTGAAAATGAAATCTGACTCACAGTCCCTGCACTTAATTGTCTTATCCGCCATTACAATTGCCTCCTCGATTTTACTTGCCCAAATAACTACGTATAAAATGTATACCACATTTGATGAAGAATAGATACATTTTAAACGCATTTTCTTTCAAAAAAGTAAAAAGATTGCCTTATTCCGTCAAAAACTACAAGATTCACTTGTCGGAGTAGCGAATTTCAACATGCGTCGCATCACAAAACGGCATATTTGACGAACGGCCACAGCGACATAGTACAACCCGATTTCTCAATTCATACAAGGTGCCATCCGCGGACTCAATTGGAATTTTCCCCTTTACAAAAAGCCCCCCACTGGCGCGACACTCTGGGTCTTGCAAGGCGTCAATGGATGGCTCGTACTCAATTTCAAAGTCGTTTCCCTCCTTATCCCTTGCAACAAGTCTGCCAGACGGACACTCCGATGCGGCGATGATTGCTTCCTTGCGGAACAATGGGTTCCCAGAACTCTCGGTGAGTTCCCACACATTGCCCTCTTCTCGATGGCAAAAACGGGCATACGCACATCGATTGTCATCCAACAAGTCAAGATTTTTACTGACCATCACGGTTGCGCGCGCTTCATAGTCCGCTCTGGAAGCAACTTCTTTACCCTGGAATTTGCTCTTTTCATGCGCCCCATCACAAAACGGTGCGTTCAAAGATTTCCCACAGCGACACAATGCATACGTCTCCGCCTGTGGCAATATACGCCCCGCGTCATAGACATACCCTTCTCCCATCGGCACAATGACCTGCTCCGTCAACGGCACGCCTCCAGTCACAATATAAGGCCCGTCCTTCGTAATTTTAATCTTTGGGTCTCTATGCGACTTCTCAACGGGCAACTTTGGCGCACTGGAAAGATCAATATGACAATACCCGCCAGGATTCTTCTTCAAATAGTCTTGGTGATATCCTTCCGCTACGACAAAATGCGCGAGCGGCTGCACCTCAACAACAATTGGTTTTGTATGTTTGCGTTGTTCTTTTTCAATGAAAGCAGTGATGATGTCCAAATCTTCTGCGTCGGTATAATACACGCCAGTTCTGTACTGCGTCCCCCGGTCATTGCCCTGCCGGTCTTTACTCGTCGGGTCAATAATGTTGAAATAATACGTTAGAATTGTTTCGAGCGACACCTTGTCAGAATCATACCTCACAAAGACAGTCTCGCTGTGCCCCGTTTTCGCAATGTCATAATAAGTTGTCTTGTTAGACGATCCGTTGGCGTAGCCAACACTGGTCTCAACGACCCCGTCGATGCGTGAAAAATATTCTTGCACGCCCCAAAAACACCCACCTGCAAGATAGATATCCTTCAACTGTGTTCCCATCTCAACTCACCTGCTCTCTTTAAAATAATCCGCGATTGCATTCACCGTAATGGATTGTTGTTCCTGTCGCGAAATCGCAGCAGCATTGTCGCCCGCTTGCGGACCATAATCACCAAATTGCCCATGATTGCCACCACTGATTTCAAAATACTTCGTATCGTTCGGCATCAATGGAATGCTCTTGTCAAAGGTATCTCGTTTCACCACACCATCGCTTGTGCCAATGATGGAAAGTGCCCTGAGACTCGTCTTGCTCAAATCATTCGCCGTGTAAGCTGCAAGTAATACGATACCTTTCAGTTTTGCTGCGTTGCCTGCGGCATATGCACAGGCCATGGAACCACCAAGAGAATGTCCCCCAATGATCCAAGTTTTGATATTTGGGTTGTTTGCCATCACACGGTCCGCAGCATTGATATCAAAGACCGCAAGGTTGAAAGGCATTTTCACAAGCACACAAGCAAATCCTTTTTTCGCAAGCAACAGCATGAGTTGTGCATAGGCTGTGTCTTCTACCTTTCCACCAGGATAAAAAATGAATCCTGCCGAGACGGGTTTCGTTTTCGGTAGAAATGTAATCGTGTTGTCACCTTGTTGCACGGTCACTGCGGTATCTGCAGCAATGACGGTTGCTAAGGGTTGTGTCGCGTGATAATAATCTTGCGTATAGATGAAAAATCCCGCCACACAGAGCACAAGAATCACTGCAATCACAATCATGATGCGTTTCAGCATGAAAACACTCCCCTTAAAAAAACACCTCGTCACATTTAGTGTAATATTACACCAAAAGCAACGAGGCGACAACTATAATTTTTCACTTTAGTCCTTATGCTTACCCGAATACAACGACCCATTTGTCAAACACAAGAAAATCCTTTCCTGACTTCACTAAATAAACAGCGGTCGCAGACTCTTTCCCATCCACCATGATTGATAAATATACCGTCTTAAAATCTTTTGAAGCGACCCCGTCGAGTGTCACTTCGGTCTTTGGTGTTTCCGTAAATGATGCGGGAGCTGTAGAATATACCTTTAGTGATTTCGCATCCACCTTTGACAAATCCATCGCAGCCATTTCTTCCGTCAATTTTTCTTTGGTAATTGGCGCATCTTTCGATTGATACATATTGTTTAATACAACGGTTGCATCTTTCGCTAAGAACCCATTATAAAACTTAAAAGCGACTGATTCAGGAGTCGTTTGTGTATAGGCATAAATGCCTCCGCCTACCAACGCCAACACGAGTACTGCCACAACAATGATGATTGGCACTGCCTTTGATTTTTTCGGCGCCATGTACTGCTCTTGCGTAGGATCATACGGTGGTTGCTGATTGTACATTTCCTGGTTTGCTGCGAACGGCGCAGCTGGTTGTGTCTCATACCCTTGTACTGGTTCTACCGGCGTCTGATTGATTTCAGCAGGTGCACCACAACTCACACAGAACTTTACGCCATCTTCATTTTCTTTGCCACAATTTTTACACCACATAAAAATCTACCTCCTCAAAATAGTTGAGTACTTTCGGAAAATCTCGAAACCGTAGAAAGCAAGCATTCCAAAGTTTCTCTATTTCTCGATTCCCTCTGCTTATACCGCACTTCTTCTATCATTACGCCTCGCAAATAGTATGATTATTACTTGTTTGGCGGAATGCTTTCTGCAATTATTTAGCTCAACTTAAAGCTAAAGATTTTTTTATTTCCCGCTTTGTCAATGGCAGTCAATGTGTATGCCCCTTTGCCTTTCATCTTGCCGGTCGCTGGCCAGGTGATGGCCGTTCCATTCTTTTTGATTGTTTTCGATAATAGATTCGCATCCGTGACGACAAGTTTCACAATTCCTTTGGTCTGACTCTTGTTTTTTAAGAGTAAATCCTTCGTCGTAGTCACCTTGATTAAGGGTTTCACTTTATCAATATTTTTGATGACTATGGTCTTCTTTGTAATTTTCCCTTTAGCCGTAGCGACAAAGGTAAAGCTACCGTTCACTTTAAATGTGTGACTCGTAAAGTTTAGTTTCCCTTTGTTGGTTTTCGCTGTCACTTTAATATTTGTGTTCACAAACTTTGAAGGATAGGAATTGACCGTAATGATTGGCGGCGCAGGTGTTGGTGTCGGCGTCGGCTTTGGAGTTGGCGTCGGCGTCGGCTTTGGGGTTGGCGACGGTGTTGGAGTTGGCGTCGGTGTCGGTGTGCGTGTCGGTGTCGGTGTCAGCGTCGGAACTGGTGTTTTCGTAGGTACTGGTGTTGGTGGTGGCACCACATAAATCGCACCCAAAGCGATTGCAACAGATCTTGATCCATCGCCATTCCCATCCCTTGCATAAGGGATGTTGCGTGTCGCAAATACATCTGCACTTGTTTGCGTGACCATCGTCGAGCTCGCGCCACCATCAAAATTGATCGCATTCCACGCACCTAAATCAAGCATAAAGGTAGCTAAATCTTTCATCGACATGCCATTACTGTTCCCATTAGGATTTTTGTATTTATCATATCGTCCATCTGCAACGACAAAATACATTTGATTTCCGTCCTTCGAAATACCGACTGCCGTACGTGGATCAATTGGATTCACATAACTCGCTGACTTTCCTGGCACATGCGAAAAATCTGACGGAATAACGCCATCCTTCAACAAGACAGAACCTCCAGGGACGCAATATTTAAACTCGGTCAGTTTCAATTGGGGAACCGGCGTGGCTTTTGGGTTTGTCGGTGTCGGGGCCGGTGTATTATTTGCCAGAGGGATAAATTTCAATGCAACACCCTTTTGAAAAATATTACTTAATAATGTCGCACCAGACCCTGTCGACGTGATGACATAGCCATTGCTCGGAATGGTTGTCTTTGCTTGTTTGACGCGCAGTTCTGTCATGATACCATTTGTGACCACGAGTTCAGAGACTCCCGAATATTTTGAATTTCCAATTGATTCCGCCGTGTAATTTGAATCATATTGGCACAACGTTGTCTGCCCTTTGTACTCTGTATTCAAACTAGAAATTTTGTATTGTTTCCCGTCCGCCCGTTTCACATACAAATATGGATGTAGATATGAAATTTTCGGTGCGCCCGTCTTTTTTTGGTACAAGCACGCATATACGTCACTTGTCGCATTGAAATCAATCGAGCTCTCAAGCAATTGATAGCTTTTTACGATCGGTCCTCGCACATTGTTGCCATTTCCTTCCCAGCTAAAAAATGATGCATTGATTGCAGCATTCGTATTGAAATACTTTGCATACGACATGACGGTCATTGAACTCCGAATACTATTCGAGACCAAAGGTTTAACAGAAAGCCCCGCGGTTCTCAAGTCCAACCGCGTGATGAAGACATTCACATTTGCTTTATACACATTTTCCGTCGTCTTTTTTGAATAATAAATGCCTGGCACAAGCTTCGTTTCCGTGAGCGTAATCGCAGCAGAATTGGCATAAGCAGAAAAGAGTGTCGTAAACACAAAAATCATCGTGATAAGTTTCACTTTCATTTTATGACCTTTCTCCATGCGTGCGCAACCTCACTTTTACCAAAAAGATAAATACGTATAGTTAATTGTACTTTAAAATGCACATCTTATCAATCCTTTATTTCCCACTCTGATTCCGCATTAGAACAGGCATATCGCAGAAATGAGCGTTTCCGCAATCCCACGGACACATATTGCCAAAGTACAATCTACGGCGTTCGCCGGAACACAAAGCACCTCGATACACATCGGTGCGATCATTTGTTTCCCAGGAAGCTCGTTCCTTTCTCCATCATAATATCGCACTTCTAAACGCACGTTGCCTTCGGCCAGCGCTCCAAAAAAAAGATGCAGCGGAAGGTTGCGATCAAACGGAGCCAAGTTTAAGCGATGAAAAAACATTTTACTATAATCGGTGCCTGCAGACTTAAAACAATACATTCCAAGATTTCCATTCGAAAATAGTTCCAACTTAATATACTCAAAGGGATTCTTCATTGTTTTCTCAATGTCGCCACCTTTTAAACTTTTTTTTGGTACAAACGCTTTTTCAATTTCTTCTTGCATCTCACTTGGCAAATGAACAACGTCCGTTAAGGCACGGGGACCGTCCGCTTTATCGTTTGCGTCACGCGGAAGATAGAACACCCTGCTATGCTTTAGAAGGTATTTGTAAACTGGGATACTTGCTAAATCCGTCGCATACACGAAGTCTACCAAAGCAGCAACCGCAAAAGTCGCTGCAATTTGACTCACGTCTTCTCGGTGCCAAAAAGCCGTCGGGATTTTGTTCGCGCGGCAGCAAAGCAAAAGGTCACGAAGTGCTTCAAGCCCATCCTCTCCTTGCCAGATGGATTCAATCATGACGAAATGAGGTACGTCCATGATCAGTTGTGTTCTCCAATGGGCCGGTTCGAGTTCTAATATGTGACTTTGCGCTGAAAAGAAAGGCACTTTGGTCGCATCCGAAATGGTTGCAACCCTTAGGTCCCCTACATTAAGACGGCCTAGATGGTGAAATAGGCGATTCTGATTCGTTTCCAAAGAAGCACCTCACTTTCGCAGTTTCAATTTTTTCAGGATTTTATAAATGATACGTTTGACTCCGCCTGTTTTATAAATTTGTATCGTTTTTTCAAACACATTTCTGGAATGATTGATGTCCTTCATATATTCTACATCGCTCATGATGGCTTCCGCTTTTAATTTCAAAATCGCCATGTTCGCCTGACTCAAATCTGCTCGCAACTGGTCAACGGTTTCGGTTAATGCAAAAATTGAATTGTCCCGTTTCCAAATCTTATTCTTCAGGTCTTTTGTCTCGGTCTCAAATTTCTTCAAATCCAGGTTGTTTTTTAATTTTTCAATGGTGTCCAGCAGACTTCTTTCGCGGATTTGCATGTTCTTTTCAAGATCTCTGACATAATTGCGGTCCACTTGCGTGGGAATCGATTTCTTCACTTTGCTTTTCACAGCGGTAAAGGCCAACCATTCGTGAATGATACTCGCCTCCACAATATCGAAATACGGCTCCAGCAATTCCATTATATTTAGTAGATAAAAAGTGCCCTTATGGTCCGGATGATCCATAATCCCAAACGGTACCGTGATCACAAACACCCCATCATCCTTCAATAGGCGTTGCGATTTCTCGATAAAACGCTCTGGTTGGACAAGATGCTCCAACACCTCAGACATAATGATGGTATCAAACTTTTGATCTCCAAAATCCTGCTGATAAAAATCAGCCGCTTCAAATTTTAATCTTGCCTGCACCTCTGGGCTTTCCGCATCCCGATAGGTATTTGCACTTGCAATCGTTTCTTTGGAAATATCCACACCATACACATGAAAGCCTTCTCGCGCAATCAGGATATCCGTTATTCCCTGTGAACAACCCACATCTAATACATCTGTCATTTTAACTCTTTGACAAATCCAGTGAATGCGCTCCCTCGCTTTTGCGGTTGAACTTGGATACAATTTCCCAAAATACACGTCGTTAATAAAATCCAATTTATCCACTCCTCATGCTTTGTAGAAACAATTATTTTCTTAAGAACCCATTTTATCATTGGAATCTTGCAAGTGCAAGAAACTTCGGTGCAAGCTATTTCACTGTCACTTTACACTTCGCCGTCTTCTTGCCATCCAAAGTTGTCACCGTCACAAAAGCGGTTCCTTTTTGCATCGCATACAAGACGCCGTTAGTCGTAACCCTGAAAACCTTTAGGTTGTTTGATTTCCAAACAGCCTTTTTGTTAGACGCATTGAGCGGAGTGATGGTCGCAATTAACTTGTAGCTCTTTCCCTTCGTCATCACTAAGCTCTGTTTGTTCAACTTGACACTTATCACCGCATGCGTCGCGGTTGGCCTCGCGGTTGGCGTCGCAGTTGGCGTCGCGGTTGGCGTCGCAGTTGGCGTCGCGGTAGGCGTCGCGGTCGGCGTCGCAGTCGGCGCTGGAGAATTCAAACCAGCAAACACCGAAGCAGGTACAGCCACTTTGGCGATTTCAGCAATGATGATTGCTCCGTACGTTGTGGGCGTTTCGTACAAAAAATTATTCACGATATTATGCGAATACTGCCCACTCGTGCCGGGACTGATACACCAGGACCACACGAGCCAGCCCGTATCATAGATATTTGACTCTTCAATGATTGCTTGATAATCGATAAATCTTGCCGCTTCATCTGAACTCGTCTGAGAAAATTCGCCGATAATCATACAAAGATTTTTATCCTTCGCTGCAACAATCGTATTCGTATAAAGGCTACGCGGTTGCGCCGAATTCCACGGATGCCATGAAAACATCGTGTTGTCCAAAGGATCTGAATTCGCTACTTCATTGCCACATTCGAGGATATAACTCGGATCTCTTCCATAACCCGCTGCATCAATCATCAACGGCACGCGATATCCTGCGGTACGCAGTTTCCCGATAATTTCAATGTATTTATTCTTCCAGACCGTTTTGTCTACGACATTCCCCGCCTCATTCGCGATGTTGAGAATGAAATAGTTTTCGTATTTTTTTACCATTGCGACCACATCCGCCCTCAGCCAGTAATTCACGCTGACATCAATTTGGTCCCACTTGCCCGTTGCATCCCACATGCCGACGATTGGTATCAATTTGCCTGCGACCGCCTTACTCACCGCGCCATCCAACACGTTGAGCGGCACATTTGCGGAATCATCCTGCCAGAAAATACGCACCGCGTTGGACTTGGTTTTGGCGATGTTTGGAATCGATTTTACGCCGCCCCAGTCCTGATACATGAAGAGTGTGTTTACGCCAACTGGTCGAAATTTGACGTGGTTGCCATCAAATAGGCTAGTGTTCTCCACATAAAGGCCACGATAATCTTCCGGCATCGCCGAAACAGTGACTGCGTCAACCTTTGTCGTGACTGAAAAATTGGTTGTCACAAATGAAACGGCCATGACGACTGCTAAAATTTGCATGATGAACTTTGGAAATTTTTTATGCATTGTGTCCTCTTTTCAATTAAAAAGATGATTCACATTTATTGTAACACAGATTCCGCTTCGGGGGCGAAAACGTTTTTCAAGACACTGTCCACTTCTTTTTTTGTGTAGTCAGTCTTTGACGGCACGCGTATCAAAGTAAAATGCGCATCACTATATACCTTATTCACAAATTCAGCCCGCTCCTGTCGATCTTTTTTTATACGCCCAATTTGGTTCAATTCAATCCCACAAATCGGTTTCATTGTAATCGGATCACAAAGCAGAAAATCGACGTGTTTTCTGGAAATCTTACCAAAGTAACGCATGTACTCTTTCCCTACTTCTTCATCTACAAAAAAGATCTCTCTTAATCCGACTTTAGGACAGATGATTGCTTTTCTGCCAACCGATGTTTTCAACACAGTATAAAAAGCGAGTTCCGTGCGAGTAAGTACCGATTCTACAAGTGTATATGGTAAAATCGTACTGTCTTTTACCTTCGGATCTTCATTCTCTCTGACGTAACGAAACTTCTCTTTTATAATATATGCAAAACACAGAAAAATAACGAAATACGAGAGATATTGTATGTTAATTTGAATTTCCATATAACCACTCCTTCTTTTCAGTAAAATCATACCACCTCGCCCTCAAAGTGTAAACAAAACTGGGTTTTTTTATTCAAAATTTACTAATATTTTATTTGACCCGTATGGTATAATACTAGTACACCACTTTATTTCATATTGAAATTATTTATACTTGTGGATGTAATTATGAGGAGGAATAAAAAATGAAAAAGAGAATTATTGCTTTAACCATGATGATCATCTTCGTTTTCAGTGTTTTCCAATACGGCACATTTGCTGCCAGTGTTGTGGATGGCACACCGACGACAGAAAAGATCTATGACACGGCAGATGCGACAGCAGAAGGTTCAGGTTATAGACTTTCACTGAACAACTACTGGCAAGTTGCGAACTATCCGGATACCGCAGCAAATATTGATGCAAATCCTTTTGCACCATTAAGTGTTTCGGATTTGAATGCATTCAAGGCACAACCTACGAAGGCACCTGCTGCTTCTCCATCTCCTGGCGTGACCGACTGGAAGGCAGTGATGGTCCCTTCAGATTTACCAACAAATGCAGACTTTAAGGAAGCTTCTCGGGTATTCTACCATGCGAAGATTAAAGTTTCACAGGCTGACGCAGATACAAAATCATTCAAATTTGATTTTCAAGGCACAAGTTGGATTGCTTCGGTTTTTGTGAATGGCGAATTGGTTGGTACGAAAAAGAGCACAAACTTACCTTGGAAACTTGATGTCACTTCAAAAATCGTCGCTGGCGACAACGATATCTACATTGGTATTAAATCTCCTAGATATGCGATTGATTCCATAGGTACTTCTACAATGAATGGGTCTCTTGCAATAAGAAAGAAATTAAGCGACTACTTCAAACCAGACTTTACATGGTATCAAGCAGCTGGGACGGTTCCTGGTGCTGCAGACTCCCAATTTTCAAATATTGCAAAGCTCAAATGGTTTGCTTCTATCTATCCTTCTAGCAAAGGTGGAAAAGAAGGGCATTTGACTGGTATATGCGATGATGTTTCGTTTGTAGCAACAAATGGAAAAGTGACCACCGAAGATGTTTTTGTAAAAACAAATGTCGTGGATCCAACAACCTTTGATATCACTGCAACAAGCAAAAAAATATCGGCTGACGTCACGTTGTTCAACGGCGATGATGAGTCTAAGACAGTAACAGTAAATATGACAGCATCTTTAAAAGGTGGAAGTGTAGAAAAAACGTTTGATCCACAAACTGTAACAATTTTGCCTAACAGTTCAAAATTAGTACAAGTAACCGATATTGACTGGGCATCTGCAAAGTTATGGAAACCAGACCTCGTGAAAGCCGATGCGGTAATGTATAATTTCAACGTCACACTCGTTGAAGGAACCGATACTTTAAACACAACGAGTCAGTTATTTGGCTTTAGAGACATCAAGATTGATGGAAAAAACCTTCGCGTCAACGGTATTCGACGTAATTTCAGACATTTCGGCGGCACCGTAAATGATTCTGCAAACGGTAATGAAATGATTGCAAACATGAAGAGCGTCAATGCAAACTATGAACGCTATGCATTGGTTGATTTAAGAAAATATTTAGTCAATGATGCAGGCAAAGGCAATTTAAACATGGGCGAACAGCTTGATGTGTTTGATGCCTATGGTATTCCCGTTACTCTTTGTTCCATGGTAGATGGGATGTTTGCAAGTTTCAACATTGTAAAAAATGGCGTTACCAATAAGACTATGTTTGAAAACTTCAGAGAAACAGAACAGCAAATGGTGATGAATTACAGAAACCATCCAGCCGTTTTGATGTATAGCCTTGAGAATGAATTCATGTTCATTAACGCGGCAAACATTTATAGCCAGTATCTCTCAGCAATTGAAAAAGACGTTAAAACTTATATGTATGATGCAGTTGCTGCGCTTGACCCAACAAGACCTTCTTTCACAGATGGCGGTTGCGCAGGTGTCGCAAATACATTGCCAATTTATGCAGCACATTATCACGAGAGTACAGATGTTACAACCCCAAGTGCTACGTTAGCAGCAATGGGACCTTCCCATGGCGGCTGGCAGTATGACAACAAACGTCCATATTTCGCAGCCGAAGTCATGTTCTTCAACACGCCATTAAGCTATCACAACTGGGTTGGCGGCGAAACAGCAGCGAATAATCAGAAAGAAGCCTTAACGGCTTATGCAAAATATTGTTCCTATATGGTAGATCGTTATCGTTGGAACGATGCAGCCGTCATCTCTTCAGTTACAAGTGCACAATCCATGAAGGGCGTAAATACTTCAATGCAACCTTTGGCTATGATTACCAAAGATTACAAGACTACATTTTTTGCAAGCAAAGGGTATACGAATGACATTAAATTAATCAATGACACGGTCAATGAAAACCCAATTACATTTAAATGGACTTTGACTGTAAACGGCATTGATGTTCAAACAAAGTCAACAGAATACACAATTGAACCAGGCTTCAACACAATCTCAACTGTTACGATTGCCCCAATCACAGGAATCACTACAAGAACAAAGGGAACGCTCAAAATGGAAATGATCCAAGCAGGTTCTACATCTGGTTTGAAAACAGTTGAACTTGGCATCTTCCCTACAACGGCAAAAGTAAAATTAACAAAGAAAGTTTACACTTACAAAGCCTCTACAGCTTTAGCAGCTTCCTTGAAGTCACTTGGCGTTTTCGCAACGGCGATTCCAAAAACGATGAAAATCGTTGCCTCTTCGAAAAAAGTAAAATACTACGTTACAATCAAGCATAAGAAAGTTGCAAAGTACAAGATTGTTAAGACTTACAAAACAATTACGCTGATGTCGGGCACAAACTTGAAATACTTCATCAAAGATCCAAAGAGTATCTTGTTGGTTGGTGCGAATGGTTTAGTTTCCGGTCCTGGCGAAGGCGACTCACGTGCAATCGTATTATATGCGCGTGCTGGCGGAAGAGTTATTACGTTAGAACAGAATGAAACAAACATGCTATACTCTGGTCTTGAAGGTGTAGACTACTGGCCAAAAGAAATCTACACGTTCACTGATGCAGGCAACAACCTTTGGACACCAAGTATTAATTTTGGACAAGGGTTCGACAAACCGATTTTAAAAGGATTACAACAAAGCGACCTTTCTTTCTGGAATGGTGGCGGCAACACAGCAAACATCGCTTGGCAAAACGTTGCTGGCGCAAAGAACTGGGTTTATGCTGGTCCACAATCAAAGGGAACGACATTATTTGAACTTCCTGTCATAAACGGTATGGTTACTGCAACACAATTGAAAATTGGTCAAAGAATCGCAGTGGAACCAGTGGCTCAAGTATTACTCGCAAACATGTTAAAGAATGCAAACGCATACACAGCTCCATCTGCAACAGTTGCTATCTTAAACAATGAGGCGACGAACTTACAATCAATGGTTACTTCTACAAAAGTAAAATACACAAAAGTATCAAGTATTGCTGCAGCGCTGAACGCTTCAAAAACAAAGATTTTCATCGTACAAGCGTCACTTGCAAACTTAAACGAACTCAACAGACTCAAATCACTTTATACCGTTTATACAAACGCGGGTGGATGGGTCATACTTTGGGGATTAACTCCTGATGGAATCTCAGCTTACAACACATTAATGGGCACACAACACATCATCAGACCGTTCCGCAGAGAAGCAACCGCATCAATTGGTGATGGCACTTCAATCGGATTAAGTACCGCAGACTACCAGTTGTACAACTCAACGATTATCGCGCCATGGATTAATCTGGCTGAAGTTTCAAGAGATACGTTCACTTATGCGATTGATGCAACGGACGAAATCGCTGCTTTCCACGATTTTGAAGCAGAAGGATACGGCAATGCTTGGCCAGCAGCAAATAATTCGGATGGAAATAAAGCGAGCATGGTCAATAATCTTTATAACGGCGACTTCTGGCATTACATCTGGCAAGTATGGGTTGGTGGCGTACCTTCATGGGATCAAAGAAACACACCTGGCGCGACTCCTGCTCCTTTGAATCTTTATACATTCAAATTGCCAAAAGCTGAGCAAATCACAAAGGTCACTTTCTTCAACAATAAGAACTACAACGCGTTCAAATCAGCGACAGTCAGTACTCTTGCAGATGATTTAAACACTGTATTAGAAGCTAAAACTGATATTCTACCAAACTCCTATGACGCGGTTGACTACACATTCAATAATGTACTTTCAAAAACAATCAACTTGAAGATCAACTCTTATTATGACAACGCTGGACGCGTCCCAATGTGTGGTGTAGACGAACTGCAAATCTACAGAAAAACACCACAATGGATCTCTGATTCAAAATGCGTTCCGTTGAATTCAAATGGTACCATCGTTAAGTATCCTAGAGGTGCTGGCGGCGTGCTCTTAAACAACGTAAAACTCAGCGGATTCCTTTCCGTAGAACCTGCATCGAATTTGGAATTCAAAGCAAAAATCTTCTCTGTATTCTTCCAAAACTTAGGTGCGAAGTTCAACTAGTACAAAGTTTCACAAAGCCTGGGTCGCAATTGCGGCTCAGGCTTTTTTATATGCTGGATTGTGGTATACTTACAGCAGAAACCAATACAATTTGGAGGAATCAAAATGAATCGGAAAATCATTGCAATTGGAATGACCATACTCGTTGTTTTTAGCATTTTTCAGTACGGCGCGTTTGCTGCTAGTATCGTAGACGGTACACCCGGAACGGAAAAGATTTACGACACTTCGGACGCAACCGTGGAGGGTTCTGGATACAGACTTTCATTGAGCAACTACTGGCAGGTGGCAAACTATCCTGACACCAACGCAAATATAGATGCAAAGCCTTTTGATCCAGTCGGGGTATCTGACCTCGCTGCATTTCAAGCGCAATCCAGCATTGTCTGGAAGGCGATCAAGGCGCCTTGCGACCTCGGTCTTGATGCGGATCTCAAAGAAGCCCATCGCGTATTCTATCATGCAAAAATCAAAGTTTCTCAAACTGATGTTGACAGCAAGTCCTTTTTATTTGATTTTGGTGGCACAAGCTGGATTGCCTCCGTATTTGTTAACGGTGCGTTGGTTGGCACGAAAAAGAGTACGCGTTTGCCTTGGAAACTTGACGTAACGTCCGCTATTACCGCAGGCGACAACGACATCTATATCGCACTTAAATCTCCAAGGTATGCGATTGACCCCGTCGGCACCTCCACTATGTCGGGTGTGTTTGCGCAACGCAAAAAACTCAGTGACTATTTCAAACCCGATTTCTCTTGGTACGGCACCACCTCTTCGGACCCGTCGACTAGTTTAAATTCCAATCTCGATAAACTGAAATGGTTTGCACCAATTTATCCGTCTGACAAGGGCGGAAAAGCAGGACAGCAGTTCGGCATCACGGATGACCTTTCTTTTGTCGCAATCGGCGGGAAAGTCTATACGCAAGACGTGTTTGTCAAAACACGTGTCGTTGACCCTGTTTCTTTGCGCATGACCGATACCAGCAAGAAAATCTCAGCCGATATCACATTGTATAACGCAGCCAATGTATCTAAGACGGTCACAGTCAATATGGACGCAACGCTCCAAGGCGGCGCGATTGAAAAGACATTTGACTCTCAGGAGATTACCTTACTTCCAAACAGTACAAAGTTAGTCACAATCCAAGACATTCCTTGGGCGGAGGCAAAGCTTTGGAGTCCAACCCTTAGCAAGCAAGAGGCGCCAATGTATCGCTTTGATGTCCGCATTCAAGAAGGGGCAACCCTTTTGAATACAGCGAGCCAGTTATTTGGCTTTCGTGATATCAAAATTGATGGCAAATTCATTCGGGTCAACGGCGTGCGCCGCAACTTCAGACATTTTGGAGATAGCGTAGGCGGTTCAACCAGTGGTACCGAAATGATTGCAAACATGAAGGCAACCAATGCAAATTATGAGCGTTATGCACTCGTTTCCCTTGGTAATACACTTGTCAATGATGCGGGGCAGACGAATTTAAACATGGACCAGCAGCTTTCCGTGTTCGACGCGTATGGCATACCGATTTCTCTCTGTTCCATGGTTGACGGGATGTTTGCAAGTTTTAGCGTGGTCAAAAATGGCATAACCAATAAAACCATGTTTGAAAACTTCAGGGAAAACATTGCACAAATGGTGCAGAACTATAGAAATCACCCTGCTGTCATGATGTATAGTCTGGAAAATGAATTCATGTTTGTCAATGTCGCAAACATTTACAGCCAGTACCTGACAACCATCGAAAAAGATGTGAAGACTTACATGTATGATGCGGTCACTACAAACGACCCGACGCGACCTGCCTACACCGACGGAGGCTGTGCCGGGGTCACTAATAATATGCCGATTTATGCGACACATTATCACGAAAGTACTGATGTAACGACACCAAGCGCCAGTTTGACGGCGATAGGTCCTTCCCATGGTGGTTGGGTTTACGATAACAAACGTCCCTATTTCGGCTCTGAAGTGTTATTCTTCTCTTCGCCGTTTAGTTTTCACAACTGGGTTGGCGGAGAAACCGCTGCAAATAATCAAAAAGAAGCGCTCTCCGCGTATGCAAAATATTGCAGTTATATGATTGATCGATACCGTTGGAATGACGCCGCTTTGATTTCTTCCGTTACCTATTCCAAGTCTGTGCTTGGAATCCGGAATGCCATGCAACCACTGGATGTTATTACAAAGGACTACAAGACAACTTTTTTTGCTTCCAAAGGCTACGCAAACACATTGAAACTCATCAACGACACGGCAAACCCGAAGCCAATCACATTCCGCTGGACCCTCACGGTAAACGGCGTTCCTGTTCAAACGAAATCACAAGAGTTTACCATAGAGCCTGGATTCAATGTCGTCACCCCCATTCTAATTGCCCCGATTTTAGGTATCAAAGCGCGCACAAAGGGCATTTTGAAATATGAAATGATCCAAGAAGGCTCCACCACGGGTGAAAAAATCGTAGAACTTGGCATTTTTCCGACGACCCCCAAAATAAAAGTCGCCAAAAAAGTTTACACCTACCATGCTTCCACAAACGTTTCAGCGACGCTGAAATCGCTCGGTGTCTACGCGACTGCAATCCCGAAAACAATCAAGATTGTCGCCACCTCAAAGAAAGTCAAATACTACGTCACCATCAACCACAAGAAAGTCGCAAAGTACAAAATCGTGAAGACTTACAAGACCGTCTCGCTGATGAATGGTTCCAATCTAAAATACTTCATCAAAGACCCAAAAAGCATTCTACTGGTTGGCTATAATGGCTTCGACTCGGCGCCTGGCTCAGGCGATGCACAGGCCGTGGTTTTGTTTGCGCGCGCAGGTGGACGTGTCATTGCACTCGAACAGAATGATGAGAAAATGCTTTACTCTGGCCTGGAAGACGTGAACTATTGGCCAAAAGAGATTTACACCTTCACAGACGCCGGCAACAACCTTTGGTCCCCGAGCATTAACTTTGGGCAAGGGTTTGATATGCCAATTCTGAAAGGCTTACAGCAGAGCGACCTGTCCTTCTGGAATGGGGGCGGCAACACAGCAAATACGGCATGGCAAAATATCAGCGGTGCCAAGAACTGGGTCTACGCTGGACCACAATCGAAAGCTACTACGTTGTTTGAACTGCCCGTTGACAACGGCATGGTCACGGCAACGCAATTAAAGGTAGGTCAGAGAATTACCGTTGAGCCGGTGGCGCAAGTCTTGCTATCCAATATGCTAAAGAACGCAAACGCCTACTCGCCGCCTTCGACAACCGTGGCCATCTTAAGCACGGAAAGCGTCAACCTGCAATCGATGGTCTCCTCCACTAAAGTCAAATACTTAAAGGTGCCAAGCATCGCTTCTGCGCTCAATGCGAGCAAAACAAAAATCTTTATCGTGCAAGCAAATGCGACGAATTTAGCGGAACTCATCCGTCTCAAGCAACTTTACAACCTCTACACCAATTCTGGCGGATGGGTCATTCTCTGGGGACTCACACCTACCGGGCTGACCGCATTTAATACTTTGATGAATACACAGCACATCATCCGCCCGTTCCGTAAAGAGGCGACTGCGTCCATTGGCGATAGCTTGTCGATGGGTCTGAGTACCGCAGATTACCAACTCTATAACAGCACCATCATCGCCCCTTGGATTAACCTTTCTGAGGTTTCGAAAGATACCTTCTCCTATGGCGTCGATGCAACAGATGAAATTGCGGCGTTCCATGACTTCGAAGCGGAGGGCTTCGGCAACTCGTTTACTGGCAACATCGATGGGAACCGCGCGAGTATGGTCAACAGCCTCTATAACGGCGACTTCTGGCATTATATCTGGCAAGTGTGGACAGGCGGCGTACCTTCTTGGGAACAGAGAAACACCCCTGGCGCAACCCCTGCCCCGCTCAATTTGTTTACGTTTAAACTGCCAAAAGCCGAGGTCATTACAAAGGTCACCTTTTTCAATAACGTCAACTACAACGCGTTTAAAACAGCTAAAATTTCAACGCTTGCAGATAATCTGACCACCGTGCTCGAGGCGCAAACGGCGCAACTACCGAATTCGTATGATGCGACTGAGTTTGCATTCAACAACGTACTCACCAAAAACATCAATCTGACCATCAGTAGCTATTATGACAATGGCGGCAGAGTGCCCATGTGTGGCGTGGATGAAATTCAGATTTTACGCAAGACGCCTCAATGGCTAGTAGACGCAAAATGTATCCCATTGGATTCGAACGGCACGCTCGTAAAATACCCACGCGGCACGGGCGGTGTGTTGTTGAACAACGTAAAATTAAGCGGATTCAGTGCGACGGAACCCGCTTCAAACCTTGAATACAAGGCGAAAATATTCTCCGTGTTCTTTCAGAACCTCGGGGCAAAATTTAACTAACCTTTTCAAAAAAGTATCTCAAGAAACTTATAAATTTCAGATGAAAACGACCCTTTTCGGGGTCGTTTTTCTCCATTTTAACCCTTATAAAGAATATTCGAATGAAACTTATAAGAAAACGCAGGTTTCTTATAAGTTTATCAAAATATACGTTGCAAAAAGGTTAAAGTGCGTCGATATGAGCAAAATCCAGCTCAATCTGAGCCGGATTTTATAAGTTTTCTCTATGAATTTTTGAAAATGGTTAATCGCGCATCTCACTCAAAGCAAAGAGGAGCTCTCACGCCTCGCCAAAGCATGGCAGCGCGGATTCTTTGACTTGGAACTTAAGTTCTTTGCCTGCGAACTGCGCCTCCATGTCAGCGACGAGGACGTCCAAAGCATAGGTAATCGATTCCATGATGCCGCCTGCGCGATGCGGTGTGAGATACGCATTTTTCAGAGTGCGAAATGGGGAGTCCGCTTCGAGTGGCTCTTGATCAAAGACATCGAGCATCGCGGTGATGTCTCCTTTTTGAAGGCGTTTGAGTAATGCATCCATGTCGATAAGCATCGAACGTCCCACATTTACTAGAATGGCACCAGGTTGCAAGGCATTGATGTGACTTGCGTTTACTACTTTTTCCGCATCGTCTGTATTTGCAGCGCAAAGTACAACAACCTCACTCGTCGCGCAAATGTCTTCGACTGTCGTCAGCATTGCATTGTATTGTGT
>Ga0194063_10000630_pt1 | contig 25037 bp, 31 predicted proteins | sample SepL3720m_MetaG_FD_155459 | JGI IMG/M metagenome (GOLD analysis project Ga0194063, IMG submission 155459) | Anoxic zone freshwater microbial communities from boreal shield lake in IISD Experimental Lakes Area, Ontario, Canada - Sep2016-L373-20m | ecosystem: Environmental > Aquatic > Freshwater...
GCATTAGCGCCAGCCTGCATTGCTATCGCAAAGCGATTGCTGGCAGGCAGGCGCTAATGCGCAGCTTTTGCAGGCGGGAGCGGAGAAATCTTCTAACTCTGGGAGGATCTCTCCGCCCACTTCATGGAGTCGAGATGACAAAAGTAGGGCACCAAGTCGAGACGACAAGAGAAAAGTATTCAGTCGAATAGAGACAACGAGGAAAGGCCTCGTCGGCTTTAGACAAGAGGAATGCAAGATCAATAACTTACACAAAATCTTAACTTGGTGATAACTACCACTTTTTTTTCGATACCCCCTACTCTCTGTCTATTATACCCCCTACTGGTATTTTTTAGCTGTGGATAAGAGGAAAACATACTCCATTTCCCCTCTTCAATATCTCGAATATTAAAGCCTGAAACTCAAAAAATATGTCAAATATGAAACGGCCGTTTCATATTTGACATATTTTTCATCACAATTGGGATTGATTGAAGCTACCGTTTTAGCAGCAATCTAGAGCAGAGACGCAAACACGAAGGAAAGATAGCTTCCGATAGAACTATTCCATCAGCAACATGAGAGCCATAGTGGCAATACCGAGAATAATCGCCAAGGTCTGAATGATAGTTTTCTTGGCACCTTCTTCTTTGTGCAGCTCGGGGATTAGATCAGACATCGCGATATAGAGAAAACTACCAGCAGTGAAAGGAACCATAAAATTGATAAAACCGCCGCTATATCGACCGAGGAAAACCGCCAATATAGCAAAGACGATGGCCACGAGAGACGAAAGATAATTGAAAAATAGCGCTTTTTTGATCGTAAACCCCGAGTGGAGCAAAACTCCGAAATTGCCTAGTTCGTGTGGGATCTCGTGAAAGATAACTGCCAGTGTAGTGGCAATACCAAGAGGTATGGAAACAACGAAGCTTGCTCCGATCAAAATGCCGTCGATTGCATTGTGCGCGGCGTCACCAATCAGATTCATCGTCCCCAAGTGTGCTGGGTGATCATGGCAGCCGATATCGTGACAATGCCGCCAGCGCAGTATTTTCTCAAGAATGAAAAAAGAAAGCACACCGGCGAAAAGAGAGATACCGATCGCCAAGCTACTTAGTCCGGAACTAAAACTCTGAGGCAAGAGATGCAAGAAAGTATCACCTATCAATCCTCCGACCGAGAAGGCGACAAAATAGAGCAAAATCTTTTTGAGATAGTCCTGTTTGACGGTCAGTGTCAACACCCCGATCAAAGAAATCAGAGAAACGACAAAAACAGAAACGAAAGTATAAAGTAAAATCATATTTTCCTTTGAAATAATTGATTTTACTCTATCAGCAAACAGCCCAAATAATCAAGGATGACTTATAAAATATCGCTACCGAATATCAACTTCGGCAACATATTTCTGCATTATTTTCTGTGCCTCACCAAGCTCTTGATCGGAAAATGGTTGGAAATCAATCTCCTTGTCAACATGTTTTGACTCGCGATAATTTTGCAGATAATACCGAGGCGCCCCCTTAATCATCTTACCTATCTCGTCAAAATCAGCCACTTGGTGATACGGATGACAAACGGTGGTGCGAAATTCGTAATCAATACCAGAGTTCATAATCAGCTTAATGGATTTCTGAATTTTTTGGATGAGTTCTTTCTCACTGTTGGCTCGTTTACGGGATACCTCGACTTCGCTCGGAATGACATCCGTTTTTTGGGATTTAGTATTTGGTGATTGTTTAGAAATTAGTAATTCGGATTTAGGAATTGCGACTTGGGCATATTTGCCCAAAGACGCCTTAATATCCATAGCAATATAATCTATCTCACCGTCCTTGATAATCTTTTCCAGACTCTCAGGAAACGAACCGTTGGTGTCGAGCTTGGTATCAAAACCGAGGGCTTTCAGGTGAGTAATGAACTTTGCGATATCTGGTTGTAAACATGGTTCGCCACCAGTGATACAGACGCCAGTCAATTTTCCATAGCGTTTTTCCAAAAAATCAAAAAGTTGTTTCTCGTCCAGCAGGGGCGAATACTGTTCCGGGATCACCAATTCAGGATTGTGGCAAAAGCCACAACGAAAAGAGCAGCCACGAGTAAAGATCGTCGCGGCTACCCTACCAGGGAAATCAACAAGAGTTAACTTTTGAATACCAGCAATTTGCATATTTTTCCTACGATCCGATTTAGACTAGAACCGCCTGTTCCGTTTCTACCTCGACAGCAGAAGTAGCTTTGACAGCCTTCTTCACTTTGGCAGCAGTCGTGGCGACAACTTCGGCGACCTCTTCGAAGAGAGACTCACCTTTTTCTTCGACAACCCCCTGCTCTTTTTTCTTTGACTTGGCGACAGCATCGGCAAAACGATAAGCTGTGCGGTCGTCAAATTCAGCGCGCTTGCCTGCATTCCACTGCTGGATCGGGCGAATATAACCAACGATGCGAGAGTAAACTTCGTTGTCGGCACCACACTTTTCACAGGTCATCACCTTGCCCGCAATATAACCATGATTTGGACAGATCGAGAAAGTTGGGGTGATGGTAAAGTATGGCAAACGATAGTTGTTGCAGACGGTGCGAACGAGTGCTTTGACTGATTCGATATCCTTGATCTCTTCTCCAACAAATAGATGGATAACCGTGCCACCCGTATATTTGGTTTGAAGTTCGTCCTGTAGATCGAGAAGCTCAAAAACATCATCAGTATAATTCACCGGCAGATGGCTTGAATTGGTGTAATAAGGAGCTATATTGCTCTCGTCAACAGCGTCTTCGTTTGCCACCATAATATCTGGGTATTTGGCCTTGTCCTTCAACGCCAACCGATAGGATGTGCCTTCACCAGGAGTTGCCTCAAGGTTGTAGAAATTGCCGGTTTCTTCCTGATATGCATAAATCTTCTCGCGCATAAAGTCCATCACCTCTCGTGCAAATTGCTGGCCTTCAGCCGTGGCGATGTCGCGACCAAACAAGTTCAAACAAGCTTCGTTCATACCGATCAAACCAATGGTTGAAAAGTGGTTGCTCCAAAACTTATCATCTCTCTCTTTGACCTGTCGCAGGTAATACTTGGAGTAAGGATAAAGTCCGGAGTTAGTGAAGTTTTCGATAACTTTGCGCTTGACTTCCAAACTTTCCTTGGCCAGATCCATCAGATAGGCTAGGTTGTAAAGAAATTCTCTCTTATCCTCTGATCGATAACCCAAACGAGACATATTGATAGTGACGACACCGACCGAACCAGTCAGCGGATTTGCACCAAACAACCCGCCGCCGCGTTTGCGCAACTCACGATTGTCCAGACGAAGACGACAGCACATGCTGCGAGCATCCTCAGGACTCATATCAGAATTCACAAAGTTGGAGAAGTATGGGATGCCATATTTGGCGGTCATCTTCCAGACTGGATCAAGGTTTTTGTTACTCCAGTCAAAGTCCTTGGTGATATTATAAGTCGGGATAGGGAAAGTGAAAAGTCGACCTTGAGCGTCACCAGCGGTTAGAACTTCAGTAAAGGCACGATTGAACATATCCATCTCTTTTTGGAACTCTTTGTAAGTCTCCTTTTGTGGCACTCCACCAATGATCACTGGCTCTTCGGCCAAAGTTGAAGGGCACTGCAAGTCCATCGTCACATTGGTGAAAGGAGTCTGGCAACCAACTCTAGTCGGTACATTCATATTGAAAAGGAATGATTGTAGGTTCTGTTTCAACTCATCGTAGTCGAGTTTGTCATAACGGATAAATGGAGCAAGTAAGGTGTCAAAGTTTGATACCGCCTGCGCACCAGCAGATTCGTGCTGCAAGGTGTAGAAGAAATTCACCAGTTGGCCAAGAGCGGTATTTAAATGCTTCGGTGGCTTGGACTCAATCTTGCCGGGAGCGCCTCGAAAGCCAACATGCAAAAGATCTTGTAAATCCCAGCCGACACAATATGTCGAAAGAATATCCAGATCGTGAATATGCAGATCACCACTGGTGTGAGCCTTATTGATCTCTGGGCTGTAAATCTTGTTCAACCAATAACTTTTGGAGACTTCACTGGCGAGATAGTTGCGCAAGCCCTGTAGGGAATAGGACATATTGGCATTTTCCTTGACCTGCCAGTCAACATTGTTCACATATTGATCGATCAGATCAACCTTTTGATTTTCAAAAAGATCGCGCATCTCGGCATGCTTCTGGCGATATACAATATAGGCCTTCGCAGTGGTTTTAAATTTAGAGGACAGCAAAACATCTTCGACTACATCCTGAAGCTCCTCAACAGTTGGGATTTTGCGACGCAGTGTTGCTTCGGCTTTCTCCAAAACTTTGTTGGCCAATCTTTTGGCTACAGACTGGTCAAATTCGCCAGTTGCTGCACCAGCCTTACCGATGACCAAAGCGATCTTGTCGATGTCAAAATCAGCCAACTTGCCGTTTCTCTTCCGAATCTTCTTGAACATTCATCCTCCAAACACATTAATTATTTTTTCAGCAACTGATCGAATCAGCTGGCAACGACATAACTCTCTTTTTTTATCGTGCAACATCAATGTTACTCTTTGGTCAAATACTGGTCAATTACCTCGAAGGGAATAACCACTATATATAGTGTCTAATATACTAAAAATGACACTACATATAGTGTCATCTATCTTTTTTATCAACACGATCTCTTTTGCTTTTACCAGAGCAGAAAAGATGTAATTTTCAAATAATAATTATGAACTAAAGCTTAATAATGCTGGTCTCAATTTCCGCAAAGTTTCCAGAGTTGTCCGTCGCTACGGCTCGCAACTGATACGTACCCGCAGGCACATCGTCGCGAGGCCAAGTGGCAGTAAAAACAGATTGAGTCGTTGTTAGGGCGAGCTCATCATCGATATATACCTCAACCTTAGCTACGCTGATATTATCGGTTGCTCTGATCGAGAGTTGCAAATTACCAGCGATCCATGAATATGGATTTGCTGTCGGCGAAACAAATATGATAACTGGGACAATCGCATCTGCAACAGGAGCCGCACTACTGCTGACGGCAGAACTGATTGACACACTGACAGTCGAGGAAGCACTTGATTCAGTTACTCTAGATATGGTCGGCAATGCTAAAATCCAAGATTTAGTTGCGCTGCTTGGATAGCCCCAAGAGGAGACCATTTGAGCATTCATATAATTATATCCAGAGAAAAAATACGAATAGTCTTCAGCCAGCACCTCGACCTCACAATTTTGCCAACCGAGTGAATAATCTATCGCTGTTCCCGTTTTAGACAGAGGCCGCAAAGAATAATATTGATCGGGGAAACGCTCAGTATTGGGCAAGTTCAATCTGGTCCATTTGTAATACAGGGTGAAATGGTGGCCATACTCATGCGAGAAAACAACCTTGGCAATATCAGAAAATATCGACGAAGACCGAAATGAATCAACATTTATCACAATAAAACCATTTGCGGCGGTAATTATTCCCCGAGAGTTTACTGAGTATGTTCCACAATACATCCCACTCCAAGTCGTGGAACCAACGTCGACGATGACAATGCCTTTCAGGTTTTGATACTCCGAGGAATGATAGAGATTATTGTTCAAATAATTTTTCAGCGCATCGCCGAGAGCTGGATAACTGCCAGTCTCATCAACATAGGGAATATCAGAAATATTGAGAACTGTGGCCGTCGGCATGTTCTTCTCGCACACATCAATATTGCCACTAGCAACTTTGGTCGTGACCGTACCATCGGAATTTTTTTTCGTCTCAGCGGTGACTGTTGATTTACTGGCGGTGTAAGCAGGAGGCGTGGCAGCAATCTCTTTTTTGGTTTGGTCTGACGGTGCGACGGGTTTGATATCAATGACGACAGAGGCGGAGCTAGAAGATGATGTTTCCGGATCAGCATCAGTCAAAACCAAAGTTCTCTCCGGTATCTTGGTGGGAGAATTTAGCTTATCAGCGATTGATCGGACCAAGGGCGAGCTGGCATAATACAAGCCGTAGCCAGTTAAACCAAAAAGGGCAATGGCCAAGATAAACGCCATCGCCAACTTCAAAAATGATTGAATTTTTTCTTTTACCCTCACTTGTGTTTAGTCCAAACCAACTTCTTTGTCGGAAATAATATCTGCTTGCAAATCATCAGGCTTAATATCGCCGCTAATCTTGTCTATCGACGATATTTCGTCGTCAATTGATTTTTTATCAAATGTGGTGCTTTGGTCGACAGACTGACTGCTTGATTGACCACCCTTGGCACTACCCAAAAGATCCAAACTACTTCTGCCGCCCAGCAGCCATAGACCAACAGAGGCCAAGACCAGTGTCGACAGGACAATCAGAATGATCGATTTATTATGCGAAAAGTTCATATCATACTCCTATTTCTCGATATTCTGGTTTTTAATTTCGTTTAAATCAGATTTTAGCACCGAGATATAGTCGTGCAGCTCTTTGGATTTGGTTTGTAGCACCGTCAGCTTATCTCGCGCAGCGACAAGATTGATTTTGGCCGCTGCTTTGTTGGTCAAACACACTGACGATTTGGCCACAACAGCCGCAGCGTTAAAATCAGCGTAAGCTTTGTTGTACTCATTGATCTTCGTATTAAAAACCTTGAGATCAGCATTTAGTTTTGAGCTATCGTAGTCAGATTTACTTAACTTGAGAGAAAATTTTGTCAGATTGGTGCGGATCTCGGTATATTTTTGACCTTGGCGAGCTCGCGTCGATGAAATTTGCGATAGCTTCGCAGTAAGCTTGGTCTCAACAGCACAACCTTTCGACAAAGAAGAGTTCGACGAAGACGACGAACTATTGACGGCAAAAGCCGAAAATGGCACACAAAATATGATTGCGACACAAATCAAAAGAAATGAAAACTTTTTCACCAATCTCCCTGAGTTATAATACCCTCTCATTATAGCTAGATACGAGCATTTTGCCAATGGATAATTGCTGAAATTGATAGAGCACGAAGACAAACAACCGCCCCGACCCTAGAGAACTTCTTTGCTCAAATACTGCGATAAATATTGCCGAAGCTGTCTGGGCTCGACAATCATCCCCAGATTTACCTCTTCTGTCGTATCGTTTTGCATAAACTGTAATCTGGCACTACCATATTTCATCATCGGCCCAAAGAAAAATGGAGTGAAAATCTCAACTGTCATCAAGTTTTTCAACGGATAGACCTTTTCATTCGGAGAATAAAACCCAGTATATTCGACCAATGTGCCCTGCTCGAGATAATGATGATGGCGAACGAGGCGGCCCATATATCTGATCGCAAAATACGAAACTACTAAATCTTTAATTAGGATCATGACCAGCAGTGGAACAATAAAATTTTCAGAGAAATCAATCAGAGCTGTAGCCTGAGATAAGTACAGTGCCAAGACCAGTACAAGATCGAGAAAAATAGCGACGGCTAGAGCATAGATCAACGCGGGAAATATGCTTTTCTTATCTCAAAGAATTTTTGTGTAGCCGAAGTGTCTTCACTCATATTGCCTCCGCATCTTTTACTAATCTACCTGTATTCTATCACAAAAACAGGATGATAATGCAATGAGTCGTACCGAAATCGAGCTGCTCCTTTTCAGAGAGCGTCAAGAAATTAAATGTTCAATGGCTCAGCGATGATCGTCGCTGAGCCATTGAAACAAAATTAGGCGAAATAATGCTAAAAAGCAGCTATGATGACATCAGCTTACCGTCTTTTAGACGGATGACGTGATCTGCTTCCTCGGACATCGCCTCATCATGGGTCACGACGACAACGGTAGTCGTCTTTGATCTGGCCAAAGCCTTCAGCATCGAAACAATAATTTTACCGGTTTTCGAGTCAAGATTACCGGTCGGTTCATCAGCCAATATCAGTTTTGGGTTGTTGGCAAGGGCACGGGCAATCGCTACTCTTTGCTGCTCCCCACCAGAAAGTTTTGCGGGCACACGATTTTGCTTGTCATCTACGATACCGACATCCTCGAGCAATTTTCGCGCGCGACTTAATTGTTCGCCTTTCTTGACCCCGGCAAATTCCATCGGAATCATCACATTTTCAAGCGCCGTCAGGTTTGCGATCAAATTATAACTCTGGAAGATAAAGCCAAGCTCATTCCGACGATACTGCGTCAGTTGACGGTCGCTCATCTTGGTAATTTCTCTATTGTCGAACATAATACTACCTGCTGTCGGCCGGTCAAGTGCACCGAGCAAAGCCAACAGAGTGCTTTTACCACTACCACTTTTGCCAAGAATCGCGGTGAATGTATTGTCCTCTATCGTGAGGTTAATCTCATCGAGCGCCTTGAGTTTCAAATCGTCCTGCACGAATACTTTGGAAACTTTTGTAAGTTTAATCATAATTTATAGCTAATTAATTATTCAGACCGCATAACCTCAGCTGGTCGTATTTTTGAAATAATGATTGAGGGGATGGCGCTACCGATGATTGCCACGACGACGGCACCAAGCAAACCCCAGAGGATGACATCAAAACCGACAACAGCCGATAGATTTGAAATTGCACCATGAAGCGCCGAACTAGTTGCTCCACCCATGTCTCTGATTGCTTCGCCCATACCACGAAAACCACTTCCATTTTGTGCTCCATCAGTAGCAACAGCTGAAGCACTCGTTGAGGCATTTTTGACCATCATCTGTAAGATAGGGTTACTGGCAAAATAGCCAACGACTATCCCAAACACGCCGCCGATCATCGTAAAGGTAAATGATTCAGCTGCGAATTGCATCAAAATACCAAAATCGGAACACCCTACCGCTTTCAAAATTCCAATTTCGCGACGGCGTTCGCGGACAATCATGATCATCGACAGAAGCAAGATGACCGAGGCCGCAAAGACCGAACCAATCAAGCCGTACAAAGTGATAGTTTTGATATTTTCCAGTGGCTTGATGGCGCTATCGATACTTTGACTCGAAGTCGTGATATCAGCTTTGTTACCAAGAATATTCTTTGCTTGCGACTCAATCGCATCGAGATTGTCAATTGATTTGGCATAAACGATTGCCTGATTACTCAGGCCAGATTGGTTGGTCAGGGTTTGAAGCGTCGAGAGGGGTACAATTATCGCCGCATTGCCAAAGGTATTCCCACCATCATAGATACCAGCTACTGTAAAAGTTGTTCCCTCGATCACCGTGGTCGAGCCAACAGAAAGCGAGTTTTTGATTGCCAAATCTTTGCCAACAATAATCTGATCAGTCGAACTTATTGGATCGATATTTTGACCAGCAGTGATATTTAGACTAGTCAGACTTAGCTGAGAATATTCCGACAGATCGTTCGCGCCATAAATAGTAATCGGCATGGTGAAAGTTCGAGTAGCAGAACTAGTTCGGCTACTGCTACCAGCATCACTTCCGGGGAATTGTCTCTGTTGTTGACGTTGGCCAAAAGAGCCAGCATCAATCGCCGAATTTAGAGTGGTATCAGTCCCAGTATTTAATCTTTCTATGAGCACCTTGACGACTTTACCGACTCCATTTACAGAGGATAATTGGTTCAGATCTGAATCAGCCAACAAACTACCGCCGCCCTCAAAACCACGAATACCAGCTGGTGAAATAGTGACATAGCTGCCAACAGATTGCTTGACACTTTCGATCTTATTTTCGACTGTTCGCAAGGAAATAAACATGGCAAGAGCCAGCCCGAGCGATAAGGCGAGAATAATGATTATCGAGACCGATCTTGTCCCATTACGAAAAACATTGCGAAAACCTCTTTGTAAGTAGCCCATAGTTTTAAAATTAATATTTAGTATTAGCAGACGCTTGCACCTGGTTGCAAGCGTCTGCGTTAATGATAATGTGTGTATCTCGCTGTCTATTTATAGCGAGAAAAAAATGATTGTTGTTTTTCTGCCGCCTCCTTTCTTAATTGATTATAAATCTATTCTAGAAACCGTAACTGAGTTTTTGCTTAAGCAAATTGAACGATAAATTCACTCCCCTTGCCAGCGACACTTTTCACAGTAATCTTACCGCCAAATGATTCGGCAATTTCTTTGGCGATTGAGAGTCCAAGTCCATAGCCATTTGATTTTTCTTTATTCCTCGACTGATCCACGCGATAAAAACGATTGAAAATATATGGCAGATCAGATTGTTTGATGCCGATGCCATGATCTTTGATCGAAACCATTGAGCCATTCTTTATCTGTTTTACGGCGATCTCTATGTTTGATTTTCGTGGACTATATTTGACTGCATTGTCCAATAAAATAGTAAATAGTTCGACCAACTTTCCTTCGTCGCCACGAACGACGGCGCTATCAAAGCTGTTGTTAAATCTAAGCTCTTTCTCGTTCGCCACACTTTCAATCTTCTGATATGCCGAGACAACAATATTGGAAAGATCAAGTTTTTCTCTTTTAATTTCAACTTTGTTTTCGACTCGAGCTAACTGCAAAAGAGACTCGGCCAGATACTGCAATTTTTCAATCTCTTCAAGATTACTTTGCAATATCCTTTTGGCATCTGCCTGAGTAATTTTATTATCGCGAAGAACCACTTCGATTTCCGAACGCATCGCTGTCAACGGCGTTTTGAGTTCATGAGAAGCATCAGCGATAAAACGTTGCTGCAGCTCCATCACCTCTTCAAACGGCTGCATGTTTCTCTTCGCGACAAAATAACCCAAAATGCCAGTTAAAAGCAAAATAATTAAGTTTGCATAAATTAGATTAACCCGAAGATGAGTGTTGCTTTCCTGCAATTGAGAAGTTCGATACTGTTCGAAATCTGAAAAAGGCATCCCAGACATAAACATTTCCTGCCTCCCAATACCACGATTTATTTCACTCGAAGAGATGCTGTAAATTACGACGCTAAAAGAGATGCTGATCGCCATCACGATCAGAATATAGTAAGCTACTAGATTTAAATATGCTAGATTAAATTTCGACCATATATTCATGTGTTTTTCTTTTCAAGTTTGATGCGGTAGCCAAAGCCGCGAACCGTCTCAATCAATGGATTGCTATCGCCAAAAGGTTTATCTATCTTGTTGCGCAAATATCCGATGAAGACTTCGACTGTATTTGGCAAGATATCAGCATCATAATCCCAAACATGCTCAATAATTTTGTTCTTTGTCAGGATCTGGCCAGCATTTATCACCAGGAATTCTAATAAAGCAAATTCTTTGGCCGAAAGCTTTACCTCTTTACCTGCTCTTACAACTTCGTATTTTTCACGGTCAAGAGAGAGGTCGTTAACAACTATTTTTGATTGGATCTCAACATTTGGGCGACGAAGCAGAGCCCGGACCCTCGCCAAAAGTTCCTCAAACGCAAACGGCTTGGTCAGATAGTCATCTGCACCAGCGTTCAAGCCCTCGACTCGATCCCGAACTTCAGTCTTCGCTGTCAGCATGATGATCGGCGTTGATTTCTTGTTTTTGCGAAGCAAACGACAAATTTCGATGCCATCGATCTCTGGCAACATGCGATCAAGTATGATCAGATCATACTCATTGATCGTGGTCATACCGTAACCGTCTTTGCCGTCGTAGCTAATATCTACGGCAAAATGCTCGGATGTAAGTCCGCGCTTGATCGCCCCAGCAATCTTTTGGTCATCTTCAACAATAAGTATTCTCATGAATCTAATATACACCAAAAAGACTGAAAATATACTGAGAGAATCTTTAATCTATGTCTCGACTAGCTATATTTGACGATGATCGACGGCATTTTTTGATTTGTCTGATAATTGTGATATATTCCCCTTAACTCGCTTGAAAGGAGTAGTACCATGCATTTCTACGAACTTGGGTATAACCCAAGTGACAGGACCCTGACGATTGCTCTGCCGTTCCCACTCTGGGAGCAGATTATCATTGCAATCGTCCCCCTCCCTCCGATCTTCTGCGAGATTGAACCGCAGAAGTCTATGCCGAAACTCGAACTCAATGGCAATCGTTTTGGCTTTGGGCCAGAGTTGCGAGTTTCGAGAAGCGAAGTAGGGATTACTTTGGCAGTTCAAATAGGCAAGAATGTCTCAGCCAGAACGGTTGCCTCAATATGGGCAACGATCTGGATTGCTGACTATCTAACCAATGATTGGCCAAATTTTCTGCCACCATCAATAGCCATAGAGGTTGAACCGGACAGCTGCAGAATCAGGGCGAAAATCGCGCCCGAACTTGCAGTCTGGTTGCCTTCGTTTAATCTTGGGACTATCCCCGATTTAATGAAGGAGGTTCAGGTAGGAATTATCGGTCGCTCGGCCGATATTGCTGACCGGATAGCCGAGGTGCGCGGCAATGGTGCATTGAACCTATCATGCAACAGTAACTGTTGTTGCATGGCGGCTGGTCATCAGGCCAGCCCAAGAAATGGCTATACGCTGTCGTCGCATAACTGCGATTGTACTAGCGACCTGTTAGCGTTCATGTGTGCACTCGCATACATTGAACACGGGTTCAGACAAGAACTGATGGTCTCCAAAAGGTGACCATGACAACAAGTACCCCATCGCGGTGACGCGGTGGGGTACTTTATTTTAATCTGATCTATTTGACGATGACAGCCGTGCCAAAGCACAAAACTTCGGACACACCCTGCGCAATTTCGTTTGAATCATATCTCACTGAGACAATAGCGTTTGCTCCAAGGTCCTCAGCATGCTTCACCATCATTTCATAAGCTTCTTCTCTGGTTTTCTCGCACAGCTCCGTAAAGAGAGTAATATTGCCACCAACCAACATTTGCAAGCCAGCACCGAACATACCAAAGACCGACCTCGAGCGAACCGTGATGCCTCGAACCAAGCCGAGGTTTTCAATAATTTTTACCCCTGGCAATTCCAGTGCCGTCGTGACATTTTTGTGATCCATACGCTCCTTTTCTAAATATAATTAAATTATAAATGGTTGTCTGACAATAGTTTTCAACTTCCCTGGCGCGGTTTTGCGCATATCCGAAAGATAAATCTCGTGGTGTTTCTTTGCTTTGCCTTCAAATTTACCGCCGATATTGGTAATATAATCGTGAATTTTTTTGATATTAGTTGCTTCATCAGCAAATGGGCCAATGTGCATGATCTGCGCAGCTCTGCCCTCATCATACGATTCGAAACGAATTTTATCGATCGAAACTGGGTTTTTCTTGGCTTTGACTGCAACAACAGCTGCCTCGAAAATCTCTTTGGTGACGCACTCTGGCTGCATGATCATCGCCGTCCAAAACCAGTTATCTTTCTTGCCCAGCACAAAATCATCCATATCGTCAGACCACCACAAACCCTCGAGCGGCATGATACCAAAATCAGAACCACCGGACTTCTTGATCGCAAACTTAATCGTGTAAGCCACAGGATAGAGCGTCTCTATCGCATCAGCAAATTCCTTGGAAGTATTGGGGTCTCCTTTGCCGTCAACCATCAGAAAATTCATTTTCGGCGCCGTCACTGCCGAAACTTCCTTGGTCGAAGGACTGTAAAATTCTTTTAGTTCTTTTTTGTAATCAATTTTTGCCATTTCTTATTCCTTATTTATTTTTTTGTAATATTTCTTATCATGAACACAGAAAACGCCTTCGTCTGACACATATTTGTCATTCTCTGATTCCATAAATTTCTCAATCCCATTGTCTTTGATGAATTCGAGATTGGCAATTTCGCTCATGCCATATTTTGCCCGATAACGCTGGTCTAAATGTTTTAATCTCTGACAAGGAAATTTTTGACAATCATAGCAATATTTACCTTTGCGATCAGTACAGGTTCTGAGTTTGCAACGCAAACATGAAACCATGTTTGGCCCAAGATTACAGCCGAGACACTGATTTTTCTCCCGCAGATGCGCACTGCAGACCCCGCAATCCATTCCGCAAGGAGCAATTAAATTTTTGTTAATTTGATTATTCATAATATTAAATATTTCTTGAATCGTACGCCCAATTTAAGAGTGCTTGGCGTTGACGAGGGCGACATTTCAGATCGCCGGATCGACAATTCTTCTCAACTTGAGCTAGGTGACGTTTCATAGCCCGCCAGCGTTTGATCTGACGCTCATCGTCTGGGCAGCGTCTGCCCATGAAATAGCGACAATACCACTGGAACCATCCCCGAGGGTCTTCAGGGCAAATCCAATCTTTGGCGCGCCAAACGGCCAGAGACTGTGAAGCATTTACGCCAAAATAATTTAATTTTGGGTCATGTTTTTCATGACAAATCTTAGCTTTTTCGAACCAGTCATCCGGAAATTCCTGCTTGCAATCTGTCATATATTTACCACCGAAAACCCCGAGCCCAAGCATCTCTTTTGGCGTCAATTCTGGTTTAAAATCGGGATGAAAGCCCCGACCTGTATGTGCGATCAGATAATAACTGTAATCTTTCTGCATCAAATCATTTACGATGACCTTTTTCATATCCAAATTATACGCCAAAATGTATTACAAGAAAACAATGGTTTGGACTAGTAAATATGAGCACAATATAATATACAAGACACAGCGATACTTTCCATTTTTTACGCACAAAGGAGGAGAAAAATGTCAAAGAAGAAAACGGGCGCGAAGAGTCGCAATGACTCAAGAGTAACACTTGGATCTGGAGTTAAGATCTCCAGAGGTGCCCTGCCTGAAGAGCAGGGTATCGTCGTCGGTTTTCACCGCGACGGAAGGGTCCAGATCATGCTGATGGACAGTACCATGAAGAAAGTCTGGGTTGACCCGACCGAGGTGGTCAAAACCTCGTTCGCGCCCACCAAGGCACGAAAACAAGCAGAGATTACCTTCTCGCTTGGTGACACGGTAATCGTAATCGAACCGCACAGATTTTATCACGGTCGAAATGGAAAGGTATCTCTCATCGAAGACGGTTATATCTTTGTAGACTTCAGCAGACAAGAGGCGGATTGGTTTCCGCCAAAGGATCTCGCGCGCTGCTAGCGCAGCGACGGCAGGAAAAGGATTTCCGGTCTCGAAAAATTATTTTCGAGACAAAGCCAGAGTGATTAATCAGATTGATCTTTCTGGCTTTTTTGTTGGGTCGCTGCGACAAGCTTGCATTTCAATTTTTAAGCCAGATGATTATGTTATTTTCTCCGTATAAATTAAACACCTCAGACATCTGAGGTGTTTAATTTATATAGTATTAGTCTATCTAATTCACCTTTTCGTAATAGGCTTCGACGCCGGTCTCACCGACTTGGCGAACAACACCATCTTTCTCTAGTTCGTCCATATATCGCACCACTGTGGCATCGTTTACGCCCAAAAGCTCAGTAATCTCAGCATTGGTCACACTTGCATGGCCAGAAACGAATGAACGAATTTTCTCAATATTCGCCACTTTCGCCTTCTCTACCCCCACATTCCTGTATCTCTCCCCATGCCCGAGGGGGAGATGGAGGGGGTGGGAGCATCCGACTTTGGCTTCCTCATCATGCATCCGACCAAAAAACCAATCACGAGTCCAGTAATCAAATAAACAAATAGCATATTACCCTCCTTTATTTTCTGATTAGCTTAAATCGCATTTACCCAAAACACTTTGTATGAATTCTTCCTTGGATTTTGTATAAGCTTTTCTATCATTTTCATATTCTCTTGCTAGCTTTTGTTTTAGAGCTTCGTATTCCTTCAAGACTTTGTTGTTTGCTCTCAAAAAATCTCTAAAGGCAAGTGTCTCTTTGTATTTCCTACTGTCTATTTCTACGATGTGCACAAAATGGGTTACATAATTAGGCTTGATTTCTCCCAGCCTGACTGGCGTGCCTCTTCTCATCAATATCTCACCGTCCGCATTATCTTCTTTTATCGTATAATGCGAGAACGCCAATATTTTTGTCTTGATTTTATTTATGTCTTCTAGCGAATCAACACCAACGGCGATATCGATTATTGGTTTAGCAGAAAGGCCTGCGATAGCAGTCGAGCCAACATGTTCTATCGATTTCGCCACATCGCCAAATATCTTTTCTATATTCTCTTTTTCATTGTTAAATTCTTCTTGCCACTCTCGATTATATTTTTCTAATTTAACAATGCCATTTTCGAGACCAATTTCTTTTTTCACTTTTTTTCCCTCTCTGTTATTTATCTTTCGCTCGCCAATTTATTTCAAAAGAAATCGAGTACTTACCGGGGATTTGCCATCTAGAAAATCGCAACCAGAGCAACTGGAATTTATTTTCGGCGATTTTACCGAAACCAAATCGATTTAATGTAAGTTCGATATCTATGACCATATTTAGTCACTTTCTTCTGCGTCATCTCGACCCAACAAAGTTGCTGGGGAGATTTTTTTACTTGATAGGAAATTTTTGCCAGAAATGATGCTCCGCCTGGTTTTTGATTCCAGCTCGACTCGTGCTTTTTTGGCAATGCCGCCACCCTGCTTACCTGCAATTTTATTCTCTTCAAATCCCGTTGCTTCAACACTTTCGGCAATTTCCCGAGTCGAAAGTTCTGCTAATGCTGTGAATATCAATTCCGCCTCCGTCATATGGTCGCGTAAATTTTGCTGTTTCAAACCCTTTAAATTCTTATGGTCTTTGGTCGTAAGCCCTGTCCACTCCTGATGAATCACATTGGTCAATATCGCAAACTCATCCTGCTTCTTGATCTCGTGGTCAGCCCAATAATCAGTTAATTTGTTTCGAGTTTCTTGCCCCATCATCCTCTGCTGAATCCACTTCTGGCTTCGGCCATATCTCTGCCAATTCTCTCTGGCACGATTGATCGATCGTTCTGGATCAGCAATTTCTTGCAATCTTTCATGGCCGACTTTCGCTAACCAGAGTTTGATCGGCTCAGCTTTTGGACTTGGCACCGACTGAACCAAGCGAAATATTGTTTCGACATCAGCGACATCCGTTTCACGCATTTTCCCGTCTGGGGCTATCAATTTCAACTGGTGACAATTTGTCACCAGTTCGCTTCCTTCTTTTTTCAGTCGTTCACTCAACTTGTTCCAATATTTCCGAGCAGTCTGAAAATCTTTTTGGTCGGTCAGGGCTCGGATAATATCGACAACAGAAAAGTACCACACCTCCGCCTTTTCGTCATATTGACGGCGAATTTCATAATTTTCAAATATTGCTAAATCATTTTTCATATCTATATTTTACGCCAAAAATGATGGCAGATAAATATCCCAAGGGATATTGACATAATTTGACAAACTATGATAAGATTTAGCCAGATAATCTTCGGCACGAGGTTTATACACCTCACTTGCGGAAGATTTTTTTATTCAGAAAATACTGAAACAAAGTCTTTTCTTCCTTTTTTGTCCTCTTTTATCTGGACATAGAATAGTTCGCCCAAAGGAGTTACTCCACCGAAACGATGTAAAATCTCACTTTTATTATTCGGGTTATTTTTTGAAGTCGGTTTATTGGCAGAATTTTCGATCAATTCAAATGCGCATGGAAGAAATTTCAGTCTTCGAATACGATCCCTTTGTGGTTTCTGGCTTAGATGTTCCCAAAATAAATTGATAAATATCTTCTCTTTCTTGAAATATGCGGATTTTAGATGAGCAACCCTTTTGGATCGTTTTTCTATTTTGTGGTACGCCAATCTCGCTTTTTTGACAACTTCTTTATAACTAGTACCACTGAGCCTTGATGTTTTGGTTTTGTAGACAATCATATCTCTATTTTACGCCAAAAATGACGGCAGATAAATGGCAACTTATAGCCGATCTGAGTTGGGCTGGGAAGAGTCCCCAATTGCTCGTTCTATCGCTAATCTAGAAACATGCTTTTAAGATCCAGTGCGATTTTTAAAACTGAACCAGAACAAATAAGATCTGTAATAAAATATATTTTTTTGAATTTTGAGATAGACAAATACTTAACCAAGTCTTTGCCAATATTCTCAGAAGTGAAGACTGAAGCAAAATGTTCCCTTGGTATATTTTTATATCCGCATTCCATGTCGCAAATAATCAAATTGATAAAACTTAGGCTCCCATCATAATTTTTAAATTTTGAGTCTTTTTCAACAATGGAATTTATTACTCTGCAGGTGTATTCAGGCCAACAGGAAGGCTGGTCACGACGAATACATTTTGTAACTTCTGATATTTTATTTCCTGCTTCGTCAACTTTGAAAATATCACACAAGGAAAACTTGATTCTATCGTCCTTATGGAGAATGCCTTGGTCCATTAAAGCTCTATCCAAATAATTTTTGATATTTTTTGTGCGAGCGCTTGCCTCAGAGTAGTAAAGCTTTGTGACTTCAACACCAAAAATGTCTCCTGTTTCTGCATCAGCTATTTTAAAGTCTGGGTCTTCTGATTTTTTAACCTTATATCGATTGGGATCTTCATAAACAAAACCTAAAAAAAAATACTTCTTCATTTTTTTTGTCGGTTGAATTCATTTAAATTCCTAAAAAACCATAGCTGCAATATTGGAAATTATTTTGCTGTCCGAACAGGTGTTTATTTTGTCTTTGACTGTCTCCCAAATATCATGCAACGATTCATTGAGTTTTTCAGCAGAAATAACTTTGCCGTCAGGTGAATCTGCAGAATGATAGTCGTAGATATTATATTTTGATGTTTTAATGGCTATGACCAATTCTTCAAATTGTAATCCTGCGACATCATTCGGCGCTAGTGCGGCAGCACCCGAAGCGGGACTTGCGACATGAGCCAATTTATTCCTATACGAGGCCCATACACTCTTGGCTTCATGACTATCGTCAAAGCCCCATGGAATAACAAGCCGCGTGTCTTCAAACAATTCGACAAAACAATCATCTTCATTTTTTTTCAGATCACCAACTCTGGGCAAGCGAAAATACTTTTTGGCTTCCGATGCAATACCCGCCTTTACAATATTTGCTTGTCTTCGGTCATCATCAGACCACATGGCTGCACCGTTCAAAATACTGTTTACCTTAGAAAGCAGATTTAGCAACGAAAAGCCTCCTAGAACTGACAGAAAATTTCCGCCTCCTCTGCAACAGTTATGTATTTTAGCTGAATAAAAAGTTTGACAGTCGTTGACTGTGAATGTGGCTCTTATTTCCAGCTCGCTAATTAGTTCGTCTTTGGTCATTTTTTTATTTATAGCCCCAATATCTTCGCACCGTTCTTCATCGCTTCAAGCACAATACCGATGTGATCGTCGAGTTCAATGCCGAGGTCTTTAGCACCTTCAATGATGTCTTCGCGACTGACGGCGGCGGCAAAACTTATATTTTTCATTTTCTTTTTGATCGAGCTGATCTCTACTTCGGCCAACTTTTTGTCTGGTCGGATCAGAGCAGCGGCGGTGATGAGTCCTGTCAATTCATCGACGGCAAAAAGTGTTTTGGCCATCTTGGTCTCTCTTGCGACACCTGTGTATGTGCCATGACCGAGGATGGCCGTGATCCACTCCTCTGGCACCTTGTCCTTTAATATTTTGGCCCCTTCGTATGGATGGCCCTCCGAAGTTGGATATTTTTCATAATCAAAATCATGAAGTAGCCCGACGATACCCCAGCTCTCGACATCTTCACCAAATTTCTCAGCATGTGCCCGCATCGCCATCTCCACCGCAAGTGCATGCTTGATCAGTCCAGGTTTGGTGGTGTATTCGATCAATAATTTGTACGCTTCATCTCTATTCATATATCCTCGTTCTGGTTTGTATTATACTTTTTTATTCTAATTCCACTCCATCTAGGCTGATTATTTCGTATTTTCCATTGTCATAATTCAATTCGATAATAGCACAATCGTGTAGTGTTTTTCTTTCACGACCGATAATTTCGCGTAGAAAACAGCTAATCACGCCACCATGAGTTATTATGCCGATAGTATTTAAATTTGAATTCGTGAGTTGACTAAAAACACTTGCTACTCGTTGTTTAAAAATGTCATAGACCTCTGCCCCCTCTATGGTTGCTTTCGGATTTTTCAATTCCTCGATAAGCTCGGGATGTGTTGCTTTAGCTTCCTCAATCAACTGTCCCGTTAAAATGCCGTAGGCATTTCTCTCTCGCAGTTCATCGTTTTTTTCTATCGGAATATTTGTATTTTGGGCGACAATGTGTGCCGTCTGGGTCGCACGAATTCGTGGACTGTAATATATTTTTCCGATGCTTTTGCCTTTGAGTTTACCAGCCAATTCTACGGCCTGATTTTCCCCGAGATCGGTCAAGCAATCATCATAATCACCGCCAAAACGACCCTCGATATCACCAGTAGTCTGCCCATGTCTTGCTAAAAATATTTTCATGATTAAATCCTACTCTCAATAATCAGATAATTACAATTTTAATGATAATAAAATGAGGCCATTAAATATTATTTGATACACAAGCGCAATAAAAATGAGAATAAACGGCAGAAGATCCAGAAAACGCCTCACTGATTCCGCCTTTAACTTCAAGCCAAGTTTCGAACCAAGCCACATTATAGCTCTGGCAGAAAATGATTCGTTCCATCGACCAAATTGTGCATAGGTCAGAACACACCCACCCAAAATCCATATCTGCAAATAATACAAAAATACACCAGCGATGACAAGCCGCCAATCTAACCAAAACGACGAAGTATAGGCGGGGATAATTATTAATAGATGTAAAATAATTGCAATGTTTTTTTTCATATTGTTGTATTTTTTGCCAACACTTGCCGAACAATCTCAACCAGCTGATCATGCACTTTGCCATTGCTAGCGATAAAGCCATTTATTTCTTGATCATATCTTTGTTCGTTGCCAAAAAAGTCAGTCACTTTACCGCCGGCTTCTTCGACAATAATCTTGACGGCCGCGGCATCATGCGGATATTTTCCAGGGAAAATTGTAGCCACGAGTTCACCTGTCGCGACCAGAGATGACGGATAGATGATCGAGGTCAGCTTGAGAGTCTTTACCCCTTTTTCTTCAAGCTGCCGGTTCAGATCCCACACCGGATATTTCGATTTAGCCCAAGCTTCGAATGTTATATACGAATTGTTCAAATCTTCCTTTTCCGACACTCGGATCGGCTTGTCATTTAGAAATGCACCGTTGCCTTTTTCGGCAAAAAACATCCTGTCCATGAATGGATCATATGTTACGCCGAGAATGGGGACTCCATTTTCAACCAATGCTAGAGAAAAGGTAAAGATGGGAATGCCAAGCGTAAAAGGAATCGTGCCATCGACTGGATCACAAACCCAGAGTAATTTCCGATCATCTTTGTAGCTCTCTTCTTCGCCTTTCACTCCGTGATCGGGGAAATCTGTTTTAACCTTCTCGACGAGCAACGAATTGATTGCTATATCTGTTTCGGTCACCGGAGAGCTATCCGCTTTCAACTCCCGTTTCATTCCCAAAGTAAAATTGCCGCGAATAATCTTCCCGGCTTCTCTCGCCATCCCGATCGCAAAATCTTTGTATGTCGTCATCATTTCCTCTTTTCGTATATACAGTCGAAGTCTTTGTTTTGTACCCAAATCTTACGCCCAAACACGAACCAAATCAATCACTTCTTAACAATCATTTTTATATCTGTCATTCCTGCGCAGGCAGGAATCCAGTAATAATGATTTGTTTCTAGATTCCTGCCTGCGCAGGAATGACAGAAGAGTGACTAGCCTAAATATTTTACTCAAACACCTCAGATGTCTGAGGTGTTTGAAATTTGACCATATTCTGCCGAACAATTACATATGCAGCATGCCGAAAACTTTGTAGAGCAAGAAAGCTGGCCAAACTATGGCTTTCAAGATGGCGACGATGACCGGCCAGAAACCACTGACTTGCTGGATGTAATAGATAGCTACCCCGATCATACCGAGACAGTAGATGCTACCTCCGCTCATATTTCCGCCATTGCCATGGTGCCACTTTTTCGGTGAGCAGCAAGCACAATTACATTTATCGCCACAGTCGCAGCCACACTCACATTTACTCTTTTTTTCTTCTTTTTCCATTTTTTCTCCTCAAGGTGTCAATCCGCTGCAGCCAATGTATCACTGCGTCGACATTGATGAATTAATTTACTAAGATAAGGCTAGTTTTTTGTAAAGATAAACTGTAGCCAACCAGACAACTGGCATAGCGACCAAGACGCCAACACCTAGAGCAATAGCTCCTAGAAGCATCACCCCAAGGGCAGCAAAACCAAAGCCGAACAAAGCCAACTTTTTGCCCTCAGTCATCTTTGCGCTCTCTCCCATCGCCTCACCGATACCAAGATCTTTGTCGATGATCAACATCGGCACGAACATATATTTAATCCCCCAGTAAATGCCAGGGACGATCAATAGAATCAAACCACCGATCACGATCAGACCAATCAATAGGGTTGCTCCGAGGATACGCCAAAAATATTTCAGCTGAGTAAAGAGTTCGACGAAATCAAGTTTCTTACCGTCAAAATATTCAAGTGCGATCTTGGTATAGCCACACGTCATCCAAGCAGAGAGAAAAAAGCCCAAGAGACCAAGTGTTTCATTCTCCTTGCCACGACTACCGATCCCACCAATAACGCTAACCACAAGCGCAATACCAACCCAAAACCAGAAATCCTTTTTAACCGAATCCCAACCGTAACCAATCGCTTTACCCACCTCAACTTTGTTTTCCACCATCTGACTCCTTTTTTATTTTCTTCCTCTTCTAATTTTATTCCTATTTCTGATTTTCAGCAATCCTTCATCTTAAATTGAAACAAACTTTACAATATATACAAAAAAATATGACCAGCATTTGCTGGCCATATTTTTTTAAATTCTTATCTACCTTCGACGAAGGTCAGGGCAAAACCCTTTTGGTCACCACGACCAGTACGGCCGATACGGTGAATATAGTCATCATAGGTCTTCGGGATAGTATAGTTGATCACATGGGTAACATTTTTGATATCGAGACCTCGAGCGGCAACATCAGTTGCAACCAAGACCTGAACCAAATTGTCCTTGAAACGGCCAAGGGCCTTTTGTCGCTGGCTCTGACGCTTGTCGCCATGAATCGAATCAGCTCGGAAGCCATCTCTCATCAGGTTTTCTGTCAATTGCTCAACATCTCTCTTGGTTTCAGAGAAAATCAGAACTTTCTTCAGATCGCCACCGATCAACAAAGTCTTCAATTGGTCAAATTTGTTTTCACGATTGACTCGGACCACATCCTGATCAATATTATCAGCTGCACCTTCACTCGAAACCTTGATAGTGATCGGATTGGTTAGGAATTCCTCGGTCAACTGTTTAATCTTTGGCGGCATAGTCGCTGAGAAGAAAAGGGACTGTCTCTCTCGAGGCATTTCGGCCAACATATCTCTGATCTCATCGACAAAACCCATATCAAGCATGCGGTCGATCTCATCCAAAACAATATTCTGGAAATCTGAGAAGTGGATGAAACCACGATCTTTCAGATCTTTCAGTCTACCTGGTGTACCGATAACAAAGTTGTGGCTGCGTTTTAGCTCCATGATCTGGCGTCTGATCGGCATACCACCGACGCAAACGACCGAATAGAGGTTTAGACCACGAGTAAATTTGCGGAACTCTTCGTCGATCTGGATAGCCAGCTCACGAGTCGGAGCAACGATCAAAACCTTCTCATGTCTAGCACCAAAACATTTGTTGATCATCGGCAGCAAGAAGGCAGCTGTTTTACCAGTGCCAGTATTGGCCAAACCAACCATATCATGACCCTTCATCGCGTGAGCGATGGACTGATCTTGAATAGGTGTTGGTGTCAGATACTGTCTAAATTCAAGATTACTTTGAAGTTGAGGGCAAAAACCAAAATCAGCAAAAGTGTTTTGGATCACGACTGCCGCAGGGGCAACTCGAGAGCCTGACTTTCGCACAAATTTAGAAACATCAATTCTTTCACCAAGCATTTTTCTTGGTGCATTGCGCCTTGGTCCGAAAGAGCTTCGGCGATTACCAAAAGAACTATTGCTATTACTATTACGACGAAAACGATCCTGATTTCCTACTTTATACACACAATCTCCTCGCACTTTCGTGCTAAATTATTTTTTTACGCAACATAAAAACTTTGGATTTATCCTAATCTTGGGAAAAATCACTTAATAGTTTCAATATTATGTGACGCTTCACTTCAGATGCTCTGTAGAACATCGAAATGAAATTCGGAGATCTAGAGAACAGTTTCTAATTGTTTTGATTATAACAGTCTTTTTCACACAAGTCAAGAGGCGGGAAGGCAGCAAGTGTTTAAGCAGGTAAGTGTTTAAGCTAGTTAGCTTATTCTTTGTCATTCCTGCGCAGGCAGGAATCTTAAGCAATGAATATATTTGTGGATTCCCGCTCATCGAGTCTGAGCCCGTTCGACTTCGCTCAGGACATGAGTGCAATCGAATGCCTGAGTGCTTATCCCTCAGAGTCGAATGACCTTCGCAGGAATGACAGGGACGGCAGTCACTTACTTTTATCGTCCCGCCCACTCGGAGCACTTGCGAGGGATGATAACGATACCAGAGGGCGTAATAGTAAAGTCGCCCTGATAATCGGTGCTTTCGGCATCGATGACGGTGTTATCAGGGATGACACTATATTTGTCGATGATTGCTCGCGAGATGCGAACATTGTCGCCGATCTGAGCACAGCCCATGATGATAGAATCTGAAATTGTAGTCTCGTCGCCAATCTTTACTTTTGGCGAGATGATCGCCTTTTTTATCGTACAATTGCCAAAGACACAACCGTCGCTGACGACAGAAGACTCAATCTTGGCTCTTGAGACAAACTTTTGTGGCGGGATCGGCGATTGGCAGGTTCTCCATGGCCATGACTTGTCATACAGATCAAATTTTGGTCGAGACGAAACTAGATCCATATTTGCTTCGAAGAAAGCATCGGGATTCCCAATATCAACCCAGTGTTTTGGCCGACCGGCTTGATCCTGAAAAAGATAGGCAAATACTCGCCTCTTTTGTCTGAGCATCCGAGGGATCACATCCTTGCCAAAATCATGACTGCTAGTCTTGATGGCACGATCCTGATTTAATGTTTCGACTAGAGTTTTTGAATTGAAAATATAGATTGCAGTCGAAGCTAGAGATTCACCAGGACGACCAGGTATTTCCTCGGGGACAGTTGGCTTTTCGACAAAGCC
>Ga0194063_10000631_pt1 | contig 25036 bp, 24 predicted proteins | sample SepL3720m_MetaG_FD_155459 | JGI IMG/M metagenome (GOLD analysis project Ga0194063, IMG submission 155459) | Anoxic zone freshwater microbial communities from boreal shield lake in IISD Experimental Lakes Area, Ontario, Canada - Sep2016-L373-20m | ecosystem: Environmental > Aquatic > Freshwater...
ATGGGGACACCTTATAGTATGGGCAGAACGAGACCATTTTTGTTCATTCTGGGAGTTTTAACACACAATCAGGCGGATGTACACGGCCAAAGCACACACCAAATCAACTCTTTTTGCTACTTAAGCCTAGAACGTGTAATTAAAGACAAATTAATTGTTTCCAAATATGGTGGTAAAAATCTTAGTAAATGGGGAGACGAAGATTCTGGCGTACTTGACGAAGATATGTGGGGATTTCTAGCACAACTTTCCTTGGATAGCGCTGAATATTCCAAAAAGCTTAAAGAATTGCTAACTTCCAAGTAATTTTAATTTTTTTTCTTCATGAGATAGTTTTTTGAGCTCGTATTCGGCTTTGGTTGCCCTGGAACGATCGGGGAACTCTCTTGAATATACGAGTTTGCATGGGCGATGGGCGCGAGTATAGCGAGCTCCGCGAGGCGAGGTGTTGTGCTCCCATAATCGGCGAACAAGATCTGTTGTGATGCCCGAGTATAGTGATTGATCTACACACTCTAAGATATACAAATAATAGGTCATTTGACTATGGGAGCTTTGGCGTGGATTGCATTTAATAGCTCTGGAAAGATCTTGGTCATGAAGTGCCCTGCACCTCGAATATCGTGTAGCTCGCTACCTAGCTGTTCTTGAATATATAATGGCTCGTTGATGTTGATATAGGGGTCTTCGGTAGAGCAAAACTGCACAATCCATTTGGCATTAACTTTGATTTTGTCCCACTGCCAAGGCGTGTTGTAGTAGCCCGACTCTTTCTCTGTGGCATCACCAAGATCAGTGTGATTGACCCCGATTACAATAGCACCTAGTAGTTTGTGAGCCTCGAGGTATCGAAGTGCAGCAACGCCACCTGAAGAATGGCCAATGATGATTGCATTTTCGTCGGCTCCGAGCTTTTTCTCGATAAATGGCAACCAAATATCTTTGTGAGCAATCTGCCCATCGGGCATATTTTGCATGACGACGTTGTAACCTAGACCAATAAGCTTGCCACGAGCCCAGCTATACCAATTGGCAGTCTCTACATCGCAACCGCCATTGCCAGGGAGAATGATTATTTTTTGTTTCATATTATTTTGTTTAGTTGCGCTTTCATATGATCATTAGCATATTTTTGTCTTTCCGTAACTATGCCTTGATCGGCCATTCTTCTCTCATGTGTAATTTCGTCCTCAAGCCGTGCATGATCTATATTAAGAAATTGCTCTGCCCTACTTACTCTTTCTGCTGGCATCTTAATAATTTGCAAATCAAACATGTCATTAACAATTGTCTCAGGATCTTCTCCACTCATCATCCTATCTCTAACTGCCTCTAACACAGGATTAGGTATGTCATTCATAATTTTATTCCAATAATGTGGTATTGGGTATAAGACCAATTTCTTGAATAGCGATGTCTGGAAGACTCTTGCCAACGACACCTTGCAAATCGCCATAAACACCATTGGTATGATCTATTAGCGTGCGAAGCTGTTTGTCCTGCCTTGCCCATTTGGTCAAAAACCAGCGCTTTTCGCGCTCGATCTCTGTTTGCATGGCATTGTAATTTTCCATCATGGCTTCGATGCGTGCCTGAAAATCGTGGCTGGTGATGTATGCCCACAATATCTCCTGCTTCTCCGTCTTGTTCTGATTTTTGGATTGTTCAAGCATGAGGTTGTAGAGATTAAAACGCAATACACTTGCTAGAGCCGCGACCATGGCGCGAGTGGTTACCCAAACACCTTCGCGATAAGCATAGGTTTTGATGTCTTCGGGGGGATTTACTGCAACGAGAATTGAAATATGAGCATGGGCCAGTCTTGCGTCTTCTTTGAGCTTGGGAATCCACCCACCACTCCATTTGCCGTTCTTGGTTTCCCACAGGATAGTGCCACATTCTCTCCCCGATTTGTCAAAAACTAGCTGGGTAATGTCGGCGCCATTTACCCCTTTTTTAACTTCGTTTATTTGATCTAGTGGGAACTCTTTTTTTAGTATTGCTTCGATCTCGAGCTCAAGCACCTCGCCTTGCGTCTGCTGGCTCCCCTGCTCGGCCTTTCGCTGAGCATCAGAGAGCGACTTTTGTAGATCGGCGATTATCTTGTCTTTTTCCATCCCTTTGAGGGCGTGCTCCTCATCAGCTTTGGTTTTGATCTCAATCTTGAGTTTGGCCTCGGACTCAGCGAGTTTCTTTTGAAGCTCAAGTGCCGATGCTTCTTTGTCGACTTGGGCCTGGCGCAACATTTTGCCTTGCTCCAGTAGCTCTACCATGAGTTTTTTGTTGCGCTCCTTCTCCTCAGCTGCCTGATCAGAAAGTGATTTGAGCTTGAGCTCAAGATCCGAGCTAACTTGAGACTTGGCTTTTTCGATAGCTTGTGCAAGAGCCTGTTGGTGCTTGAGCTCAACTGCCTTGAGAGCTGCTTCCTCGAGCTGGTGAGCTAGCACGTCATCGAGCGCAAATTGGTGGCCGCACTCTGGACATTTGATAATTTGAGAAGACATAATTAGCCCTCAATACGTTCGATACTTGCAGAGAGATTTCGCAGTCTTTCGTCGAAACTCTCGTAGCCTCGATCAATCTGTTCGATATCTTTGATGATTGTTGTACCCTCGGCAATTAGAGCTGCCATAACTAGAGTCGCACCGCCGCGTAAATCTGGAACAGTAAGATCCAGCTTGCCGACAAGAGGGGTTGGACCAATGATCTTTGCGGCATGAGGGTTTTTGACACGTTCGGGCCACTCGAACTCGTAGAAACCACTTGGATCCTCTGGCATTGGATCGTAGGTTTCGATGTTTGCCCCCATCGAGTTGAGTTGGCTCGTAAATGCCAGGCGATTGTTGTGCACAGCCTCGATAACATGACTTTCTCCTTTAGCCTGAGTCATCATGGTAGTCCAGAGAGGCTGCCAGTCTGTCATAAAATCTGGCTCAGGTCCGGTTGTGAGATCTGTTGCAACAAGCGGTGAGTCATACCAAAAACGGATGCCGTATTCTTCGATTTCGTAGCGTCCACCCGCCTGATCAAGCTTGTTGAGAAAGGCAGTAAGATACTTGGGATCTGCGCCTTCAACGATAATATCGCCTTTGGAAGCTATCGCCATCGTGGCATAGCTTACAGCCTCATTGCGATCACACATGACGCGATGTGTAGCGCCATATAACGTATCAACCCCTTCGATCACAATCGTCTCTCCATTGCCCATACGGCTAATACTTGCACCCATTTTGTTGAAGAAATTGATGAGGTCATCAATCTCTGGCTCAAGGCCTGCATTCTCGATTACTGTTTTGCCGTGAGCAAGAACTGCCGCAATAATTATAGCCTCAGTACCAGTGTGGCTTTTTTTGTCAAACTTGTAGGTTGCACCATGAAGACCATCTGGAGCCTCCATGACAATTGCGTTATCTGTACATTCTACGGTTGCACCCATGGCACGAAAGCCATCGAGATGGCGCTCTACTGGGCGATCGCCTAGAGCGCATCCACCAGGTTGAGGAATCACCGCCCTACCCTTTTTGTTAAGAAGAAGGCCTGCAAAAAGCGTACTGGCGCGACTTTTCTCACCTGCAAATTGAGGGATTGTGTCTGAATTGATCCCGTTGCCGACAACATAAACTGTATTATCGCCAGGTCGAGTACATTTGACACCAAGTGCCTCGAGAGTGCGAAAAGTAACATCGACATCGCCAATATTACTCATGTTGAGCAGTCGTGACTCGCCCACGCCACATGCTGCGGCGATCATAAGCTTGAAGCTGGCATTTTTGGCTCCACCAAGACGTACTGCGCCTCGAAGAGGAGATCCGCCTTTGATTTTGAAACTTGTCATAGGAGAGATTGTATAGGAGTTATCTATTTTTCGCCAATCACAAACACTTCACTGACAAGGTTTACACCATGTACCTGGTACACTTTGGCCTTAATTAACTCGATAAGATCAAGCACATCCGAGGAGGTCGCACTACCGTCGTTGACGATAAAGTTGGCGTGTACATCACTTACTACCGCGCCACCAACGCGCGCGCCCTTGAGACCTGCCTGATCGATGAGGTAACCAGCGGATTGGGTGCTACTTGGATTTTGAAAGATACAGCCAGAGCTTGAGGAACCGAGTGGTTGGGTCTTGGCGCGGCGCGCCACAGCAAATTGACCTTTTTGGGCAAGTTCTTCTTTGTCTTTTTTGGTGAGCTGAAATGACACTGAGAGAATAATCTCGTCGGTGTTGTGCAAACGCGAATAATCATAGGCAAAATCAAGCTCTTTGTGAGTGAGAGTACTAATCTTGCCATCTGCCTCAAGAACTTTGACATTAACCACGTGGTTGCCAATGAGATCGCCCATGTGATGAGCATTGTTAAATATCGCCCCCCCGACAGTGCCTGGCAGCCCCAAGAAATCTTCAAGACCAGCAAGACCTTGAGCAATCGCATATGTCACCAGTTGATTAACTGGAACGCCAGAATCCGCAGTCAAGATATTGTCTTGCTGAGTGATGTTTGCAATTTTATTTTTGATGACAAGTCCCCGAAACCCTTTGTCGGTAACGAGGATGTTACTACCACTACCTAGGATAAAATATGGGAGTTTGTGATCTTGGGCATAAGAGAGCGCCGTTGTTAGCTCGACAATTGTTTTGACTTCTACAAAATAATCGGAGGGACCACCAAGCTTGAAATAAGTGTACTTTGCTAAAGGAATGTTTTTTTGTATGATTAATCCCATGAGATCTGTCCTTTCACCTGCCGGCGAGCCCTTCTCGAGTTGCACTCGTGAATTCCTTTCAAGAACAGACCTTAACTCAGTGTGCAACTTATAAACAAATCCTGCGCCCATTGTAAGAATGAGGTCTTTTTCACGGCTCTCTTGGGCGATAGTCTCTGCCGCGTTATCCCAAGTAAGAGCTTTGACGTTGTTATTGTACTTGGCAACTTCTTTGGCAAAACTCTCTGGGGTAACAGAGTGAGGCTGGCCCTTCTCACGAGCACTTTCAAAAATTGGCATGATGTAGCAGTTGTCGGCAAGCGCAATTGCTTTGGCGAATTCGACTAGCAACTTTTCGGTGCGCGAATAAGTGTGAGACTCGAAGACGAGAGTTATTTTGTTACGTGGGAAAGCTTGTTTGAAAGCAGACACGGTCGACTCGATTTCGTGGGGATGATGCCCGTAGTCATCGTACAAAAGACGCCCTGCAACCTCACCCATTTTTTCTTGGCGACGAGTCGCGCCCTTGTAACTTTGGATCGCAACAACTGCCTCTTTCATCGTGATCCCAGATTCGATCGCCGCAAGAACGGCGGCCGTGCCATCCAGCTTGTTGTGATCGCCAAAGACAGAGAGTGAAAGCTGTTGATATATTGGATGCGACTTTCCGTAGCGTATGGTTTTGGCCCTCAGGGTCAGACCTTGAGGGTCGCACAATAATTGATGAGTTAGTTGATCGTCTTCGCAGGCGATCCATGTAGAACCCTGTGGTAAACTCTCAACAAGAGTGCGAAAAGTTCCAAGAGTTGAGGCTTCGTCTGGATAAATGTCAGGATGATCGTGCTGAATATTGGTGGTAATGAGAATATTGGGGTTTAGTAGTGCAAATTTGGGGCGTGAATCCGACTTGCTGATAGCATACTCATCGGCTTCGATTATATACACTGGATCAGTGCCAGCGGCTCCTGGAGCATTGAGCCCTACGATATCGCTTGTGCCTATATAATACCCAGCATCGCGGCCAGCAGCGCGAAACAGCGTTGCGAGCATGGCGCTAGTTGTAGTCTTGCCCCCTACCCCTGCCACAGCGATAACTGTTCGATCTTTTACAAAATCAGCTAATGCCTGAGCAAGCGAAACTATTTTGGCTGTGGGATGGATTGGCTTTGTGTAAGCAGTTGAGTAAACGATGAGGTCCGTCCCCTCTGGGATCGCAGAGCCTAGGGGACGGACCTCTAGGTTGCGGGCGGAAAGCACGTGATCGGTAATGAAGTTTTCGGCTGTATCTGACCCTGAAACCTGCCAGCCAACATCTTGCATGGCAAGAGCAAGAGCCATCATTCCGACTCCCTTTATTCCGATAAAATAGGCTTTTTTATTCATAATTTTTGGAAATCTTGACCCTGGCTTTGGCAAAATCACTCCTGTTGTTGACGCCGTGCCAAAGATTACTATCTGCCCGATAAGTGTCTACTTTTTCGCCGTGTTTTAGCGCAATTTCAACAAGATCTGTCAGGTAGTACTCGCCAGAAATCTCATTTTGAGTAATTTCGCAAATATATTTCTCTAAAAAATCGCGTTTGAAACAGTAAAAACCAGTGTTTATTTCTTGGATTTGCTTCTCTTTTTCGGTTGCGTTTTTTTCTTCGACAATTCGAAGTACATTGCCAACATTGTCTCTTATGATGCGACCGAGCCCAAAAGGATCTTCCTTGATGATTGTTAAAAACAAAAGTCCCGAGCCGCTCTCAATAAGCTTGTGAATCATAGACTCATAAAGTGTTGCGGGGTAAAAAGCTGAGTCGTCGCCATAAACTGAGAGCACAGTCGTCATCTCGGGTGCCATGGCGGGGAGCGCAGTTTTGATGGCATGGCCGGTCCCAAGTTGTTCACTCTGAGTGACGTAAGTTACCTGGTCGCCAAGAGCTTTTTTGACAGAGTCGGCGGCAAAGCCAACAACGGCAATGATTTGGCCAACTCCGGCTAACCTAAGATTGGTCGCGGCACGGGCAACCATCGGCTGTCCATCGAGAACAAAAGCTACCTTGTTTTTGAGCTTGGCATGCATCCTGGAGCCCTTGCCAGCAGCTAAAATAATGGCGGCTGTGTGCTTAAGATTGGACATAACTTCCTTACTTGTTTGTTAGTGCAGTCTCGACCGCAACGCGATCTGACCAGGGTGTCTCTACTGTACCATAACACATAGATTCTTCGTGACCTTTGCCAGCACATACGACCCAATCTCCAGCTTTGGCAAGCTTGTTGATTGCTAGATCAATTGCAGCTTGGCGATCAAGCTCAACGTGAACTAATTTAAGCTTTTTCTTGGCAATGCCAGATTGAATGGCGGCTGCGATTGCTCCTGGATCCTCGGTGCGTGGATCCTCGGCGGTAAGAACGATCTCGTCGGCAAACTCACTAGCAGCCTGACCCATAAGTGGTCTTTTGGACTCATCTCTTAACCCTGCCGAGCCAAAAACTACAATTAATCGCTGTCCCTGGCTCATCTGAGAACGAACATTTTGCAATACCTCGCGAAGAGCATTTGGAGTGTGTGCAAAATCAACGATGGAATTAATACCCCTGTCATTCTCTACCGTTTCGAAGCGACCTTTAAGACCCGGGAAGCTCATGAGTGCTTTTTTGATTTCTGAAGGAGCAATATCCAATAGCAATGCTGTACTTATGGCTGCCAAAGTATTTTCGAGATTGTAGCGACCGGTTAGAGGGACCATGTATTCTATTTTGCCAATATTAAACTTGGTATAGCCTACGCCGTACTCAACATGCGAAGGACGCAGCTGAGACTCTTGATCGATCGAATATGTCGAGAAAAGAACCTTGCTGAGGCGACGATTGAGATCCTGAAAGGTCGATAAATCTTTGTTGACGACGGCATACTTGGCGTGGCGGAATAATTTGAGCTTGGCGTCTTTGTACTTGTCAAAGGTTTTGTGGTAATCGAGATGTTCGTGGGTAATGTTGGTTAAAACTGCAATTGAGGGCTTGATGGGGTAAAAGCGGAATTGATCCAGACCGTGACTGGTCATCTCAAGTACTACATAGCGAATCTTTTGAGAGCGCATCATGCGCAAAAATTTTTGAAGTGAAAATGGGTCGGGAGAGGTCACGTGAAAGCCAGTTTTGAGGCTTTTTTTGCCAATTTTGGCTTCGATTGTGGAGACCATGGCAACTTTCTTTTTGGCAATTTTGAGAATATGGTAAATGAGCGTGGTTGTGGTGGTCTTGCCATCTGTGCCCGTGACCCCAATTATCTCTAGATCGGCGCTTGGATTGCCATAAATGCGGCTAGCCAAAAATGCTTTGGGGAGATGAAACAGGTAGTTGATCAAGACCTGGGGAAAGAGAGGTCTAAAGACATCTTTAAGCTGTTTTTTCATAATTGATGGACATAATTGTATCATGTGACTACTGAGTGGGCGCGATATTGTAGTGCAAAAATAAGCGGCGCGCGATCTTGAAAAAGAGCGGAGCGGCAGTTTCGCTCCCCCAGATTGAGGTGGTGGGTTCTCTAAGTTTGGTGATCATCACAAAACGGGGATTGTCGGCTGGAGCAAAACCCACAAAACTGGCTATGGTCTTTTCGGCGTCGTAATACCCATCGACCGCAATCTGAGCCGTGCCCGTCTTTCCGGCTACCTTGTAACCCTTTATCTTGGTCCACTGCGCCTCGCCCTTTTCTACTGCGGCAACCATAAGATCTTTGACTTCTGTTGCGGCATCTGGCGAGATTACTGTGCGAATAACTTTGGGGACTACCTCAAGCCCTTTGTCCCCGCCAACACTCTTGACCACATGAGGCTCCATCAACTTGCCACCATTGGCAATCGCCGAAACAGCCGTTATCATTTGAATCGAGGTGACTGCAATCCCCTGGCCAAACGAAGAAGTCGCGTAGTCGATTTCTCCCCATTTGCTACGAAATGGCGGAGCAACCTCTTCTTGAAGATCAATCCCAGTCTTTTGACCGATCCCAAACTTGGTAAGATAGTCGACCATTTTCTCGCCCCCAAGTTTCCTTTGCATCCAGACCATACCCGTGTTGTCGGAGTGAACAATGATATCTTCGGGTGTGGCGCCAGGCCGGTAAGTGCCATCCCAGGTCTTGATAAAGTATTTGTCGATTGGGAGAGGACCACCACAAATGTCGCATTTGTCGTCTTTGGTAATTGCACCTTCGTTGAATGCTGCGGCAGCGACTAGTACCTTGAAAGTACTCCCAGGCTCGTAGCTGTTGGCAATACTAGGATTTTTGTAGAGACTGGTGTCATAGTACCCAAACCGATCTCCCTGATAGTTCGGGAGGCTTGCCATCGCTAGAATCCCGCCCGTATTGGGATCCATCACAATTACCTCGCCCGCTGAGGCGCCGTAGCGAACAAGAGCTGCTGCTAGCTCGCTTTCGACGATGTGTTGGACACTGCGCTCCATATTCAGCGTAAGATCTCGTCCTTCACGACCAGATAATTTGCGAAAAGTGCTGATCAACAAAGGGTTGCCCGAAGCATCTTTGTCTTCTTTTTCCAGACCAACCCGACCTGATAACTCGCGATTGTAAAACCCTTCTAGGCCAAAGTAGCCAGTTGGCGCATCCATATCATCTTTGCCAACAAAACCAATTACGTGAGCAGACATAGAGGCCTCTGGATAACCACGCACAAAACTTTCCTCAAAGGCGATGCCTGGGAATTTGAGATTTTCGATTTGCTGCTTCTCGTCGATCGTGACCCCTTTGGCTAATATCGCCCAGTTCTTGGTATTGAGCTTGTCGAGCATGTCTAGGCGAGTTGAGTCTTGCAGTTCTTTGATTTTTGTCGCGACTTGAGCAGGATCTGTTGCGATTACGGGATCTTTTATCTCAAAATTGAGAAGCGGCAAAATACTATCCGTAATCTTGGTTGCAGTATCTTTGAGCTGAGGCTTATACTCTACAACTGAGTAAGTTGGAGTGGTAAATACCAGAGGATAGCCATCGGCTGTCTTAATCGTACCGCGTTTGGGCTCGACCGAACTTTGCTTGGCGTGCTGCTCGGCGGCTTGAATCTTGAGCTCACCACCTTTGATAAGTTGCCAATAAATAAGCCTAGCAACGACGACTGTAATTGCAAGTAAAAATAATTCAAAAGCCAAGCTTAGGCGGTCAGTTGTATTATGTGACATGATATTAAGCTACAAGATCTGTCAGCGCGAAGCAAGAGACGAAGTGGTTGTGCCGACTGCCAAGATCCGAGTTGGAGTAATAAATCCAGCTTGTTCGATCTTGGTTTCGAGTGATGCGAGGGAGGCGCTTTTGGCGAGTTGTGCCTGGAGAATACTGTTCTCCTTGGTGAGCTTGGCGATTTCTTCGCCCAATTTGCCCATCTTGATACTTTGATCTAGACCTTGATTGGCCGTAGTTACATTGGCGATAACCAAGGCAACAATAACTACACAGAGAACTTTAATTAGTTTCATTTTTCCTTCCTATACGTAATTTGGCTGAGCGAGAGCGAGGATTATCCTCGACTTCTTTGTTTGTGGCGATTATTGGTTTGTCGGACAAGCTTTCGATCGCTTTTGAGTTTTCGGCAAAAAAATCTTTTACAATTGCATCTTCACCGGAGTGAAAACTAATAACTGCTAGTATCCCACCCGGTTTTAGTACACTCAAAGCCGAGGGCAGTGCGGCTTTGAGCTCTTCGCGCTCACTGTTGACAGCCATGCGAAGGGCTTGGAAAATTTTGGTTGCGGGGTGAATCGCGCCAGTCCTTGGTAGGCAGTCTTCGATTAGGTCGACTAGCTCGCCGGTTGTTTTGATTGGCTGGATTTTTCTTTGCCGCATGATTGTTTCGATAAGTGGTTTGCAACGATATTCATCGCCAAGTGTTGTAAAAAGCTCATATAGCTCTTTGCGGCCAAGCGCGTTTACAAGATCAGCAGCAGTGACACTAAGCGACTTGCTCATGCGCATATCAAGAGGAGCGTCGTAACGAAACGAAAAGCCACGCTCGGGAGTGTCGAGCTGATAACTACTTACCCCAAGATCAAAAAGAATACCATCGACAGGAGTTTTGATTAACTCTGCCAGTTTGCTAAAGCTCGCACAGATAGGTGTAAATTGATCTGAGTAACCCGCTTCTTTGATCCTATCTTGAGCGATTTGTAGGATATCTTCGTCTTGATCGATCCCAATAATAGTGGCGCCACAAGAAAGGATAGCAAGAGAGTGACCTGCCGCACCAAGTGTCGCGTCGACAAAAGTCTTGCCAGCTGCTGGCTCAAAAATCTTTACCACTTGTTCTACAAGCACTGGGATGTGAACGACGTTTGTCATATGCCAAGTTCCCCAAGAGTTTCGGATAAAGTAGCTTCACTTGCCGAGAGGCTGTCGACATAGGTGTGATAAGCTTGCTTGTCCCAAAGCTCGACACGAGAAAGCGCGCCGGCAAAAACAACTTCTTTTTTGAGCTTCCCTAGAGCAATGAGGTTTTCTGGGAGGTGAGTACGACCTAGAGCATCAAACTCGATGGGGGTTGCGTTGTAGGTAAGAAGACGCAAGAAATCGCGAGCAGGCTTGCTACCGAGCGGGAGGGTTGAGAGTTTGTCGGTGAGCTTGGACCAGCCTTCTTCTGTAAAGATAAAGAGACAACCGTCGAGACCGTAAGTTGCAACGCTACCAGTACCAAGAAGTTGCCGAAAAGTTTTGGGCACCGCGACGCGGCCTTTATCTTCGAGAGTGTGATAATATGTGCCAATAAACATATAAGACTCTTTTCCACTTTTTTCCAATGAGGACATTTAAGCTTAGAATGATATAGTTGTCAACTGTTTTGTACTAGCAAAATGTAGTGTGATATAAAACCGAAGAGATCCCGAATGTATATGTTATGGGATCAATATGTTGGTGTATAATCGCGAAACTATGACAAATAGACCAGAAGCGCCAGGCGGCAATGATCAGAGACACGTCTACCCAGACCGTACTGAGGTTGGTTGGAAAGATGCCACTCCTTTTTTGGAATATGAAGATCGTCTTACTTTATGCGAAGGCGTTGTTGTAGGCTTTAATCCTGAAAGCTATCAAATAGCGTTGAAGATTGCTCTTAGTATGGCTAATGCCCAATGAATGTTTGCATATATATTTTTTAAATCTTACTCTTCGGTGACAATGAAAATGTTTGTGGTAGGAGTGGCTGTGACTGTGTCGCCTTTTAGCGTGGTCTTAAGCTTGGCCCATTTACCGCTTACGAACTCGTAGATCGTGGGGTTGGTGTGTGTACCACTTGGAAGCTGCACACTAAGAGTTACTACCCCTTTGGGAGTGGTTGGGGTAAGAATGGCGTATGGGCCTGCCAAAAGCTTGGCAGTTGGGGTGGGCAAGCTCGCTGGATAACCCGACGTCTTCATGGTAACTATTACATCGTCTTTCTTTAAAGCCTTGGCGGTGAGAGTGTAGGTAAGCCTACCATCAACGCTAATAATAGTTGGATCTGTTGGGTTGAACCTAATAAAATTGAAGCTCTCTTTGACCTTTGTTTCGCCCCAAGTAAGTGCGATTGCACCACCTGTTACTCCATTGTAAAAAGTAGTGGCACCACCGGCGGAGCGGCTACCAAGGAGAAGCTGCTTGCTGATTGGCTGAGTCTCTGTTGCGAGGTTCATCCTCCCAAAAGCACCTTCATCACCTTCGGATGTTTGATAAACCAACTCGTAATCCACGGTGGATGAGGTACTTTTGAAGTTGTTGATACCAAGTGCCAGATTTCTGCCAGATGCATCAGGAGTAAGGGTTACAAATGGGCGTTCCTCGACCGGGATAACGTTGACTGGGAGAACAACCTCCTCTTGCTTGGTAGTGACCACGGTCGACTTGGGGGAAATTAATTTTTTGGCAACTACGATACCGCCTACGAGCGCAACCAGAGCAATGATCGAGAGAACAATTGGTTTTTTCATATTATTCTAATTTACCACAAAGATAGGTATCTAGGGCTGAAATATTTATCCGCTCTTGAGCTGTAGTATCCCTATCGCGAACAGTAACAGTGCCATCCTCAAGCGTTTGGTGGTCAACTGTTATGCAAAATGGCGTACCCATCTCGTCTTGGTAGTAATATCTTTTGCCGATATTGCCGCGATCATCCCAGGCAGTGCGATATTTTGTTTTGAGACTATCGTAAACTTCTTTGGCTTTGCCGACCAATTCTTCGTTATTTTTTAGTAATGGGAAGACAGCGACTTTGTAGGGAGCAAGAGCTGGCTTGAGCCTAAGAACTACACGGTTGTGCTCGATATCGGCCCAATAGCTATCGCACAATATCATAAGAATGAGGCGATCTATACCAACGGCTGGTTCGATAACATGAGGCAAGAACTTGGTCCCATCTTGTCGCATTACTGTGAGATCCTTACCAGAGAACTCCTGGTGACGGGAGAGATCGTAATCGGTGCGGTAAGCAAGACCCCAAAGCTCTTTAAACCCAAAAGGATATTGGTACTCGATATCGACTGTGCGCTTGCTATAAAAGCTTCTCTCGGCATCTTCGTGCTCTCTTACGCGAAGATTCTCGGACTTGATCCCAAGAGTCTCAAGTAGGAATGTTTGCATCGAGGATAGCCACTTGTCAAAAAGCTCCTCCCAGTTGCTAACTGTTGGATCAAAGAAAAACTCGATCTCACCCTGCTCAAACTCAACAGTGCGAAAGATAAACTGGCCTTTGGTAATCTCGTTACGGAAGCTCTTGCCGATGTTGCCAGCGCCAAATGGGAGCTTGACCCGACTACTATCCATTATATTTTTGAAGTTGATAAAGATCCCTTGCGCCGTCTCGCCGCGAAGATAAACTGTACTCTCGGTATCTGCGAGGATACCCATTTTGGTCGGGAAAAGCAGATTAAAAGAGCGCACATCGGTAAAGTTGCTATTGCCACAAGTTGGACATTTGATCTTGTTATCAACAACCATGGCAGTTAGCTCTGCCATACTCTTGCCCTCTACCTTCTCGGGAGTACCCTTTTTCTCTAGGTAATCCTCGATAAGATGGTCGGCACGAGTCCTGGCACGGCAAACTTTGCAGTCGATCATGGCATCGGCGAATCCTGATAAATGACCTGATGCCTCCCAGACTTTGCTGTTGAGAATGATACCCGTATCGAGTCCTACCATGTCGTCCCTGTTATCGATAAAGGTGTTCCACCACAAGTCTTTGAGATTTTTCTTAAGAGCGGCACCGAGTGGACCATAGTCCCAAGTATTGGCTAGACCTCCGTAGATGTCGCTACCTGGGAACATAAAACCGCGCCTTTTGCACAGAGATACGATATCGTTAAGCGAAGTTGGTTGAGTAGTCATGAACTTATTTTAACATGTGTTATTGGTTTGACCAATCGACTATAATCGACTATAATCGACTAATGTTTAGTCCAAAATATTCCATCTCTAATAAACTTCTAGAGAACATCAAGAAGATTGCAGAAATTAGGACTAATCTTAATGGAAAAAAGTTGCCCCGCCTAGTGTATATGGAGATGTGGCGAGCTGCACAAGATCTCTCTACCCATGCCTCTACCTCTATTGAAGGAAATCCCTTACCCCTAACTGAAGTTAAAAAACTGATCAAAGGGAAACCAGAAAATGTAAGAGATAGCGAACTGGAGGTGCTGAACTACAACCAGGCGTTGATTGAACTGGAAATGGAAGCTAAGACAGGAGCCCTGACAATTGATTTTCCTCTTGTACTCAAGGTGCAGAAAGTTGTGACCAGTGGCCTATTATCCAAATCAGATAATGGACACTTAAGAAAGCGTGCCGTTGTGGTCAACGACCCAAAAACGAGACAGATTGCATTTATACCACCCGATTTTGGTGATGTTCCTCAGTTGCTCCAAGACCTTATTGCTTATATTAAATTGAATCGCGGTGAGCTTGACTCACTTATCCTGGCTGGTATTTTTCACAAACAAATGGTGCTAATTCACCCATTTATGGATGGAAATGGTCGGACTACCAGACTTTTGACAAAGGTATTATTATCAGACTTGGGCATGAATACCTTCAACCTATTTAGTTTTGAGAATTATTATAACCAAAATGTGACCAAGTACTTTGCTACTGTTGGAGAGTACGGGGATTATTATGAGATAGCAGATAATACCGACTTTACGTTTTGGCTCGAATATTTTACAGATGGGATTGTAGATGAATTATCGCGAATCCAAAAGCTACTCGATATGTTAATTTCTAACGACAGACTTGAGGATTATCATCAGTTGATTCTTAACTATCTTACTGCACATGGGCGAATATGTGACAAGGAGTATGTCAAACTTACCAAGAGAGCTGACTCAACTAGAATTATGGATTTCCGCAATCTAGTCGACCTTGGGCTGATCGAGAGAAAATCTGGCGGCCCTACTACATATTATGTTTTAAATGAAACACATGCAATTAAGAATGCTCGCAAAGAATATGCTGCGTGAAACATACTTTCACACTCTGAAGTTTTTGAAAACTAATATACTAGATCAGCTTTGCGCGCAGAGGCTTGTCGAGAAGAGATTCGATGTAACTATCTAGATTGCTGTCGCTAATCTCCCCTTCCCCGTAGCCAAGCTCGCGCAGAAGCCTCCTTTTGAAGCGGATAAGATACTCGGGCATAGCAAACTGCTCGAGATGAGATAGGGCCTTATGAAGAAGCTCATACACAAACTCATTTTCTTCACCTTCGGGCAAGAGACCATCGACAAGCTCAGCTATCTGAAACAAGCGCGAGATGTCGTACAGGCCTTTCTTCGCGGCCATAAAGTCGTTGACCAGCTCCACACTCATAAGGGTAAGGCGACCAGACTTTTCGACGACCTCAAAGTTGATCTCCGAAAAGTAATCGAGGCTGGCGCGCCTTTTGCTAACCAGAGTTCTAACACCACACGCGTAGACGCTTAGCTTTCCTTCGCCTTTTGTCAAAATTGTAAGGAATTGGTCAGCATCTTTGACCGCAGTTTTTTTGATTATTATTCCGAGATACTTCTGGTAATGCATTATTTGGGCAGAACTATCTCTTGATCAGAGTTGATGCTGTAGTTGATGGCTTTTTTGCCATTTACCGAAATCGTGTGTTTGACTGTTTGCGTACCACCTTGCTTTTGAATAAGCAGCTTGTAGTTGTCTCCAGAGACAGTCCCCGCTGGGGTAACATAGCTAAATTCTAGTTTTTTGACAGACTGAGGAGTTAGTGTAAAGAAGCCTTCAAACACAGTTTTGCCCAGATCCTCGCTAGTTGTTACATCGACCTCGCTACCTTTAACGTCTTTGAGCACACTCCCTTTGGGAACATAGACTCTAATCCAGTCGCGAAGCGTGCCATTGAGACATAGTTGGCCAGCCTCAAGATTGCAGTTGCTACCTGGAGCTGGATTGCGGTAGGTGAGCGTAATCTTTTTGGTTACTGCGCCACCCTCCCCAATACTAACTTCTTGATTGACTTCGTTTTCGACAAAAAGATTGCTCTTGGCGCCAGCAAAGTTGGTATCATTGATGTGCAGATAATCGCCTTCGTAGGTAGTGATGCGACCTGCGGCCTGAAGAACCTCGACAGCATTTTGTTTGTTGCTATCATAAAAATACATCATGAGATGCTTCTCGCGAATGCTATCGGCAAAGATATTGAAAAATTCGGGCCACTTGCTCTTGGGGCTCCCCATAATATTGGCGAGCATGCTATTCATGAGTGGGCCAAGAATACTTTTGCGCCCTACCCTAATCTCGTAGGTAGGCTTTGTGATGATGTTTTCTAGTTCGTAGATAACTTGAGGGCAGTTGCAGCGAGGATCGTTTTCGGCGGAGAATTTGCCGCCAAATCCTGGAACGCCGATTGGGCCAAGAACCTTGAGCAACCTAACTGGGACCTCTGTATCGATTGCTATGATTGCGTCGACTTCGGGCATTTCTGAGGCGGTTTTGGCGTATTTGGTAAAGGTATCCATAGATAACTTAAAGTCTGGAGAAAGATTCATGTCACGCAGATTCCAGGTGTAAACGAGGGGGAGATACTTTTTAATTGGGTCTGGGGCTGGCACCTTTTGCTTGAAGCTACTGTCGAGTGTGTAGATATCTTCTGAGACTCCTGGCTCGATCTTGCCTTTGGTAACTTTGAGCGTGGCATAGGCTGTAAGAAAACCACCAGTTGGGCGAAGCTCTGCATTGTTTTGGAAAAGTAGCATATATTTGCGAGCTTCTGGGTTGCCTAGAAGATCGGGGAGAAGCTTGACCATGGGTTGAAACGAAGAGAGTGAAGTTACCATGCCGGCGACTGTTGACTGAAGAGTAACGAGCTTGGCTCTTACCTCTTTGTCCCCAATTTTCTCGGGATAATTCTTGGGGTTAATCAAAGATAGCTCTGAGCTAACCTCGCCAAGCTTTTGGTTAATATTGTCCATCTCTGGAGCAAGCTTTTCGACTGTAGTTGCGATAAAGATAATACGATCTTCGGTGCTAGTAAATTCGGGCAAGCCCTCACCACCCGCAAACCCGAGAACATCGGCATATGGAGCAAGCGACGAAAGGACTAGCTCGCCTGCATCTAAACTTTTGAGACCAGCAGCAAATGCGTGCGTACCGTCTTTGTAATAATTGCCAAGAAAAGGAAGTGGTGACAGATAACTTAACTTGCCAAACAAATCTTGAGTCTCAATAAGTGCGTTTTTGGTATCTGTTAGCTTGGACTGAGCGTCTTGGAGATTGCGCGCTGTGATGGCTGTTGCAATGCCCTGGGCGACTCCATAAGTCTTGAGACCCGACTGATAAGCTTGATAGCCAAGATAAGAGGAGTAACCAATAAACCAAATAAGCAACAAGAAAAATATTAATACTCCAATAAATATTGGTGACTTGAAAAATTTGAATCTGGGATTTGAAGCATGTTCTTCGAGCGACAAGGTAGCTGGTGGCTCGTCGAGCATCACCATTTGCTGATCATTGCTTTGGGGGTTTTTACTAGTATTGTCAAATCTTTCCATAGGGAAGCTCCTCTTACATATTCTGCATCAAGATGAGCTCTTTTGTCAAACGTAATTTCATTCCTCCCCGATACCTGCCAGAGGCCAGTAATACCTGGTTTGGCGGTAAGAACGACCGTAATATCTTTTTTGGCGATTGGATATTTTTGCAGCTGTTCATTGAGCTCTTTTTGAAGATAGGCGCGAGGACCAACCATACTCATCTCACCGCGGAACACATTGAGCAGCTGCGGGAACTCATCGATCGTGAGCGCTCTTAATACTCTCCCCAATGCAGTGATGCGAGGATCATCTTTGGCTTCTAGTTTCCAGTCGTGTTTTTTAAATTTTTCTAACAGTTTTTTGTCGCCGTTGTGTAAGATATCATCGGCATCAAGCACCATGGAGCGGAACTTAAACATCTCAAACTCTATGCCATTTTGCCCGACTCTTTTGTGACTGTATAGAATTTTCCCTGGGGATGTTAACTTGACAAGTATTGGTACCAGCAACCAAACCGGCAGAAAAATTATTGAAAGTACAGAGGCGACCAATAGATCTAGCACTCTTTTGAGCGTGGTTTGATAAGTCATCATAGAAGTTCTTTATAGCCCTTTATTTTGAGCTCTTCAATGATCTTTTTGACTTCTTGAGCTCGATTTTTCTTGGTGATGAGTAATGCATCGGGAGTATCGATGATCATAAGATCGGAAACTCCAATAGTCGCCACGAATTTACGCCCCACAGAGACTAGTGAATCATGCGTATCGATCCGTACCCAATCGGCACCAGCCTCGCGCTCAACCAGCGCATTACCTGCCTCATCCTTGGCCACTTCATCATGCACAACATTCCAACTACCCACATCGCTCCAGCCAAAGTTGCCAGGAATAACCACAAGTTTTTTGGTTTTTTCTGAGATTGCAGTATCAATTGCCTCTTCGGGAGCATTAGCATATTCTGTAGCAAAGCAGGTTTCGTAATTTGACTTGCCGATGCAGGCCATAATGTTTTGGATGTGAGTATAAAGAATTGGCGAAAGAAGTTTGAATTCTGAGAGAATTACTTTGGATGACCAAGTATAAAGATTGGCATTCCAATAATATTCGCCACTTTTGAGATATTCAGTGGCAACAGCTGAGGTTGGCTTCTCCTGAAATCCCTGTACCTGATATACCGAGGTGCCATTGTCATCGTGGATTCTAACACCACGATGAATATAGCCAAGGCCAGGATGTGGAAAGACTGGTTGGATACCAACCGAAACAAAACAGTCGTGATCGGCCGCGTAATCTGCAGCAGCTAGAACTGTTTTTTTGAATTTTTCCAGATTCCCTACGAGATGATCAGAAGCAAGATTGATAATAACTGCATCCTTATCTTGGACATGGATTATCCCGGCAATTACGCCCATAGCTAGTGCCGTATTTTTTTTGACTGGTTCGGCGACAATGCGATTACTAGTTATCTCTGGGGCTTGCCTGTAAATATCTTCCATATATTCCTGATTGGTCATGATATAGATGTGATCTTGAGGAACAAGGGCAAGAGCGCGGTCGTATGTCTTCTTAAATAGAGTTTCCCCACCAACCAACTCTATAAATTGCTTGGGAGTTTTGTTGCGAGAAAGTGGCCAGAGCCGAGTACCACCACCACCACAAAGGATGACTACATAAACGTGTTCTAGATTTTGTTCTGACATAAATTCGTGACCCTTTCCATTATTTTTCTTTGCCATATATGTGTATCAAATCTTTGAGCATTTGCGCGGCAGGCAGCTTTTGCAAATGTTTGGGTCTCAAATTGAGTTATGGCGAGGATCAGCGCGCCAGCTCCTTTGCCATCATACAACAAGCCAGTTGCGCCGTCCAAAACAATGTCGTTTGCCCCACCACCTCTTTTGGCAATCACAGGGATCCCTACAGCCTGTGCCTCGACCATTGCTAGCCCAAAATCCTCGATATTGGCCTGGATAAACGCTTTGGCTCTTGCATAGTAGCCAACGAGTGCAGATTCTTCAACTTGACCTAGAAATGTGATGTTTGGGCCTGCTAGCTTGCGCAACTTGGCTGATTCCGAGCCAACTCCAATGATAACAAGCTTTTTGTCTGGCAGTTTATTGAACGCCTTAACGATTTGATCAATATTCTTGTATGGCACAAGACGAGAAACGACGAGGTAATAATCGCCCCTCAGGGTCAGACCTTGAGGGCTTGGTGAAAATATTTTGATATCAATTGGAGGAAAAATGACTTCACTGTCGCGATTGTAGTATTTTTGTATTCTATTTTTCACTTGGGTACTTATTGCTATCATTTCATCAGGCCGCGTCGCCGCAACCTGATCCCACTTGCGTAGAACATTGGCAACTAAGCGATATATTGGATTTTGCTTGAGATATACCCCAGTGTGAGAATATAGATATCGAGTTGGAGTGAGGCAGTAATTGAGATGGATGGTACCTGGCTTGGTGATAACCCCCTTGGCACTTTCGGAACTAATTGAAATGATTAAATCATAGCTGGCCAAGTCGAAGCTCTCGAAAATGTATGGCATAAGATACGGCATCCATTCGTGCAGATGGCGAAGAAAAGGGATTTTGTTGAGCCAGCTTGTATGCACATCCCAATTGGCCGAAAAAGTCGCCACTCTGGGATCCCATACACTCGTATACCACACAGCACCTGGAAAAAGCTCGTGAAAAGCAAGTAAAACTCGCTCTGCCCCGCCCCACTTGTTGAGACGATCATAAACTATCGCAACTTTCACAGTAGCACCTTGCGAATCTCAGTAGCTACCTGCCCCCACGTCCTTGGATATTGATAAATTACACCGTTGCCTAAAGCCTGCTTGATCCCTTTGACCATTGAGAGCGCATCAAAAGGATTGAAATAGGTAACATGCTTGCCGTATACCTCGCGAAAGACTGGAATGTCTGAAGCGGCAACGGGCGTACCCACCGATAAAGCCTCTAGAGCTGGGAGCCCAAACCCCTCCATAAACGATGGCACTACCAAGACTCCTGTTGTAGTGTAATGGCGCAGCAATGCCTTGTCGCTAACGTCTTCATCGACTGCAACAAATGGGCGATCGATCGGGTTGAGTTTTTTTAATGCGCTGGCAAGAAAAGGTGTTTTTTTGCTTAAGATCGTAAGATGGTAATCGCCTTCTCTTCGCAAAATGGTGAAAGCGGAGAGTAGATTAGTAAGATTTTTGTGAGGGTAAGCATTGCCAACAAAAAGCAGGTTGAAGAGAGAGGAAAATATTTTTGGTTTGGCGATTATTTTGGGGGCAGAATTAACAAAGAATGAGTCAACTGCCTCGTGAATTGGGATTATTTTGGTTCCTACTGCATCTGGATAGGCCGTAAGAATATCGGATTTGACAGCGACTGACGGGACAATGATATTCTTGGCATTTGCGATTACGGCGCCCATCACGGTGCGATACCCCCACCTTTTGATGGCAAAAGCCAAATGACCATGAGTAGAAGTTGCAATGTCCTGAAAATGAGTCTTTATAAGATCGTGAATCGTGATAACTAATGGAACGGGGCAGAAAATGGGTGCATTGAAGTGAAGAGTGTACAGTAATTCTGCACGATACTTGAGCAATAGATAAGGTATTACCAATTGCTCGGCAAGTGTGTAGTGACGTACATTAATGGGCACAACCTTTACTCTGCCTGGGAATATGAGTCTAGCATATTTGGGGGTAACAAATACGATGTACTCGTTGGTATCATCTTTTTCAAAAAAATGCGCAAGCACATTTTGAGTATAGCGGCCAAGACCGGTATTCTCTGTGCCATAGAAACGAGCATCGATTGCAATGAGCATAGCTTGATTGTACTACGCCAAGGTAACGCGCAAAAAGTACATACCCTTAATCCCCAACTTAACTAGCCAGGTAAGAAAAAGTGGATATTTATTCTTGTAATGTTTGTTGTAAAAAAGCTCCATCGCGGTAATTGACCAGCCTTTGACTCTCCTTGTTGTCTCTTTGCTTGCAGTTGTGACTGTCTTACTATGCTTGCTCATACCAGTACTAACACCCTTGTAATGAAGCACAGTAACTGCTGGGTAGTAAAGATTGCGGTAACCCGCTTCTTTGATACGGTAGCAAAAATCAAGATCCTCGCCATAAAGTGGATAGTCCTCGTCCCACCAACCAACCAACTCGCCAACGCTCTTTCGCATTAGCATAAACATCCCGCCAACTGCGTCGATCTCGTGCTCGTTGTCGTAACCAAGATACGACTTGGTGTACTGGGCAAAAAGTGGCGAATTGGGGAACATGTGATCTAGCCCAGCAAAGTGGGTAAGGCTGGCCCAAGGAGTGGGGAAGCCACGATGACAGGTCTCGTCGATGCCGCCAGTAATCACTAGATCTAATCTGGCAGTAAGGGTACCAATTGTGTCGTCGCTGTAGAGCTTGTCGTAGCATTTTTTGAGATCGTTGACACCTTGGATCTTGGTGTCTGGGTTAAGAAAAAGAATAGTCTCGGCGTGAGCGTGAGGTAGCCCTGCATTGTTGCCTGCAGAGAAACCCATGGAGGTGTCGCGCTGAACCCAAAGAACTGTAGGAAACTCGCTTGCAACCATTGACCTACTGTTGTCTTTGCTATTATTGTCGACCACAATAGTCTCGATAACTAGCCCCTTTTGCTTTAGTACCGAAGTAAGAGTATCGCGAAGAAACTTCTCGGCATTGTAGTTGAGAATAATAACAGAAAGGTCTGGCTTTGTATTGTTATTTGGCATTTTATCCTTTGTGATTGATAAATTCTTTGTAAACGCGATCTAACTCTTTGGCAATACTATCCCAACTATATGTAGCACGCACAACAGCACGGCCTGCCTCGCCCATACTTGTTTGGAGCTTGGAATCTTGTAAAAGTTTAACTGTGAGAGCTGCCAGATCAGCACTTTTGTCAGCAGTAAGAACATTTACCCCGGGCTGAAGCGCAATACCCTCAACAGCAAGGTTGGTTGCAACAACTGGTGTTGCTGTAACCATGGCCTCCAAGACCTTAAACCTAGTCCCCTTGCCACTTCGGATTGGAGCTAGTAGAACATGAGCGGTTGCAAATGCGTCGCGAATATCCTCTACCCCACCCAAGACTTCGATTGAAGGATCTGTGGCATAGCTTTGGATTTTTTTGGTTGGCGAGAAGCCAACAATCTTGAGCTTGGCACTCGGGAGTGCTTTTTTGATAAGCGGCCAAATTTTGTGTACGATCTCCTCCACCGCCTCGATATTGGGAAGCCATTTGAAAGTACCAACAAAAAGAACGGTTGGATCTTTGGGGAGCTTTTTCTTGGTACCCATAAAGTACTCAATATCAACACCATTGGCAACAACGCTCGCGTTAAGAGTATGGCCGAGTTCTTTCTCGATGAAGTTGCGATCTTCCTCGGACATGGTAATAAGCTTGTCGGACTTGTTCCAAAAGTAGCGCTCCCAGTACTTGATCTTGGCAATATCTAGATTAAGAAAGAGGCGAATAAGTGAGTTGACCTTGTTGGCATAGTCCTGATATCCCAGATACTCAATTGTTTGCTCGGCAAGGATCGTGGGGATCTTGGTGGGGGGGATGTTGGGCATCATGTAGAAGGTTTCGGCGTGGATAATGTCGTATTTTTTCCGCGTAAGCTCGGCCTCGATTGCATGGCGCATACCGAGTGGGAGATTGCGAGTAACGACAAATGGGTACGGAGTAAAACCAGCAAGAAGGATGTTGCGTGGGTGCCATGGATTTTTGGTACGAGAAAACAGCTCAATCCGACTACAGTACTTTTCGAGCTCTTTGAGATACTTGCGCTCCGACTCATCCTTAATTAGAGCAAATAGGGTGATGTCGTGATTTTTGCTGAGGTGCTTGAGGAGATTGTAGGTGCGGATCTGCCCACCACTAACTAAAGGGTAAGGGAGATATGGCGTTAGCATTAGGATTTTCATATTATTTGGACAACTTGATAATTGAGAATTGATCGGTATCTTTGACAAGAGTGTACTTGGATACAAGATCCTGATACTCGGCATCTTTAGTAGTTGTTACATAATAGCTAGCTCCAGAATTTATTTTGAATTCGATAGCCCCCCCTATGGGCCAACCGCGGCGATTGGTCTGGAAGAGAAAAGCTGTGTCGCCCATATAAGGCGCGATAACGAGCGCGTCCTTGGGCGAGATGGCGTCTAGCTCGATGCCCGCTTGGACCATGGCGCGATTGTTGACCCAGAAAAATCCCTGAAGCTCGTACCACGACAGTGCAAGCATAAGTGAGAGTGAGGTGACAATGAGGATTGTGGTAGTAACCAACTTAAAACCTTTGGAGAGCGTAAGCATGTAGTCGATGCCGAGACCTACAAGGATTGCTACTGTTGGCATAATTTGGATCTGATAATAATCATGCTGTACGTTGCCTGTTGCAATAACTGCCATGTAGGTAAGTGAGCCCAAAAGAAGTCCGCCATACACGAGGGTTTCTTTGAGCTTGCCACCAAGGCGATGTAGCCCAAACCCGAGTGGCAAAAGTCCCCAATACCCAAGAATCATCTTGCCCAAACGCTCGCCAAAGAGCCAGCGAAACCAAGCACCCTTGAGCCTAATCCCGTTGCCATTAAACAGCCAAGAACTAGCTGGGATGCCCTCGGGGAATGCGGCAAGATAGCGTCGCCAAAGTAAATACGGGACAAAAGCTAATAGCGGCAAAAGGAGCGCAAAGATAGTATTGCGGATACTGATCTTGCCAAGGGAGCCAAGACCATAACCAAACATGGGGAGTAGGATCACGGCGCCAGTGGGTTTGAAAAGGAGAGTTGTTGCAAGAGCAACTAACGTCGCTAGCCACCATTTTGGTTTGCCACTATCCCAGGCGCGAAAAAAGGCGTAAAGCGAAAGTAACATAAACAGAACAAGCATTGGCTCGGGCAAAATAACGCGGCCATAATAAATATTGTAAGGGAGAATCGCAAAGATTAGCGCCGAAAATAGACCAGCGCGAGAGCCAGAAAGATAAGTGACTACCAAATAGATCAACCCAATCGTAAGCGTTGAGGCAACGATTGAGATTATCCTCCCCCACTCAACTAGGCCAACTGAAGGGAACCACATCACAAGCTGAGCATGGAGCGCGTCTCTTAGGGGGAACTCGACAAAACGCCAACCAGCAAGATTGTCTAGCCCTGAGGGGATGCTACTAAGGTCGTGATACTGGGGGTGTAGTAGATCGATCTTGCCTGCTTTGACATATTCGCGCGCAACCGAGGCTGTGTCGGCCTGGCGCCAACTGTGCCAGTCGCCAAGGGGCTCGTGGAGCTTGTATGTACGCAG
>Ga0194063_10000632_pt1 | contig 25023 bp, 15 predicted proteins | sample SepL3720m_MetaG_FD_155459 | JGI IMG/M metagenome (GOLD analysis project Ga0194063, IMG submission 155459) | Anoxic zone freshwater microbial communities from boreal shield lake in IISD Experimental Lakes Area, Ontario, Canada - Sep2016-L373-20m | ecosystem: Environmental > Aquatic > Freshwater...
CGCCATGGCATACGCCCGCGCTTGGTCGAGGATTCCCTTGATGTCGTAGGCGGCTTTGGTGACGTTGCCAGCCCCCTTGATCGAGCTCATAGCCGGCACCATGAGGCCCGCCAGCACCGCCATGACCGCGATCACCACCAGCAGCTCGATCAGCGAAAAGGCGTCGGCGCAATGTGAGCGGGGGGCTTTCATGGAATTTCTCCGAGGCTGCTCCTCAAGCCACTGAACGTCAAAAGACGCCCCGCTGCAACGCGCATTTTCCCAGGCGCATTTTCCCACGCCCGGCTTCCCGCGCCCCCCTGCGCCGGAGAGGAGCATCCTCCCGCGAAAATCGGCACTGCATGGAATCCGTTCATTTGTTTGGCTACTGTATAGCACTGCGGCCACTTTGTCAAGCAGAGTTGGGAGGCGAATAGTTCCGGTCACCCCCGAGGCCCCGGAACTTGGCGAGAACCACGAGGTAGGCCAGGAAGCTGGCTGCGGAGAGGAGAATCCCGATCGGGAACACGTAGCGGTATTCACGCTGCACGCATTCGATGAACAATCCGAGCAAGGGAGGGATGACCATCAGAAACAATCCGAGAACAACGCCCATCGCGGATGCGAACTGGGCGAACTGGGCGGAGGGAAACAGGCGCTGCATGAGCGAGGCGGTGCCGGTGAGGTAGATTCCCGCCACGGCGATGCTGGCCACGAACGTCATGGCAAAAGTCCATGCCGTCGAGCAAAAGAAGAAGCCGTAAACGCAGATGCAAAAGTAAACCACCATCGCGGCCAGCCCGACGCGCAGCGGATGGAAGCGGTCGGCGAGCGAGCCCAGCGGATAGGCCAGCACGAGCGAGATCCCGTAGGCGCACGCGAGGCACTTGCCGTAATAATCGTCGCTGATCCCGAGGCTGCGGGCGTGGAAAATGGCGAACGTGTGAAACGGGGCGACGCTGATGGCGCCGAGGGTATAAGCCAGGAAGATCCACAGATAAAACGGCTGGCTGAAACACTCCCGCATGTAGGTCGTGAAATTGTTGCCCGTCCGCTTCAGGGCGGATCCCGTCTGCCTGGGCGGGGGCGCCCCATATTCCCCCTCCTTCACTTTCAGGCACATCATCACAAACCCCGCACCAAAAAGCAGCCCGAGCACGACGAAGAGAATCACGAAATGGGTTTCGGCGATTCCCATCAGGTAAAAGTTGAAGACCATCCCGGCGATCAGGCTCACCGCGCGGAAGAGCGAAAAAAACCGTCCGATGATTTCGCGGGGGACCACGTCGTTGATCAGGGCGGCAAAGAGCGTGTTGATCACGATGGTGGAGAAATCAAAGATCGCCCAAAAAACCACGAAGACAATAATGCGGCACGTCATCAAGCCGGGCGATCCGCCGCCCATCAGCGCGTGCAGCGCTCCCCCCAACGCGGACGTGTAGGCCAGGCCGACCATGGAGAGCACGATGAACGGGGTCGGGATGATGAGGAAGGGGATCCGGCGTCCCCACCGGCCGCGGTGCCGGTCGGATATCACGCTGATCACCGGGCCCCACAGCATGCCGATCCCGGCGGGGATCGAGCCCACGAGCAAGCCCACCAGCCAATCGGGGGATTGGAACCCCCGCAGCATGATCTGCGCCATCGGATAGACAGCGCGTTCCTTGAGGCCCGCCGCAAAATCCCCCCACAGCAACCAGAAAAACAGGGCGGCCAGCCCGGCGGCGGAATACGTGAGCGTGCCCACCCGCCAGACTTTGCGCTTCCCGCCTGCCGGGGGATCAGCGTCCGGGGGAATTTCCGCGAAGGAATTTTCGATGAATTTCGAAGGACCCGGTGGCTTGCTGGATTCGGTCATGATCGTAACGCATCCGCGTTGTCAGCGGATCGTTGAACATCACATGGCCGCCGGACACCCGCAATGGTTCTTGAAGACAATCTGCTCCATGCTGTCCTCCCGCGTGAGATCTTTCACGTCGCAGAGCGCGGCGAGCAAAATGCCCGTGCCCTTGACCTCGAACTGGCCGGCGCTAACTTCGACGAGCTCGGCATCCCTCGGGATCGCCTTCGGCTCGGGAATGAGATAATCAAAATCAATCAGCTTCCGATCCGCCCCTTCCTCGGAAATGTCCTCCTCGGCCTTGCCCTTGACCGCAGGGGGTTTGATCCCGAGCACCATCGGCCCGAACATGAACTTGAACGCGTCGGGGATGCTGTTCTTGCGGTTGTCCAGATCCCGCGTGTAGGGCTTCATTTGCAGATCGATCTCCACCTTGTCGCCTGCGGCGAACCGCCTGGAGACCGTCACAAATCCGTCCGCCACATTTGCCGCCTGCTCCACGCCATTCACCGTCACCCTCGGGGCCGGTGATCCAAAGGAAGGCGCGAAGAGATGGAGCCCCACCTCCCCGGTGAGCGAACTCTCCTCGACCTCGATCTCCACGAGACCCCGGTAGGGGTAATGCGTCTTCTGGCGGATCTTCATCGTGCCGGCATCGAAATCCCACGTCGCCCGGTTCGTGTTGAAGAACGGCACGAAGACGCTGTTGCCCCCAAGGAAGTAGCCGTATTCGATCGCCCGCGAGAAACCCTCCCCTCCCCGCATCGAACAGCACCAGTAGGTCTCGAAATTAATCGGGGTCAGAAACTCGTTCGCCTCCGCCTTGATCGCGCCGACGCAACGGTCGGTGCCGAAGGAACCGTTGGCGCGATGACCGTGGCTGAGGGCGTTGTAGTAGATGTAATGCGCGTCGGTCAGGTAGGCGGAATCCCCCGTCAGCTGCCAGAGCTGCGTCGCGATCATGAAGGAATCGATGATCCCGCAGGGCTCGGTCCAGCGCGGGTGGTCGAACCAGTTGTAGTTGCCGAAGGCCTCGGTCCAGGCTTCTTCCTTGTAGTGCGCGTAAAACTCCTTCGCGAGCTCCAGGTAGCCCGGGTTTCCCTCGAGCACCGACATCCGGATGATGCCCCGGATGCCGCTCAGCGTCGCATGGGTCTGCACCTTCAGCCCGACAAAATCAATCGTGCGGAAACGCTCGATCATCTCCTCGGCGAGCTCCTTCAATTCCGGCCACCGAAGAAACTCGTAAGCGGCGGTGACCCCGTCCAGCGGGATGAACGCACACCCGCAATCGGAAGTCTCCGCGTGCGCTTTTGTCTTGGTCTGCAGCCTCGAAAGCACCCAGTGGGGATCCTGGAAACGCGTCTCCGGATCTGTCGGGTAATTCTTGTAGTTTCCTTTCGCTTCCAACAAAAGATTCCTGACGACGCTCTCGATCACGGGAAGCACGCGGGCGTCTTTCTTCCATTTGTAATATTCGATCAGACCCCTCACAAACCAACTGTGCCCCGCAAGCTGCTGCTCGTCGGACACGCCATGTGGAAGGATACGCCCCAGATAGCCTTTCTCGTTCAGATGCGCGGGAATTCGCTCGATGATTTCATCCAGATAAGCCGGCTCGCGGTGCGTCGCCTGGCCGAGCAGCGCCAGCGCGAGGATAATTCGTCCCTCCCAGTCCCCCGGCCAGCCGTGGGTGTCCGCAGTGAAGACCTCGTCGGGGCGATACCATTTTCCTTCCAGGCGGGCCATGCTCAGCCCCGCGCGGACGGCCATCTCCCCCTCTATCGTGATCTTATCAAATGCAATCGGTAATGTGTTCATTGTATGGTTGGCTTCAATCGGAGCGTGCCGGACATGGCCCGCTCAAGAATCTACTGTATAGCACTATCAACCCAAGCCCGTCAAGAGTTTTTTCCGGTAAGGGCACACCGCCGGGGTGCCCGACTTTTGGCGCGACAGCGCCCTCGGATCAAAGCGACGGACGGCTGCGGCGAGCCGTCCCTACCAATGATTTTCCGGTAGGGGCATATCGCCGAGATGCCCGACTTTTGGCGCGGCAGCGCCGCCCGATCAAAGCGACGGACGGCTGCGGCGAGCCGTCCCTACCAATATTTTCCGGGGCGCACCGCCGGGGTGCCCGACTTATTCGTTAGGAATCACGGCAGTTCCTGCACGTTGATGGCATTGACAATCCCCCCCGTGATGAATCCGAACTTCCCGTCCACGACGTCCTGGAGGATCCCGTCGAAGTAGCTCCCGAGCTCACCGCCGAGCGGCATGAAAGTCCGGTTGCTATACACGTAAATGCGATCCGTGCTGCCATCCTCGTATTTGAAAGGGCACGAAGACTCGAAACCGCCCATCCACGTCCGCCGCGCCGACTTGCCCTCGCCTTCCTGGGGCGGGCGGGAATCATTGCACCAAATCTGGATGCGATACTTGCGCTCGCTGGAGAGCCCGCTGACCGTATAGTATTTCTGTCCCGTTTTCTTGTCGCCGTCCTCGGTTGTGCTGATGCGGACGGTCGAGTAGCCCAATATCGCCCGGTAGCCGGGAGACAACTCGCTGAAGGGGGGCTGATTGCTGGAAGTCGGAAAGCGGTCCACCGCGCAGGAATGCGAGATCCTGATCCCGTCTTTCTCGTGGGTGACACTGTCTTTTTGTGAGGGAATCATGTAAAAGCTGACCCCGTTGACGGCGACTTCATTTCCGCTCGTGTCGGAATCATTGCCGAAACTGACCGCGTTGTATGGGCCTCCCCCGTTGAAAACATCCGAGTCGCCGGTGATCGCGTTGCCGGCACCGGGCTCGAAGTTGCTTTTCGGGGAATTCTTCCCGTTCAACGTGCAGACACTTTGCTGGGCGACAAGCGGGCAGATCCCCGCGGAAAGAAACAGGAGGTGGAGAACGAGGGCTTTCATGGCGTGGGATTTAAAAATGGCGTTGACAACTGCTATATAGCAAGCTCCAGTTTGGAGCGGGAGAACATCCCAGTCAACAACAAACCGCGACTTATTATCCATAGCTCAAACACGAATCCAACCATCTCCTCTCATCTGAAGCGGATAGACGAAGTCATCGGCCGGGGGCCTTTCGAGGCCAACTGGGAATCCCTGAGCGGCTACCATTGGGGGGTGTATTCCGTGCCGGCATTCGCCAACGAATGGTATCCCCGCCAGATGTATGAGGAGGGCCACCCGGCCAACGTTCACCACAAGAAGGTTTACGGTCCCACCAGCACTTTTGGATACAAGGATTTCATTCCGATGTTCCAGGCGGAGCGTTTCGACGCCGGGGAATGGGCGGATTTGTTCCAACGCAGCGGCGCGAGATTCGTGATGCCGGTCGCCGAGCACCACGACGGGTTTGCGATGTATGACAGCGACCTGTCCGACTGGTGCGCATCGAAGATGGGGCCGCGCAAGGACGTCCTGGGGTTGCTTAAGGGGGCGATCGAAGCGAGGGAGATGACTACAAGCAGCCGAACGAAATCCTCTGTGACCTCATCGATGTGGTCAGCAAAAATGGCGCGCTGCTCCTGAATATCGGGCCGAAGGCGGACGGGACGATCCCGGACGAAGACCGGCATATTTTGGAGGAGATCGGGCAGTGGCTGGCGGTCAATGGAGAGGCGATCTACGACACGACGCATTGGAAAATCTTTGGCGAGGGGCCGACCCAATCAATAAGTCGGACGGCTCGGCGATCCGTCCCTACCGTCAATGGACGACGCGCCAGCGTTCCGGCGGTAGGGGCACACCGCCGGGCTCCTCACTTTTCCGCGCCGCAGGGCTCGCGCCAATCAATAAGTCGGACGGCTCGGCGATCCGTCCCTACCGTCAATGGACGACGCGCCAGCGTTCCGGCGGTGGGGGCGCACCGCCGGGGTGCCCCATTTTTTCGCGCCGCCAGGCGCGTCCCCAATCCAATAAGTCGGACGGCTCGGCAAAACCAGCGCGATAGCGCTTTGTGAAATAAGGGTAAGTGGAATGTTTGGCCGGGAAGGCAACCGTAGCCCAGCGGAGCAGGCATCCCTACCGGCACTTGTTGGCCATTCCAGGTGACGGCGGTCACTCCCGCCGACACGGTGCGGAGGAGGCGTTTCATGGGGTTATGGTGCGATGGTCAGGGTGAGTTCATTGGCGGCGGTGAGCACAACCGGCGCTGCAAGTCTGATACTGACGCTGCCGGCCCGGACGTCGTGGCGGGCGGCGAGCGGCTTGCCGGCGTAAGTGACGGTGAGTTGGCGGACCGGCTGGGCGGGCGTCGGCAGGGCAAGTTTCACCGTGGTGAGTTTCAGCGTGCCGCGTTTCACCGTGATCACCGCTTCGAGTTTGCCATCGGTCTGCTGCTGGCGGAACGAGCCCCAGCCTTCGGCGGCGGTGAAAGCGGCTTTGAAATTCTCCGCTTGGAGGCGGGGCGCAAAACCGATTACGCCGGCCGGGCCATCGTATTCAAAACCACAGCAGGCGAGAAAGGTGGCGTAGCTGGCCATGGCGCGGGCGTAGTGGTTGCCGGCTTCGGGTTCGTTGAACGGATTGCCCTTCATCGGGCTCGACGGCTGGTGGCGGTCGTGCACGGCGCGGGCGACGGTCAGGCCCTCGGCCACCATGCCTTCGTAGATCAGGTGCGAGGCGAAGGCGTGCTCAAAGCCCGACATCGTCTCGTTATAAAACCCCTGGTGAAAGTGATTCGAGCTGGTCCAGATGTGGTCGGGCCGTTTGCCGTCCGGGCGATACGAACCCGCCGGCCAGGTGGCCATGACGGTGCCTGCCGTGCCCGCCTTGGCGAAGGCGCGACTCGGTTTATTCTCCGGCTGGGCGTAATAAGCGCCGATGTCCGCCATGAAGTTATTGCGAAAAACCGAGGCGAGCGCGGCGCGTGTTTCTTTCTCAGGCAGGATGCGGTCGAGACCGGTACGCCACGCCCACTGCTGGCCGAGGACCTGATCGATGTGGCTGCCGTCGTAGGAACCGGGACGCCATTTCTCGCTCTCGGGCGAGAGGTGGATGAAGCGGTCGCCGTTCCAGAGTTTGGTGACAAAGTTTTTCTGGCCCAGCGCGATCCGCTGCTGGCACTGGGTGGCAAACGCGGTGTCGCCGGCGATGTCGGCCATCTTGGCAGCAGCGGTCAACGCGGCGAGGTTCAGGCTGGAAATCCACGGACCGGGACCGGCGATGTCTTCATCCAGCGTGTGGTGGGTGATCTGGTCGGGCAGGCCGTCGCCGTCACTGTCCTGGGCGAGCAGCCACTGGCTGGCCAGGCGGATTTGCGGCCAATACTGTTTAACAAAAGCGTCGTCGGTTCCCAACAGGTGCGTGCGGTAGGTGCGCAGGAGAATGCCGCATTGGCCGTCGATCGAGGCCCAGTGGTTGTAGCCGGGGCCGAAAAGTCCCGGGCGTTGGGGCAATGGATCGGGCGACCCCGGCAGTCCGTCGATGCGCATGGCGATGCTGCCGTCCGACTTCAGGCCCACGGCGGGCACGTAATCGGCCTGGGTGCGCAGGGATTTTTCCAACTCGGGGAAAAGCCGGCCCGCGCCCTCATCGTAATGCCAGACATGGTTGCAGGTTCCGGGGAATGAATACGCGCCCTCGAAACCGAAAAACCGGCCGTCGGCGAAGCGGAAGCAGGTGGCGGTGGAGAGGGTCGAGAGGTTGGCGATCGAGCGGTCGAGCAACCAGCGCGGCAGTGTCGAGTCGTAGTAGGTTTGCCGCCACAGGTCGGTCGCGGCGACGATGGCGAGTCCGTCGGCGGCCAGTTTGTCCACCACGGCGGAGGCGGAGGCATACCGGGTGGCATACCAGCGGCCCTTGCCCTGGAGCTTGCCCCAGTCGCTCAACTCGAAATTCGGGAAATGCCAGGCGATCGCGAACGTGAAGCTGCGCGTCTCCCCCGCTTGCAAGCGGAACGGTGCAGTGATGGCTCCCACTTGCGCCTGATCGAATGGCCGCGTGGTGGCGGCGGCGACGGGGGCGGCTCCGGCGGCGAGATCCCCCTGCACGGACGGCTGCGCCTGGGCGTCGGCGGCGGGCGCGAGCAGGACCAGCGCCATCGTGCCGAAGTCCGGCCGCGCCTTGACCGGCGGGAGTGATTGGTCGAGCAACTCGACCTGGTCGAACACCAGTCCGGCGGTCGGCGAAGCGTCGATGGCGACCAAACGGGCCTGCTTGCCGGCGTGCGCGCGCAGATCCCACAAAACCGGGGTAAGCGCATCCTGTTTCGCAGGGATGGCGGTGAAGAGCACCTCGTCGCCGCAGCGCAATTCCATGCGCACGGCCTTGGCATCGCGTCCGCCGGCGAGGAGGAAGCGCAGGATGTTGCGGTTGAGGGTGAAATCCGGAGATTCCAAGGTCCCGATCGAAACGGGTCCTTGCGCGAACGAACTGGCGCAGGCGCTGCCCGAGCCACCTTTGAGGGCGACGCCCTTGATCGATTGATAAGACGCGGGGCTGATGCCAAAACCCTCCCCACCCGCTTTCCAGCCCATGTAGTCGGTGGTTTCGAAGTTGGCCAAAAGTATCGGCGGCAGCGACTGGGCGGAAGCTTGAAGTGCTGCCACTGAGGGCGCGGCAGCAAACTCGACCGCGAGCGCGCCGGGCAGAGCGCGCACGCTGGCCGTGCGCGAGCCCTCTTCAGCGCGCAAGCCAGAGAGGATGGACGCGCCGTTTTGCAACCAGCCGAGCAGATCGCCTTGGATCGTTTGGTCGCTGGTATTTTTCAGGGTGACGCGCAGGAAGGTGGCAGGGATGCCGGAGGCCACGGTGTCGAGCGGAACGAAAGGCGCAATGCCTTCCAACGTGACACTCAGCGGCAGATTTTTTGCCCCCTCATAACGGACCACCCCGGCCGGATACTCGGCGGTGAAGGTGGTGGCAGGAAACGTTTTGAGATTGAGCGGAAAACTTGTGCTTTGCCCGGCACTATCGCGCAGCCGCACGGCGAAACCCTGTTGCAGTTGCGCGGCAGGTCGCACCAGCGCACTGGATCCAAACGCCCGACCGTTCATGAGGTCCCACTTCCCCAGGCTGCCATCACCATTGAAATATAGCTGCCCGGCGCAAATGCCACCCACCGGCATCGCGATGGCCGCGAGTTCCGGGCCCGCATATTCGTGGGGCGCACCTTTGGCGGTCAATTCGGCCACCCGCGCTGGGGAAATGGTCGTCACCGGTGCCGCGCAAGCTGAGGCGCTGGCAAAGATGCCGAGGAGCGAGCCAAGCAAATTCATGAATGGTTTCACCATGTGAGTTGAACATGACCGTCCACCACCGGCACTTGTTGGCCATTCCAGTTGACGGCGGTCACTCCCGTCGGCACGGTGAGGCTGAGCGGAACCTGCCGCCAAAACGGATGGATCCAGGGCATTTTCAGGGTCAGCGACCGTCCGTCCGCGCTGTCGGCGGCGGGTTCGATTTGCAAGTGTTCGCGCATGTATTTCCACACCATCAATTGGCCGAGCGTGGCATACCAGGCCTCCGGGCGATTGGCCACCGCCGCAAGCCCCTCCTCCAGCGTTTTTATTCCGGCGGGAGTTAGTTCGTAACTGTGTCCCCAGATGTATAGGATGGATCCGGGGGTCTTCAACAATTCCTCAAACTTCGCTTTCACCCTGGCGGCACCGGCATTGAAGTGGAAATTCGGGCGCATTTGCAGCGGATCGGGAATTGCCTCAATGTGATTGTCGCCGGAGGAAGTGGCCCGTGCCGACAGATAGCCGGCCTCACGCACGGCACGCAGCACGAAGTCCCCGTCCGCATCATAGGCCGGCTGGTAATTGTAGGGATAGGCGAAGGAAATCACCGGATGACCGTATTCCTTTTCTAAGAATCGCCGCATTTCCACCGCCTCGTCGAGGCAGCGCTTGGGGGAGGAAAGGTAGAACGCCGGATGGCTCCAGGAATGGGAACCGATCTCCATGCCTTTGGCCTCCAATTCGCGCAAGCGGCCGAGAATCTTTGATCCGCGGTTCATTACGAGCGTGCCCTTGAATCCGTATTTCACGAGGAGGTCGGTCAGGATGGCATCCTGCTCGCGACCGTCATCCCAACTGGTCACGACGGCCACCGATTTTCCGCCGGGCAGCAGGTCTGGCTTGGGGAGTTCCGTGCCGTGATAGCCGATCAATTTCAGAGTGCGCGATTCGATCTTCGCCGGGTCAAACACCGTGAGCAGCGGCTCCGTGCCGGCGCTGGACATATCCGGGCCGGACGGGATCGGATAGTGGTTGAGGAGGATTTCCTGGATCGGCCCGCCGGAGGTCACCGACGGCTGAGCGGCTTGATCAAGAAACACCCGCGTCTCGGCGGCTGCCGGAGTGGCGAAGCGGCGGCCGTCCGGCAGAGCCCAGTCCAGCGCCACGGGTTTGCCCGTCTTGGCCACGTAGAGGCCGGGCGGCAGCGGATGAGGCAGGCTCACGGATGGGCCGTTCACGGGGACGCTGAAAACAAATTGTTGCCGTTCCAGAGCGGAGGGATTGCCGGGCGTGATCCGGATCGAGGTGACCGCGACCGTGTCTAGGTTGCGCTGGGAGCTTTTCAGCAGGGCCAGCGACTGCAGGGGCTGGGAGTTGTAAAAGCCATAGCTTTTGGTGGATGTCCCTTTTTGAATCCAAGAGTAATAGAAATCCAACTTGCCAAGGTTAGCACTGTCAGCGCCCTCGAAAACCAGCATCTCATTGACGGATGTCGGATTCCCGGTGTGATGGAATTCCACATCGACCTGCCACAGGCCGGGAGGCAAAGGCGTGTCCGGCGTCCAGACGATTTTGTCACCCGCCGGCGCGGTGGTCGGAAAAAACACTGCCGGTTTCCCCTTGTCGGTTTGCATGAGCTGTCCGCCTTTGGCTTGGGACGCCTCGAAAACCTGTGCGCCGGACGCCGGAGCGGATTGCAGATTGAACACGCTGACAAGCGCCAGGGCGAGGATGGTGGAGGAGTTACGCATGATGGGATTGCTGGAATTTTGCTTTTGATTGTCTGGAGTCCATGGACTGCTTTGACGATCACTTGATCATGTTAAACGTCTGGTAGGTGATCGCCATTTGATAGAGTGGCGCGGTGCAGGTCCCCCATTGCCAGGCCGCCACCGTGACGGCGAGGGGGAATTTCGTATTAGGTGGGATTTTCGTAAAAATCAGGCGGTTGCCGCTGATAATCGCAGGGCCGGATTCGACAAAAAACTTCACCGGCAGGCCAGAATTCGCTTTTGCGTCCAGCATCACCGCAGCGGTGCCCGCCTTGACATCCCCGATTTCCTTGAAGCTGATCGTTTGCGGGGTGCCTGCGGTGTTATAGGAAAAATTGATCACCAGCGGTTGCAGGCTTTTCCGGATGTCCGCAGTGCCCTCCGCCACAACTCCCAGCGACGAGGTCACTTGCACCTTCCCCTTTTTATAATTCCGATCGAGCTCGACGCAGAACCGGTTGTTGCCCAGCGGGGCGATTGGTCCGCCCACCCATTCCACCTGCGGCAGTTTGGCGGTTTTGGCTAGGGAGATGGGCATGGGGATGTTTTTATTTAGGCGAATCCGTGCATGGAATCGATCGGATGATTGCCGACCATATTATACCAAACACACGGCGCAATGAGTAAAACATCACGGCGGTTTCGGCGAAACCGCCCTACCACCCAACGGTAGGGATGGCTCGCCGAGCCGTCCGTCGATTTGACCTGTTTCGATGTAGAAATGGTATTACCTCAACAGTTCGGTCAGCTTGGGCTGCATCGCGTCGGCCCAGATCTGATAGCCGGCGGTGGTGGGGTGGACAAGATCGCCAAGGAGGTCTTTGGACATGACGCCATCGGGCTGCAGGAACTTCGCGCCGAAATCCAGGAAGAAGACGTGTGCGCCATCATCGAGCTTGGCGATGCTTTTGTTGACGTCGGCCACCTTGATGCGCCAGGCGTCATCGGGCTTTTCACCGCGCGGGAACACGGCGAGCAGGAGAATCTTGCTTGCGGGCGATTGGACGCGGATTTCCTGCACGATGGCGGCGATGCCCTCGGCGATCTGCGGCGCGCTGTTGGCCATGTTATTATTCGTTCCGATCATGAGCACCACAACCTTCGGCTTGATGCCGTCGAGATTGCCGTTTTTCAGCCTCCAGAGCACGTTCTCCGTCTTGTCGCCGCCGATGCCGAAGTTGGCGGCCTTGAGCGGCGCGTAGCGTTCGGCCCAAATCTTTGCTCCGCCCCTGGCCCAGCCATCGGTGATCGAGTCGCCGATGAAGAGCAGGTCAACGCCGCCCTTTTTGGAGATGGCGTTGAATCCCTCGTGGCGGATAATCCAATCGTTGCGCGGCACCGGCACGGTCGCCGGATTTGCTGCGGCGGGAACCGGGGCCTCGGCGTGAATGCTGAGCGAAACGGCCAGTAGGAGGCTGGTGAGGAGGAGTTTTTTTATGAGCATAATGGAAATGGGCGGAAGCATGAAAGTCAGGGCAAAAGTGTCGCGTTCACCGCATAGTAGTCTTGGCGGGAGTCACTGATTATTTTTCCGAACACACTCACCCCGAAATACCCGTTGCCCAGCGGCAGCGACTCGAATTCCCATCCCTTCAGATCGAGAGGTGCCGGCTTATCGTAGCGGAGGATATAAGGCTTGCCCGCCGTGACGGCAGGACTGGCGGAGATCGGGCAGATCCCCGCGAAAAGAATAATGAGGTTGAGAAGGCGGACTTTCATGGTGTTGACGGAAAAATCGAAAGCTGCTATACAGCAGTCAACCTCAATTGGCAGCGCATTTTTGTCAACTCTAAATTCGCACATATTTTCAGACATCCTAACGTGTGGGGAAAGCTGATGAGACGATTATTGGTAGGGACGGATCGCCGAGCCGTCCGACTTATATTGATTGGCGCGAGCCCTGCGGCACGGAAAAAAGTGGGGCGCCTGCGGCGAGACGCCCCTACCATCAGAACGCTGGCGCGTCGTCCGTGGCCGGTAGGGACGGCTCGCCGAGCCGTCCGACTTCTCTCGACGGACGCCTCGGCAAAACCAGCGCGATAGCGCAACGAAAACAATGGGCAGGTAGAACGTTTGGCCGGGAAGGCAACCGTAGCGCAGCGGAGAAGGCATCCCTACCAGCGCGGATTGGGTCAACTTTTTTCCTCGCGCCATCATTTTCTCTGGATGACATCTGGATGTCTGAATCTTCTATCGGGCGAACTGCCCGGCCACTTCCATGGCGATCTTCGACCACTCCCACAAGCGCTGGGGCTTGTGGCAGACGGTGGAAATATCCTTCATGATCAGCTCGACATCGCACCTGCCGCCGGTGCCTCCAAGAATCGTTCGAGGTCGGCCCGCGCTCGTTCCGGGTGCCGATCCATCACTGCCGCATACAGCCAAGTCGGCAGACGCGACTTTCACTCGTTTGATCACCGCATTCCCCGGCGCACACCTGTGACTTTTCCCTTAGAACTTAAACGGAGTTTTTTTCACGAAGAACCGGTAGTCCTTGATCGTGCTGTCATTTCTTTTCTCCCAGGGACCGAGGCAGCGGAGCGTTTTGATTCTCACGTTCTCGCCCATGTCGATGACGACCTGGTGGGGATGTCCGGGGGCTGCTTTATCCCATTCGGTCTGCCAATAAGTGGTTTCCTGAAGATCGAATATTTTTTCGGCAGAATGGTTGCCTGCGGCCACCTCTTCGCTGTCGGCATACAGAATTTTCCAATGGTTCCGTGAAACACTTTTTCCGTCTTCGCCCACGACTTCGAGTTCAGAAATGGCGGTGCGAGTTTCCGTGTCGGTCTGGGCGCTTAACGCTTCCAGGCAGAGGTAGCGCCCTTCGGCAACCGCAGGCAGTGGCACCTCGATCCAGCCGGGCACTCCGGTGAAACTCCCCTGCCCCACCGGTGTCTCGCCTGCGAGGTCGAGCTTCTGGCCTTTTTTGCGGTGCAATAAAGATTCGTCACGGACAATCTTATCCAGAATTGGCTTGGCCACTCCGGCAAGGGTGGCGGTCTTGGGCACTTCGAGATCCAAGACAATCACCTCGTTCTGGCCGGACTTGAGCCAGCAACCGGGCAGGTAGAGGGTCTGTTGGGGGCCGATTTTCCAGTATCGCCCGAGGTTGTGCCCGTTGACCCAGACCATGCCTTTGCCAAACGACTTCATTTCCAGGTAGGCATCTCCGGTTTTCGTCAGCGTGAAGGCGCCCCGATACCAGGCTGGACCGTCGGCATGGGTCGCGGTGAACTTGTTTTTCGCCTGAAACGCGTAATCGACCGGGAAGTTATATACCTGCCAGTGGGCGAGCGAAACGGTCGTGTCTGGCGTTATCAGTTCCACCTTTTGGGTGATGCCCTTGCGATCAATAATATCACTGCTGGCGAAAGTAACCCGGCCGGTGGCCTCGACCAGAATATCGAGCTGTGCGGGCACCGCTGACTCCGGCAGATTGACCGTGTCCTCCTGTTTGCGCCGGTCCAGTTCGCCAACCGGTCTTCCGTTGAGATAGATTGTCGCCCAATCGTGCAGTTCGGTAAGCTTGAGTTTTGCACCTTTCGGGATTGCCGGGAGCGTGGTTCGGTAAAGGATACGGCCCCAGCCTTGATCGAACATTTCCATCGACTGAATCCCCTCCACGACATGAGGTGAAGGAAGGTTGTCAAACAGCGGCGCCACCTGGGTCAGCGCGAAGCCGGGGATGACGATTTCGGGTTTGCTCGCAGGGATCGCCGGCAGGGTTTCGCCCTCCTGAAGGTAGTTCTTGAGCAGATCCCTGACGGCATAGAACTTGTCGGTCGGCTGGCCGGCCTCGTTGATCGGGGCGTTGTAATCGTAGGAGGTCACCAGGCACGAGTAAGGCGGCGAGCCGGCCCCGCCCCACGGGCCAAAGGAGGTGCCACCATGCGCCATGTAGAGACTGAAAGAGATTTTCCGCTCCAACATATCCTTCAAGCTGCCGATAAAACTGCTGACCTCGCGGGTTTCGTGCGGACGCCCCCAGTGGTCGAACCAGCCAGTCCAATATTCACTGCACATGAGCGGGGCCTCGGGGTAAACCTCCTTAAACTTTGCGAACTGCTTCTCGATGTTTGCCCCGGCGCCAAAGTTGAGCGTGGTGGCCACTCCGGGAACATCATACAGGTTGAATTTCGTGTTCCAGTCGCAGCGGAACAACTGGACCTGATCAAAACCCGATTGCCGCAAGCTATCGCGGAGCTGCCCCATGTAAGCGGCATCGTTGCCCCAGACCCCATATTCATTTTCCACTTGAATCATAATGATATTCCCGCCGTTTTGGATCTGCAACGGGGCGAGTTGCCGCCCCACCTCAGCCAGGTAGCGCTTCGCGCTTTGCATAAAGAAGGCATCGTCCTTGGTGCGCACCTGAATGCCTGGTTTCTTGAGCAACCACCACGGCAGTCCACCCATATCCCACTCCGCGCACACGTAAGGCCCGGGGCGCACGATGCAATACATGCCGTTTTTCTGCACCAGGCGCACGAACTCCGCCACGTCCTTGGAACCCGTAAAATCAAACACCCCTTCCTGCTCCTCATGAAAATTCCAGAACAGGTAAATACAAATGGTGTTCATCCCAAGCGCCTTGGTCATTTGGATGCGGTGCTCCCAGTATTCGCGCGGGATCCGGGGAAAATGAATTTCCCCGGCCCGAATGATATATGGTTTGCCGTTGAGCAGGAAGGCGTTGGTTCCGACCTTGAAATCGCCGCCTGAGGCCTTCTCCGCCCGAGCGATTTTGCCTGAAAATAACAGGAGTCCGCAGAGGATTAGGAGGGTGGATTTTAGATGCATGGGTGTGGATGTTGAGTATTCAGGTGCGATAAAAAACGGCTAAGGATGGACGGTTCATTGAGCCGGGACGGGCTTGGTTTTGAGCATGCCCCATGCGTTGTCCGGGCCGGTGCGCGGAACCGGCTGGAGGTCAACCGCGCCGGCATCCACGGCTTTCAGCTCCACCCAATCGCCCTTGGCCAACGGCAAAAGCAGGCTGCCGTCGGCTTGAGGCTGCGGAGTCAGCGGCCGCGAGGAGGTCACTCGGAACTTCTTCAAATCCGTGATCAACCGGCAGGGTTCGCCCGCAAGGCTCTGCACGCGCACCCAGCTGGTCACGCCGTCGCGGCGCACCGCGCTGACCAAAAACGCGCCCTCGGTGCGCAGATCGCGAAAAACCGCGTCTTTCCACGTCGTCGGCACCGCCGGGAAGACCCGGACCGCCGGGCCCCAGCTTTGCAGCAGCATGTCTTGCAGCGAGCGCGCACCAGCCAGGGGCGTTTCGATCACCGGATTCAGCCCGCTCTCGGTGTAAAACGTATTCGGTTTCATGTAGCGGTCGAACAGCCGGTTGAGCCGCTCCAACGCCTGATCGCCATCGCCCAAGTAGGCGGCCATCGAGGCGCCACCGGTGTAGGAATAGCCCTGGTGCGAACCGGCCAGCCCGAGCCAATGGCGGATCGAGCGTTCCACCACCGGCCGGTCGGTCCCGAGGATGTCCACGGCCGCAAGCGGGTAAATCATAAAAAGGTGGGAAAAATGCCGGTGACTGTGCGCCAGCGGCACCTGGGCCCCGATCATATAGCCGGTTTCGGGGTCTTCCGGATAAGGCGTGAGTTTGACCAAAATATCCTTCCAGACCGGGATCAGCGGATCGTCGATTTTCAGCCGTGCGGCGGAGGTCAACAGGGTCTCGCAGGCCCAGCGGCACAGCGACAGATCGTAGTTGGTATCCTCGGCCAGTTTGTCGTATTCGGGCGAGGTGGCCACCGGCAGGTGGTATCGGCCATCAGCCCCGGTGATGAAGTTGTGCCGGTAAAAATTCACACTGCGGGTGAGAAGCGGATAGACGACCTCGCGCAGCAGCGCTTCGTCCATGGTGTAACGGTAGTGGAGGTAAAGGTTGTGCACCAAGAACGGCAGGTTGCCGAGTTCGCCGCCGGGCTTGAGCGGGGTGCCTTGGCCTCCGCGTTGCAACATCAGGCCCGTGGCGCGGGGCAAATAGGCGCTGTCGGCCTGCCACTCTTTCGGCGCGTTCAGGGTCAGATTATCCTGATGCCGGGCGATCCAGCGGGTCAGCGATTCGCCAAGTTCCGTGTGGTTGGCGGCATAGACCGGCCAGTAGGCGAGCTCGATATTGAGATTCATCCAGTAGAACAGCCAGCCGCTGGGCTGAAACCACGGCCCCATCAAATCCATCGCCGGACGGTCGGCCCGGGTGGCCGAGCCGAGCTTATACATCTGAATCCAATAAAAACTCTCCAGCCGGGCGTCGGGCACCGAAACAAAACTGGCCCGGTAAAACTGATGCCACCACGCCCGGTGACTGGCCAAACCACCCTCGGTCGCCTGCGGGGTGGCAACCTGTCGGCGCGCTTCGGCTTTTGGGGAATCATCGGTCCAACCGACAGCGATCGCCACGGTGTAAACCCGCGCCGCGCCCTCGCCTTGTTGCCGCACCACCGTGGCTGCGCCCCCGCCGGCATTGAACGGCTGCCAGGCCAGTGTCAGCGGCCCTTCCTGCACCACGGACGGGACCGGCTCCAATGCGTTTGGTTTGTCTTTGTCGGTATCGCGGGTGGTGCGCGCCCGCTCCTGCACATAGGTGCAGGTGAACGCGACCTCACCGCCGGTCGCGGTGGTTTCCAAACGCAGGAACGGTTCATCAGCGTGGACGTAGGCGCGCCAATGGACTTCGCCCTGATCGGTGCGCACGGTGCCCACCGCCTCGGCATCGTGCAGGTTGAGCCGGTAATCGACGCCGGTGATCTTGCCAACCGGCTTCAGCTCCAAGTGGCCGGTGGGCACGCGAATGCCGCCCAACCCGGTTCTGGTGTAGAGATCACTGCGGCTGAGGTCCAAGCGCAGGATTTGCGGGTCCTTGGGATCGTGATAAATCATCGCCCCGAGCAGGCCGTTGCCGACAAACGGCCCCTCGATCCAGTTGATCGGGGGCTGGCTCCAAGTCAGGTCGTTGCGGGCGAGGAACGCTGACCAGTCGACGCGATCGGCCAGCGGCGCAGGCGTCCTGGCCGGCGCGATCGGTGCGGCTTGAAGCGCGCTGGCAGCGAGGAGGGGCAGACCGAGGGCGAGGAGGTGGCGGATTACGATGGTAGTCATGTGAAAAAAGCGGAAGTGGATCGTGCGTCGGGGGTTTAGGGGGTCAGTCGAGGGTTAATCGCAAATTTCGCGGAGGGTCACAGGACCGAGCAAGCCTGACTCCATCAGCGGAGGGTCACAGGACCGAGCAAGCCTGACTCCATCAGCGGAGAGTCCTTGGTGAAATAGTTCCACGAACAGAACCCGACCCGGTTCCCGGGGCGCGCTTGGTTTTTTATCATCCAATCGGGGAACTCCACCAACATGCTCCCCACCGGGAACGGCTTGCCGTCTTTATCCTTAAAATGCGGCTGTTTGATCGGCTCGGTAAAGGTGCTGTCCGCCGGCTCCTGTTCGTCGCCGATCAACCGGTTGGCCCAGGTGTTGGTGACTTCGATTTCCAGCGCATTGTCCCCGACCTTAAGCGCTTTGCTAATATCAACCCAGAATGGCGCTTTCCAAGCCACGCCACAGTCGATCCCATTCACCCGCACGCGGGCCAGCTCCTTGACACCGCCCAAGTCCAAGCGCACCGGATGCTTCGAACCCACCCAAGCGGACGTGATCGTCTTTTTATAAACGGCGGTGCCGGAATAGTATTTAATCGCAGGCGTTTCCGACAACGTCCACGAGGTCAGTGCCGGCAGGTTGACGGTTAAGTTATCGGTCATTTTGCCGACCTTTTTAAACACCACTTCCCACGGGCCGTCCACGGTGAGCGGCGTGGGGCCGGAGGCCGGTTGAGCCAGCGGCACCGAGGCGGTGGCCCCGGTGGGTTGGCGCAGGATAATGAAGACAGAGTCCGCCGATTCCAAGTCCAGATCGACCTCGGTGCGGCCGTCTTTCATGCGCCAAGCAGGTGCCGGGCGGGTTGTCTGGCGCATCGAATCCCACAGCTCGGGAACCTTACCCGTGACCCGCAGCGACACGGTGCCGCGCTGGGTGGCCTCGGTGGGGTTGGCCACGAAATAGAGATCCGTGTCCCCGTCCCGGCGCTGGATCGAGCGCACATTCAGTCCCTCTGTTGTGATCTTGAGACCAGCATCGATTTTCAGGGCGGCCAGCGCCTGAGACGGCGTGGCAAAGTATTTCCCTTGAGCGGCCAGCGCGGCGATGGATTTCCCAATCGCAGCGACCTCGGCATCGGCTTGGGGATAATTCTGCAAACTCGGCGAGCGTTCGGGCGGCGGGCCGGCCAGCACGGCGCCGGCCTCGGCGAGGGCTTTGAGTTTACGCGCCGTGGCCGGAAGCATCAGCGGCGATTTGGGTAACATGATAAACGCGTAGGTCCGCCCACTGGGTAATACAATCCGCCCATCTTTGACGCTTGCGCCGGCCACCAAGTCCGCAGCCGCAATGATATCGGTGCGGTTATCGGCGCCGGAGGTCTCGTCCAGCATGAGATAGTCCGACACCGCTTCCCCGCGCTGGAGCAGTGCCTGTGAGCGTCCAAGATAAGCCAGCCAGGCTTTGCCCGGTTCATACCACGTCTGATTGCGCCCAAAATGGGTTCCCCACCAGCCCATGCCCAGACCGGGTTGAATATGATCGCCGAAAGGTTGGTGCACCCAGTGATGCAGGAACAGTTGGTTCACTCCACTGGCCCAGGTACCGTCGCCGGCCACCTTGAGCTTTGCGGGCGTCTCGCTCCAGTCCGAGGTCATCGGTTTACTCGTAAACGCCTCCGCGCCGATCACACGAATTCCCGCCGCCTGGGCCGGACCGACAAGATGACGCCCAATACCGCCGCCGCCCGGAGTCCAGAATTCCCCCATGGTCATGTCCGGCACGGCCGCCGCTTCCAGCGTATTGAATGGCCCCGAATAGGGCTCCAGATACATCTGCACGCCCAAGGTGTTCATCAGGGCTTTGCCCTGGCGGAAATTGTTTTGAATAAACAATTCCGAAACCGTGGTTTTATAATCCCAGGCGAAGCGTGTGGACAGGTCGGCATCGCCGACGACGACTTGATTTAACGTCGGCAGCCAGAGCAACGGATCGTAGCCCCGTCGTTTGAAAAACTCTTCGCGGAAGCCTTCGGTCCAATTGAGATTTCCCGCCTCGTAGCTATCGAGCGTGATGTGTTTCAACACCGTGCCCAAACGGGGCCCGAGGTGTTCTTTTAAGGGCTTTAAGACCTGTTCGAAATGAAACCGGGAATATTCGGCGCTGAGCTTATCGCATTCCAGGGAGGAAGTGAGTTCTTCCGGGGCGGGGTGCCCGCTCTTGCCGGTGCTGGTATAGCCGAAACGATAGACCACCCAGTCGCCCGCCGGTGCCGTCCATTTCAGCACGCCATCAGCGCTCATTTGGTCGGTGATATCTTTTATCGAATCCACCGGCACAACTTCTCCCCCTTTAACCGTCGGCACGGCGACCACGCCGATATCGCGGTAAAACTCCAAGTTCGCTTTCGGCTGGGCCAAATGACCCGTGAAGGCCGCTCCACCCTTCACGGACGCCGTGCTCCACACCACCACCTTCATCGACTTTTCCGGGGTGATCCACGGGCCGCCGGTGCCGGAATAACCGGGAGCGTTGTGCATGCCCAGATTCAGCCCCAAACGATCGGCTTCTTTGGCGGCATGTTCGACCAGCGACCACCAAGCCGGACTGCGGAAATCGTTTTCCGGCCACGGGGTGTTTTTGAACGGCTGTGCGTAACCCTGCACGCTCGACGTCAGATTAAAAATCGTTGCCCCTCCGATGCCGGCCGCCTGCATGGATTCCAGATCCTTGGTGATGCCCTCTTTAGTGATACTGCGCCCCATCCAATGCCACCACACCATCGGTTTGGCGGCGGGCGGAGGATTGGCGAAATCCTTGTCAATGCTGGTCGCTGGTTGGGCGAAGAGCGGCAGGCTCACCAGCATTGCGAGGAGGATTTGCAGTTTCGTAACGCTGGAAGCCCGCGCCGCTATTCTCCTCATAAAAGGCGGTAGATCGGGCGCAGGCCGCAGGTTTGCCGGTGGTTGGCGGCGAGGTGGGCGATGCGCGGGGGGGCGACCGCATTGGTGATGGTCAGTTTTACGCCGTCGGATTGATACCCTTGCGTCAAATCGATCCGTTTGGCCGCGCCGATCCCGACACCTTGATGCACGACAAGCCATTGGCCGTCCACGCGCAGCTCAACCGTGTAGGCGCGCACATGATAATCGTGCAGGGTGGTAAAGGAATCCTCCTGCGGGCGATTCACCGGGGCTTCGTGGATCACCACTTGATCGATGGGTTGGGGCGCGTCCAGCAATACCTCCAACACGGCCTGCGGATGGGCCGCTTCCCAATAACTTTCCAGGCTGGAATCGACCGCCTTGGCCGCCCCGAATGCGTCCGCCGCTTCACTACTGGCCATAGCGTGGGCACCGAACAGGATATTCACCGGCCCGGTCGGCAACGGGCGACCGCCGCCGCGAATCCCGAGCCGATCAGCGAGTTCAAAGACGCGCCCGGCTTCGCTTTTGCGGATGCGACCTGTGCGGTCCGGCGGCAGGTTCACGATAAGACTGTTGTCATTGTGGGTGGCCCAATAAAAGAGCTGCTCCAGCTCATCGACTTCACGAATCGGCATCTCTCCTTTTTTCTGAAACCAATTCCAATGATCGGAAATGCAAATGGTATGTTCGAAAGGCAGGCGGTGAAGCTCGCCCTGCCAGCTATAAAGTTGCGGGTCATCCCAGTTGGCGAAGTTCGGGTCTTTGAGCCGCAAATCAACCGGCCAAAACCGCAGCGCGTCGCCTTCGCGCATATCGATGGGCAACTGAATTTCCATCGGCTTGCCTGCGGGGTGGATGGTGTGGTTGACACTGACCACGCAGTCCGGCTGCCAGCGGGCCATGCGCGCGTAGAGTTCCGCGATATTCCAGTCCTCGTTGGGCTTTGCCCAGGCGCCATCGAGCCACAATTCGCAGACCGGGCCGGAGCGGGTCATGAGTTCCTCCAAGTGGCCGAACATGTAGTTTTGATAAACCGCCGGGTCGGGATCGGCGTGAGCGGGGGCACTGCGATCCCAGAGCGAATAATACAAGCCCAGCTCCACGCCATGGCGTTGGCAGGCGGCAGCAACTTCGGCGACCACATCGACCTTCACCGGACTCTGGGCAACCGAATACCCGGTGGTCGCCGTGTTCCAGAGGCAAAAGCCATCATGGTGCTTCGTAATGAGGATGACGTAACTAAAGCCGGCCTCCTTGGCCACCCGTACCCACTGGTCGCAATCCAGGTCGGTGGGCGCGTAGCTGGAGATGGGCAGCGAGCCGTCGCTCCATTCGATTTCGTTGAACGTATTCGGGCCGAAATGGATAAACATGCCGTAACCCCGGTTGCGCTGGCGGATCTGCCGGGGCGTGAGCGGGAGGCGGGTGTGAGGCTGGTCGATAACGGGGGATTGCAGGGCGCTCATAAAGGTGGTTTTACCGATTTACTCAATCATGGATCTCTCCGTTTTTTTATTTAGGTTAAGTGGGTGTGGTGAGGACGACCGCGTCAAAGCCCGCCAGGTTCAGGCTGCCGCGGACCGCGAGGCCGGTCAGCGCGTCTGTGTAAACCGCGTCGGACGGCACTGTGACCGTCTGCGGTTGGGCGTTGAAATTCATCACGAAGAGGAATTCCTGGCCGTTGCCACTGCGGCGTTGGGCACTGACTCCGGCCGGCAGTGGTGTCGCCAGGGCCGGGGTGAGGCGGAGGTCGGTCGCCAGTTTTCCATAAAGATCGTCGAGCAGGCGGTGCTCGGTGCGCGCGGCGAGATAGTAAGCTTTGCCTTGGCCGAAGGCGTTCACCGTGAGTGCGGGACGGCCCTCGTAAAAATCATCGGTATAGGTCGCCAGCGTGGCCGCGCCTTCCGTGTGGATGAGATCGCAAAACAGGTGGGCCGCGTAATCACCGGAAAGGCCGAGCAGATTACCTGGCGTGAAGCGCAGGACCTTGGTTTCGCCGGCGGGCAGGGTGTCAATTTCCTCGGACCAAATTCCCAATACTTTGCGCAGCGGACCGGGAAAGCCGCCGAGGAAGCAGAGATCATTTTCGTCAGCCCACCCGCTCAGATAGGTGGAGATAAAAACCCCGCCGTTTTTTACATAGGCCTCGATCCGTTCGCCGACGCCGGGACGGACCATGTAGAGCATCGGCGCGACGAGGATTTTGTAGCGTGAAAAATCCTGATCCATATCGATGACATCGAAGTTGATCCCGCGTTTCCAGAACGGGGCGGCATGGGCCATGCACTCGCCGGTGTAGCGCTTGCGCCCGTCGTTGCGCGGACCAGCCGCACCCTCAAGCGCCCAGCGGTTTTCCCAGTCAAAGAGGATCGCCACCTCCGGATGTGATCCGGTGCCGGCGACGGCCGACAGCTTTTCCAGATCTCGGCCCAGACTGGCGACATCGCGGAATACGCGGGTGTTCTCGTGGCCGGCATGATCGACCACAGCTCCGTGAAATTTCTCCGATGCGCCCCGGCTTTTGCGCCATTGGAAATACATCACCGCATCCGCCCCGTGCGCCACCGCCTGCAGCGAGGCCAGACGGCTCATGCCCGGTCGCATCAATTTGGCCACCGCGCGCCAGTTGGTCACGCTCGGGGTGGATTCGATCAATAGAAATGGCCGGCCTCCGCCGAATGTCCGATTCATATTGTGCAGGAACGCCGAAATCAGCGCCCATTGGGCTTCCGGGTGCTCCGCCCAGAGCAGGCCGGTGCCATCGGCCATGACATGATCAAGGCGCCAGGGATCGGCCGGTTCATCGGCCGAGGAAAGATGCCAATTCGGGTAACTGTCCCACGAAATCACGTCGAGGTGCGGCGCGAACTTCCAGTAGTTCAACCCGGGGTATTCCCAGCCGTGGAAATTCGTGGTCACCGGCACGCCCGGTGCCAGGCGGCGCAGCGGCTCGATCTCGGCGCACATAAAATCCACTGTGCGATCGGTGACGAATCGTCTCCAGTCGAGGTTGTGGCCATGCACGCCGCTTTCGCCATGCGGAGCCGGCGACTCGACCTGATCCCAGTCGGAATACGTGTGGCTCCAGAAGCTCGTATACCAGGCCTGATTGAGGCTCTTGAGGTCGGTATATTTTATTTTCAGCCAGTTGCGGAATTCCTGCTGACACAGCGGGCAATGGCACTCGCCGCCGTATTCATTGGAGACATGCCAGAGTTTGAGCGCGGGGTGCTTGCCATAGCGTTCGGCCAACCGCGTGTTGATATTGCGCACTTTGGCGCGATAGACCGGCGAGGTGTAACAATGATTGTGGCGGCGGCCGAACAAGTTGCGCTTCCGGTCGGGAGCCACGCGCAGCACCTCGGGGTATTTCGCCGACAACCATGCCGGGCGCGCACCGCTGGGCGTGGCCAGGGCCACTCCGATGCCTTGCGCCGCCAGATCGTCCATCAACTGATCCAGCCACTCAAACCGGTAAACACCTTCCTCCGGCTCCAGAGCGCTCCAGGCAAAGATTCCCACGCTGACCAGGTTGACGTGGGCCAACGGCATCATGCGTAAATCTTCTTGAATGATCGCGGGGGTATCGAGCCATTGGTCGGGATTGTAGTCGCCGCCGTGGAAGATTATTTTTGATATGAGTTTCATGGCTGTGGGTTAGCCAGCGATATTCTTTCCAAGGATTTACTGCTGTATGATCAGGGTGAGTTTGTTGGCGGCGGTGAGAACGACCGGCTCGGCGAGCGTGATACTAATGGTGCCGGCCATGACATCATGGCGTGCAGCAAGCGGTTTGCCCGCGTCAGTGACCGTGACCTGGCGCACCGACTGGCCTGGCTTCGGCAGTGCAAGTTTCACCGTGGTGAGCTTTACCGAGCCGCGTTTTACCGAGAGCGAGGCTTCAAGTTTTGCCCCGGCCTGCTGCTGGCAGAAAGTGCCCCAGCCTTCGGCGGCGGTGAAAGCCGTCTTAAAATCATTTGCCTGCAGGCGCGGGGCGAAGCCGATCACGCCGGCGGGCCCATCGTATTCGAAACCACCGCAGGCGAGGAATGTGGCGTAGCTGGCCATGGCACGGGCGTAGTGTTCGCCGGCCTCGGGTTCGTTGAACGGGTTGCCTCGCATCGGGCTCGACGGTTGGTGGCGGTCGTGAACGGCGCGGGCCACGGTCAGCCCCTCGGCGACCATCCCCTCATAGATCAGGTG
>Ga0194063_10000633_pt1 | contig 25022 bp, 23 predicted proteins | sample SepL3720m_MetaG_FD_155459 | JGI IMG/M metagenome (GOLD analysis project Ga0194063, IMG submission 155459) | Anoxic zone freshwater microbial communities from boreal shield lake in IISD Experimental Lakes Area, Ontario, Canada - Sep2016-L373-20m | ecosystem: Environmental > Aquatic > Freshwater...
GAGCACGTTCACGCAGAGCAGGTAATCCGGATCCTTCGGTGTGACCAGGATGCCATCCTTTCGCAGCACCACGCCGGGAACGATGTAGTGGATGTGCGGGGAAAAAGGGTCAGAAAAAGGGTCAGTCCCGCAGAAAAAGGGTCAGTCCCGCGTAAAAAGCATAAAAAGGGTCAGTCCCGCGTAAAAAGCATAAAAAGGGTCAGTCCCGCGTATTGACGCCTTTTTGCAGAAAAAGAGAAAAAGGGTCAGTCCCGCGTATTGACGCCTTTTTGAAATCTGCCACACTCCCGGCATGGCAAGACAACTTCGAGTGGAATACGAGGGTGCGATTTATCACGTGATGAACCGCGGGGACAGGAGGGAGCCGATTTTCGTGGATGACGAGGACCGGCTGAAATTTTTGAAAACGCTTGGAGAGACGTGCGGGCGGGCAGATTGGGAGGTGCATGCGTATTGTTTGATGGGGAATCATTTTCACCTGGTGCTGGAAACCGCGAAGCCGACGTTGGTGAGCGGGATGAAATGGTTTTTGGGCACCTACACGCAGCGGTTCAATGCACGGCACCGGATGCGCGGGCACCTTTTTGCCGGTCGCTACAAATCGTTGTTGGTGGACGGGTCGGATGATTTTTATCTACGGGTGGCGTGCGATTACGTGCATCTCAATCCGCTGAGGGCGGGGTTGCTGGGGGAAGGGAAGGCGCTCGCGGACTATGAGTGGAGCAGTTACCCGGAATATTTGAAACCGCCGCGCAAGAGGGCCGGGTGGTTGCGGGTGGACAGGCTGCTTGGGGAACATGGAATTCGTCAGGACAATAGCAGAGGACGGCGGGAATTTTTTGAAATCATGACGGCGCGTTGCGGACAGGAGGGGCACGCGGAGGAGGAACTCTGGTCGGGCATCCGGCGGGGATGGAGATTTGGAGCGGATGATTTCGTGGAACGACTGACTGGGATAGGCCATGCCGGAGGAGGAAATTCGTCGAGCCATTTGAGCGATGCGCTGGAAGAAACAATGGAGGAGAAGGCGCGTGGAGTGATCCGGGCTTTCCTGGAAAAACGGGGGATCGGGTTGCAGACGTTCCGGAAGCTCAAGAAAGGGGATCCCGCGAAGGTTCGCCTGGCAGGGGAACTTAGGAGAAAGACCACGATGACGATGGCTTGGATCGCGAAAGAACTGAACGCCGGAGTTCCCCAGACGCTCTGGAAAGCGTTGTGGGCATCTGGACAAGAAAGCGATAATACGCGGGACTGACCCCAATTCCGGCGCTTGACTCCAATGCCGCGCCTTGCCAATCTGAATGAATGGCGATAGCAGCTCCCATTTTCAACCTTCTGACTGGCGCTCCCAAGGCGTTCGACTACCCGCAGTGACAAGCGCCGATCAACCCGAGATCCCTGTCGAGCGGCCGCGCATGGATGCCGACATTGTGTGCGTCGGGTTCGGTCCGGCCTCGGGAGGTTTTTTGACGACCCTCGCGAAGGGGATCCTCAACGAGGACGGATCGCCGGCGATCGAGAGCGAAGTCGCGCCGGGGATGCCGCTCCAGGTGCTCTGCTACGAACGGGCGGATGACCTCGGCTTCGGGGTCTCTGGCGTGGTCACGCGGGCCCGCGGGATCCGCGAAAGCTTCGCGGGCCTCGACCCCTCGCAAATCCCCATGGCGGCACCGGTGGTCGTCGAAAAAATCCTTTATCTGTTAGATCCCGTGGGGGCCAGCCGGCGTCCGGCCCTGATGCGCGCGGCCGATGTCGCGATCCGCGCGATGGGCGGGATCCTGGGCGTCAAGGATGACGCGATGGAGCTTCCGTGGACTCCGGAATTTCTCGACAAGCATGGCGGGCTGCTGCTTTCGATCGGGCAGTTCAACCAATGGGTCGGCCAGCAGGTGATGGGCACGGGCGCGGTGCAGATCTGGCCCGGAAGCCCGGTGGAAGAAGTTCTTGTCGAGGCGGGCGGGGTGGCAGGCGTCCGGCTCGCGGATCAGGGTGTGAGCAAGGACGGGGAGCCCTCCGACGGGTTCACGCCCGGCATGGAGGTGCGCGCGGCACTGACCGTGGTGGCCGACGGCCCGGTCGGCCCGATCGGGCGCCAGCTCGACAAGGCGTTCGGCATGCCCGAGGGACACCACACCCACGACTGGGCGCTCGGCATGAAATTTGTCGTTGATCTGCCAGAAACCTGCGAACTCGAACCCGGCACGGTGCTCCATACTCTCGGCTATCCCGAGCCGGAGATCTTCGGTTTTTTCTACGTCCATCCGAATCGCGTGGCCTCGATGGGGATCTTCGTTCCCTCGTGGTTCGACAACCCTGCGCGCACCGCCTACCGGTATCTCCAGCATTGGATGCTCCACCCCGCGATCTGGCGGCATGTCAAGGGCGGACGGCTCCGCTCGTGGGGCGCCAAGTCGCTTCAGGAATCCGGCCGCCGCGGCGAACCGCGCCTCGCCGGCAACGGCTTCGCGCGGATCGGCGAGGGCAGCGGCAGCACGAACGTCCTCACGAATTCCGGTGTCGATGAGGCGTGGACAACCGGCGTCCTCCTCGCCGAGGGCGTGCTCGAACTTCTCAAACAAAAGAAGCCCTTCACCGCGGAGAGCCTCGAGTCCGCATACATCGGCCGCCGCCGCGCGAGCTGGGTGGACAAGGAAGGCCGCGTGGCCGAGCGTGCCCGCGATGGATTCCAGCGCGGCTTCATTCCCGGAATGGCCGGCATGATGGTCGCCGGCCTCACCAAGGGCCTCCTCGCCATGCCGGGAAAACCCATGCCTCCCCACCGGCGCGTGCCGAGCCTCGAGGGGTATTATCGCGGGCGGATTCCGCTTGAAGAAATCCAAACCATCCGCAAGGAATCCGAGGCCAAGGGGATCTCCGTCCACGCCACCCTCATGGATCGCGTGGGCTGGCCGACCATTCCCTTCGACGGGGAGCTTCTCGTCTCGCATCAGGACGCGCTTCTCATCGGCGGAAAAGTCCAGGCCCCGGCCGGATACGCGGATCACGTCGAGTTCCTCTACCCGCGCGACTGCGAATCGTGCGGAAGCAAGATCTGCATCGAGATGTGCTCGGGGCAGGCGATTTTTCCAGGGGAAAACGGGCGTCCGGCATTTGACCGCGAGAAGTGCGTCTATTGCGGGGCCTGCCTGTGGAATTGCTCCAAGGCCCATCCGAAGGATCCCGAGAACGGGCTCATCGCATTTCATGCGGGTGCGGGCGGACTGCACTCGGCCGAAAACTAAATACTTATGCCTGAATACCAAATCGTCGTTTGCGGGAGCATTGTTCCCGATCCTCTCCAAACCCTTGAGCCGGTTTCCGGCCCCGCGGGTCCGGCCCTGAAAAATGAAATGATGCTTCCCGCGTGGCTGGATCCGTGGGCCGGGCACGCGCTCTACGAAGCGGCCCATCTCGCCGCAAAAAATCCCGGCAGCAAGGTCTGGCTCGTCGCGCTCGGCCCGAAGGCCAAACTCCAGCAGGCGATGATGACCCTCGCCCAGAAGGTGCCGTTCGAGCTGGTCGCCCTCGATGGCTCGTCGAGCGGCTTCACCGATGCCGGGGAAACCGCCGCCGCGCTCGCGGAGGCGATCCAGGCGATCCCGGGCATCGACCGCTCGCGCCTCCTCGTTTTCGGCGGATGGGAATCGGCCTCGCGCGGGGCCGGAGCCACGATGCAGATCGTCGGCGAACTCCTCGGCATCACCGACCAGTTCCAAGGGGTTGACGAAATCCAAATCGAAGCCGGCGGATCGTTGAAAATCCTCGAGCGGATCGAGGGCGGACAGCATCAGATCTCGATTTGCGAGGCGCCGCCGGCCGTGCTCGGCTGGGCGACCGGAAGCCTTCCCGAGCCGCGGAATAACCCGCAGGTCGGCATGGCAAACATGCGCGCGATCATGCCTGCCCTCCAGAAAGCGAAGCCCGCAAAGGTCGGCGCGGAGGGGGTCTCGTTCCTCTCGGTTTCTCTGCCGAAGCAGGCCCGAAATACGAAGGTCGTCAAGGATCTCCCGCCGGATCAGATCGCCGCGGAAATCGTGGAATGGATCACCAATAAATAACTGCCATGGAAACCATACTCTTTCTCTCGCCGACCGAAGCCGCCCTTTCGAAAAGCGCGCTCGAGGCGCTTGCCACCGCCAAACAACTCGCCGACTCGCTCGGAACAACATTTTCCGTCGGCCTGTGGGGAGACAATCCCCAGTCGGCAGCGGATGGCATCGCCTCGTGCGGTGCCGAAAAATTCTTTGCCGTGGCCGGCGCGGAATTCGCGCAGCCTCGGTATGCGACCGATGCGGCGGCGGCCGAGGCGCTCGCCCGCGTGGCCGGCGCGACGGTTGTCATCGGCCCGTCCGGCTCGCGATGGAACCGGGTTGCGGCCGGTGTCGCCCACCGGCTGGGCGGCCAGGCCGACAGCCATGTCACCGGGCTTTCGGTTTCCGGCGGTTCGCCCGCCATCGCGCGGTGGTATTACCGCCAGCGGATGGAAGGCGTCCTCACCCGCGCCCGGCGGCCCTGGGTGCTTGCGGTCGAGAGCGGGATCGCTCCCGCCTGGCAGGGCGCACCGGGATCCGCGGCTTTGGTGCCCGTTCCCTGCACGCCTTCCGGCATCCGCTCGAACGTCTCCGGCATCGAATCCCAGGCGGCCGATCAACAGACGATCCGCCCGGATGCCGACCTGCTTTTCGTGACCGGCGCGGGCTGGACAAAGAAGCAGCCGGACGGACAGGTCAAGACCGAAGAGGCGCAGAAGCTGATCCTCGACTTCCTGCGCCTCTCGCGCGCATCGCTCGGCAGCACGAAGTCGCTTGTCGATTTGAGCGGCGAGGGTCAGGCGACTCTCACGTTCCTCACCCACATGAACCAGGTCGGCCAGACCGGCTCGACCCCGCGCCACCCGAAAGGCCTCTCAACCTGCTGCCACGGCGAGGAACCCCACACCGTCGGATGGCGGTTCGTCGGCGAGCGCCGCGCGATCAGCCTCGACCCGAATTGCGGATGGTCCCGCGGCAAGGCCGATGTCCTCTATGTCGCCGACGCCTTCGCCGTCATGGAAAAAGTCAACGCCCTGCTCGCGCAGAAAGTCGGCGGCTGAGAAGGCCCGGGGGGCGCGGGCGATGCCTCACTTCGTTTCGGCTGCGCTTCCTGCACCTCAAGAATCGCAAATGAAAGTTTTGGTTATTATGGCGCAGATCTTAGGTTTAAGTAGTTTTCAAAATGCAGCGCTGGAAAACATGCAGCCCGGGGTGCCTGAAACAATGCTTCACCAGCTTGCCCCGCGAGGCTTTTGTTTTCCCGAAAGACTTAGGGGTTCTGCGTGATATGCGCATTCACACGAAGCAAACGACTTACATGACAACACGACCTTCCATTCAGCAGAGACAAAAAAAACCTTTGTCTCAACCAATCCATGGCATGGGCATCTTGCCCATGTCTTGCTGGATTGGGACGCTTGTGCGGGATGCCCCTGCCACAGGTGCTATTCGAAAAAACCCATGGGAATCGATATTTTCTTCTGAGGAGCCAGAAAGCCTGTCGCGTAGGCGCAGGCGGTTGAGTGCCAACTCTTGCGCGGCCATCATGAGCATGCTGTGTCTCTTGCAGGCGGCACCTACTAACGCGGCCGCCGTGCAGAGCCAAAATTCCATCGTTGCGACTGCGAGCGGGAAGGTGGAAGGCATTCAGACCAAGAACGGTGTCCTGGCGTTTCTGGGAATTCCCTTTGCCCAGCCGCCCAAGGGGGATCTGCGCTTTGCGGCACCGGTGGAAGTCGTGCCATGGGAGGGCGTGCGGGACGCCAAACAGTCCGGCCCTGCAGCCCCGCAGTCCAGCGACCCAGCATCCCAGTTTACCCAGGACGAGGATTGCCTGAACCTCGACATCTGGACCCCCGGGATCGGCGCGCGGAAACGGCCGGTCATCGTGTATATTCACGGCGGCGCCTTCATGCTCGACAGGTCGGGTGAACCCACCTACGACGGCGCAAACATTTCCAAGCGCGGAGACATTGTTTTAGCCAGCATCAACTACCGGCTCGGCGCGTTGGGTTTTCTCTACCTGGAGGATTTTGGCGCTGAACATAAGGGTTCCGGCTCCAATGGCATCCGGGACCAGATCCTGGCGCTGCGGTGGCTGAAGAACAATATCGCCCGGTTCGGCGGCGATCCTGAAAACATCACCGTCATGGGGGAATCTGCAGGAGCGATGAGCGTCTTCGTGCTGATGGGCCTGCCACAGGCCAAGGGGCTTTTCCACAGGGCGATAGCCCAGAGCGGGCCATTCAATTGGTTCAGGACCAGAGAATATGCCGCGAAGCTCACGTCGGATTTTATGGAGATTTGCAAAAAGAAATACGGCATCACAGATGTCGCCGGTTTGAGAAAGCTTAAGCCGCAAGAGATCGTTGATGCCCAGGCAGACCTGTTAGGAAACACCGGCGTTCTTTGTCCCCGCATCTGGATGCCCGTCATCGACGGGACGGTGATTCCGAAGGAGCCGTTTGCCGCCATCCAGGATGGTGCGGCGGACGGAATTCCGCTGCTCCACGGCACGAATCGCGACGAATACTGCTTCTGGATCCAGTTCAAACCCGGCCTGCAATCCGAGCCGCTCAACCAGTTCTTTTCGGAAATCCCCTGGTTCGAAAAAAATCTCGGCGGCCGGAAACAGGAAGTGCTGGACTTCTATAATACAAGAAACCCGACTCCCGGGCCCGATAAATCCAGCATACCCAGCAGCGTTGCCTACGCCACCGATGACATTTTCCTCGTGCCGCATATCAAAGCATCAGAGGCCCAGGCAAAGCATACAAAGGTTTGGATGTATCGCTTCGACTGGAAGTCGCGGGCGGAGAAATATCTGAACGCCTGTCATGGTCTCGAGTTGCCCTTCGTCTTCAAAACGTTTGATTCTTCTGGCGGCGGGCTCGTCGGCCCCAACCCGCCGAGGGGCCTCTCCGATGCGATGCAGGACGCGTGGATCTCGTTTGCCCGGACGGGCGACCCCAATCACAAAGGCCTGCCCAATTGGCCGGCTTATGATCTCTCGCACCGGGCCACCATGATTTTCGACACGAAGAGCAAGGTGGTCGAAGATCCGGATCCCGAAATACGCCAGCTCTTCAAGGACATTCCGCTCTAGAGCATTTGAAATTAGCACATGGCCGCATCAAAAAGAACGCGCGGCGTCCGTGTCGGACCCGTTGAGCAGAACACGTCCGGCACGGGCGGGGCTTGAATGAAACCGCGCTGGAATAATCATTATGAAAAAACCGCTCCATCCCTCATCAGCCCTCAGCGTCGCCATGTTAAGAATGCGACATTTCCTGGCAATTCTCCCACTGGCCATTGTGTTGCTGGCGGGAATGTCGACCTCCGGGCAGGCGGCACCAAAAAGCGCGCCCTCCGGGGAGGGCGACAAACCCATCGTGGCCACGGCGAGCGGGAAGCTGGAAGGCATTCAGACCAAGAACGGTGTGCTGGCGTTTCTGGGAATTCCCTTCGGCCAGCCACCCAAGGGCGACCTGCGATTCGCGCCGCCGGTGGAAGTCGCGCCATGGGAAGGTGTTCGCGACGCCACGCACGCCGGCCCTTCTGCCCCGCAGATGGTGGATGATTTGGAGCCCTCATCCAAGTTTGCTCAAGACGAGGATTGCTTGAACCTCGACATCTGGACGCCCGGAATCGATGGGGGGAAAAGACCGGTCATCGTGTATATTCACGGCGGCGCCTTCGTGGGCGGCGGATCGAATGACCCCGTCTATGACGGCGCGAACATTTCCAAGCGCGGAGACATTATTTTCGCCAGCATCAACTACCGGATCGGCATGTTGGGTTTCCTCTACCTGGAAGATTTTGGCGCGGAGTTTAAAGGCTCAGGCTCCAATGGTCTCCGGGACCAGGTCATGGCTCTGCGCTGGATAAAGAACAATATCGCGCGGTTCGGCGGTGATCCTAATAACATCACCATCATGGGGGAATCTGCGGGTGCCGGGAGCATCTTCGCGCTGATCGGTCTGCCGGAGGCCAAAGGGCTTTTCCAGAAAGGGATTGCCGAAAGCGGGAGCATCAATGCGTTCCGAACCAAAAAGGAAGCGGCAGACCTCACAAAACAGTTCATGAGGATCGCTAAGGTCACAGACATCGCCGGCTTGCAGAAGCTGAAGCCGGCAGAGGTTATCGCCGCCCAAGTCCGGCTGGCATCCGACGTCGGCCCGCTTGCCTCCCGCATGTGCTGTCCCGTCATCGACGGGACAGTGATTCCCAAAGACCCGCTTGCTGCTATCCAGGATGGCGCAGCGGCCGGCATCGCGCTGCTCAACGGCACGGTGCATGACGAATACTGCTACTGGATCGGTTATTACCCCGCCCTGAAAACCAAGCCGCTCAGCCAGGCCCTTGCGGAAAACCCTTGGCCCGCGAGAAATCTGGGGGATCGGAAACAGGAGGTGCTGGACTTCTATAACAAAAAATACCCGACTCCCGGGCCCGATAAATCCAGCGTATCCAGTAGCGTTGCCTTCGTCACTGACTTGCAGTTCCTCATGCAGCATCTCCGGGTTTCCGAGGCGCAGGCGAAGCACGCAAAGGTTTGGATGTATCGCTTCGACTGGAAGTCGCAGGTGCCGAACAAGGAGTATCTGAACGCTTGCCATGCCATCGAGGTGCCGTTTGTCCTCAATAACTTTTCCAGTGAGCTCGCCGACGAAATCGTCGGCCCCAACCCGCCGATGGGCCTATCCGATGCGATGCAGGACGCGTGGATCTCATTTGCCCGCACGGGCGACCCCAACCACAAGGGCCTGCCCGAATGGCCGGCCTATGAGCCCGCGCACCGGGCCACGATGATTTTCGACACGAAGAGCAAGGCGGTCGAAGATCCTGATCCCGAAATACGCCAGCTCTTCAAGGATATTCCGCTCTGAATTAATATGAAAAATGCAAAGTAGAAACCATTTCTTCCAAGGCGTCCCTTCGACCAGCTCCCGTGGCATGGGCATCCTGCCCATGCGAAACAATCCAGCAAGACATGGGCAGGATGCCCATGCCACTGTATGATTTCTACACAGCAAATGAAAAACCCTCTCCATCCGTCATCAGCCATTAGCGCCCCCATGTTCAGGTTGCGTCAATTCTTGGCAATTCTCCCTCTCGCTATCGTCTTGCTGCCGGGAATGCCGGCCTCCGGTGAATCGCCCGCCCCCAAAACCACGCCTGCGGCCGCCGCGCCGAATCAACCTGCGCCTTCCAGAGCGGTGCTTTTCAAGGGGGGCGAAATTGTGACGCTCGACCCCTCGCATCCGAGCGCCAAGGCCGTGCTCGTCCTCCATGGAAAGATCGAAGCATTCGACGACGAGGCGCTGAACCATCCCGCGGCGAAGGATGCGGATGTCGTGGACCTGGCTGGCGCAACGGCCATGCCTGCATGGGTCGATGCCCATGCGCATCCGTATATGAGAACCAAGGTGAAATTGGACAGTTTGGATCTCGACGATACACACTCGATCAAGGAGGTGCTGGCACTCCTCCGCAAATGGGCCGATTCTCATCCCAAGGACGACTGGATCACCGGGCGCGGTTTCAAGGAAAAAGTTGCTCCCGTCGATACGTTCGACGCGCACCTGCTCGACGCGGTCTGCAAGGATCGCCCGGTCGTTCTCACCGGTGAGGGTGGCCACAGCGTGTGGGTCAACTCCGAGGCGCTCCGCCGCGCGGGAGTCAACAAGGATACTCCCACGCCTCAGGGGTCGGAGATTCCTCGCAGGCCGGATGGCGAACCGATCGGCAACCTGATCGAGTTCAATGCAATGGATTTGGTGCAAGACGCCATGCCGGCAAACTCTCTCGAACAGGATGTGGCCGAATTGCGCGGAGCCTTTGACGCCTTTGCAACATGCGGAATCACCTGCGTGCAGGACTGCTACATCCCTGCGGACTTCGTCCCCCGTTATCTGGAAGTCGCGAAATCGGGAGCCCTTTCCTGTCGCGTGAATCTGACCCCCCTGATCCATGCGGCCACATGGCGCGAGGATATCAAGGATGCGATCAAGGCGCGTGAGCTGGTCGAACAGGCCGCCAAGGACGGGCTCGTGGACCAGGCCGGCGACCCGTTGGTCACCGTTCGCACAGTGAAGTTTTTCGGCGATGGAGTCATCGAGATCAACTCCGCGTTCATGACGGATCCCTTCAGCAATGCAAGAGCTGGTGACGCAAACCCGCGCGGGCTTCCGCAGTGGACGCAGGAGGAACTGGACCAGGCCTTGATCGCCGCCGACAAAGCGGGATTCCAAGTGCATGTCCATGCCATAGGCGATGCCGCAGTCCACCAGACGCTCGACAGCATCGAGCAGATGGCGGCCAAGAACGGCCCGCGCGACCGCCGTCCGTGCATCGCGCACTGCCAGGTCATCCAGCCGGGCGACATCGCCCGTTTCGGCAAGATGGGAGTCATCCCCGTCGTGACCCCCTACTGGGCCGGCGACAGGGACGGGGTGCTGGATCGCCTTGGACCGGTTCGCAACGAGTGGCAGTATCCCTATGCGAGCCTGGCAAAGACCGGTGCCACGCTCGCGTTCAACTCTGATTGGCCGGTTCAAACGGCTAGCCCGCTCGCCGGGATGCCGGTCGCTATCCGCCGCATCGAACACGGCAAAGAAATTCCTCTTGTTCCCGGCGAAGCCCTGACGCCGATGCAGACGCTCCTGGGATATACGCAGGGGGCTGCGTATGCGGCATTCGAGGAATCGCGCTCAGGCATGCTCAAGAAAGGGATGCGTGGAGACATCGTGGTTCTTGCGAAGAACCCGCTCACGACACCGGCGGAAGGCTGGCCGGGAATCCCGGTGCTCAGCACTTGGCGCGCGGGAGCCCGCACCTATGCGCCCCAGAAGAACACATCACCGACCGGTTCCAAGGGGTGACGAAATCCCACTCGAAGGCCGGCGCGGAGGGCGTCAGTAGGCCACGCCCTTCTGGCGCTCGTGGCCGAGGAGGCGATCAATGTAATCCTCGGGAGAAAGCTTGAGCGGCACCGGGCCGTCCGGCTCGCCCTTGATGAACTGCTGCACCTCCGGATCCGGGTGGTTTCTGATCTCGTCCGGCGTCCCCTGCGCGATGATGGTTCCGGTGCGCCTCCCGGCTCCGAGGACGATCATTTTCGTGCCGATCCGGAACGCGCTCGTCATGTCGTGGGTGACCACGACGGCGGTCATGTCGAGCTTGCGGGTGAGGTCGAGCGTGAACTGGTCGATCACGGCCGTCATGATCGGATCGAGGCCGGAGGTCGGCTCGTCGCTGAAGAGGAGCTCCGGGTCGAGCGCGACCGCGCGCGCGAGCCCGACCCGCTTGCGCATCCCCCCGCTGATCTCCGCCGGCTTGAGGTTCTCGAAGCCGGTGAGGCCGACGAGCTCGAGCTTCATTTTGACGATGAGATCCACGATCTCCGGATCCACCCGGCTGTTCTCGAGGAGCGGGAGCGCGACATTCTCGCCGACGGTCAGCGATTGCAGGAGCGCGCCGAACTGGAAATTCATCCCGAACTTCAGCCGCAGCTGTTCGAGCTGGGGCACCGGCATCGTCGTGATCTCCTCGCCGAAGAGTTTGACCGAGCCGGACGTCGGCCGCATCGCCCCGATGATGTGGCGCAGGAGCGTGCTTTTCCCGCAGCCCGAACCGCCCATGATGATCATCGTGTCCCCCTTTTCCACCGTGAAGCTGATCCCGTTCAGGACGGTTCTCGGGCCGAATTTTCTCACCAGGTCGCGGACTTCGATGACGGGCATGGGTCAGGTAAAAAAGAAAATCGCGGTGAGCACGGCGTTGGCGACGAGCATGGCGAGGATCGAGGTGACGACCGACGACGTGGTCGCCTGTCCGACGCCCTCGGCCCCGCCCGAGACCCCCAGCCCGGACTGGCACGAGATCAGGATGATCAGCCACGCGAAGACGAAGCTTTTCACGATGCCGGAATACAGGTCGAGCGGATGCCCGGCCTCCATCAGGCGCTGGACGTAGCTTGCCGTGTTCATGCCGAGGGAAAAATGGCAGATCGTCCACCCGCCGGCCATCCCGATGTAATCCCCGAAAACCGTCAGCACCGGGAGCATGACCAGCATCGCGAGAAACCGGGGAACCACGAGGAAGCGGATCGGGTTGATCGCCATGACCTCCAGCGCCTCGATCTCCTCGCCCACCTTCATCGTTCCGAGCTCCGCCGTCACCGCGGATCCGCTGCGCCCGATCACGACGACCCCCACGAGCAGCGGGCCGAGCTCGCGGAGGATCGTGACCGCCACGAGGTTCGGGACATACGCCGAGGCACCCATGCGCGAGAGCTCCTGCGCGCCCTGCATCGCGAGCGTGAGACCGATGCTCAGCGACGTGAGCGCCGTCATCGGGAACGCCTGCACGCCGATCCGCACCATCTGCTGGAACACCGTCTGAATCCGCACCGGACGCCCGCGGAACGGGCCGACGAACAGCCAGTATAAAATCTGGCCGTTGAGAGAAGAAAAGGTTTTCAGCTCCGCCTGAAAAGTCATTTTGCCGCCAGGGCGGCCTCTTCGGCCGTGCCGCTGATCACGAACAATTCATTGAGCCGGACGAGATCGAAGATCGAGTGGACTCGTTTCTGGAGTCCGAAAAGCACGAATTTTCCGCCGAAGCCGGAGCTCTCGCGGACATACTCGATCAGCGTCGCGAGCCCGCTCGAGTCAATGTAGATCACCTCGGTGAAATCGAGCAGGAGCGAGGGGGTTTGCGAGCGGACGCACGCCTGCAGCCGCTTGCGCAGCTCGGGAGAGGCGTGCAGATCGATCTCCCCCGACAGCTTCAGCGTCGTGACCGGCCCGGATTCCAGGATTTCTATTTGCACGCGTGAGCATTATCATTCCCACGCGCGGGTGGGAAGCATTCCTTCGGAATTCCGGCTGGAAATCCGCCGGGGGCCGGGTAATCTGCCCGCACATATGAAATGGCGACTCCTGATTTTTCACGTGGTGTTCTGCATCGCGATGACGGCGACCGCGGCTACCCCGCGGGCCTCGCACGTTTTCATCATCAGCTTTGATCAGGGCGCCCCGAGCGGCATCCAGAAGAGCGACATGCCGACCTTCAAAGAAATGGCCGCCGAGGGCGCCCACACATGGAACGCCTACACGATCGTGCCCAGCTCGACCCTGCCGACTCACACCTCGATGCTCACCGGCGTCGGGATTCAAAAGCATCAGATCCTTTGGAACGACTTCGATCCCAAGAAGGGGAGGGTCAAGGTCCCCACCATCTTCAGCATTGCGAAGGAAAACGGATTGGCGACCGCGATGTTCGTCGCCAAGGCCAAATTTGAGACGCTCGCTTTGCCGGGAAGCCTGGATGTTTTTGTCAAGCCGGAGAATCCCGATGCCAAATCCGTGGCCGCCGCCTTTGCCGCCTACATCGCGAAATCCCGGCCCAACCTGTGCTTCATCCACTTCGGGGATCCCGATGTGGCGGGGCATCAATTCGGGATGGACTCTCCCGAGAAAATGCGGGCCTTTGCGGAATGCGATGCCGCGCTGAATATCATCAAAACGGCCATCGCAGCGGCGGGCCTGACAGATTCCAGCGTGATCATCCTCACCGCCGATCACGGGGGCCATGATCAGCCCCGCGCCGAGGGCGAGTTGGGGTCTTCACCGGCCGGAGGAACGCACGGGTCGGCGGCCGCCGAAGACGTCGAGATCCCCTGGGTCGCCTGGGGCAAAGGAGTCAAAAAAAAGTTCACGATCACCGCGCCGGTTGTCATCTACGATACCGCCGCAACGGCGCTCTGGATCCTCGGGATTGATCTCCCGGAAGCGTTCTGGGGCCGCCCGGTCACGTCGGCATTCGAAAGCGGAAAGCCGTCAAAAGAATAGCGGGTCATTTCCGCAGCAAACGCTCCTGTTCGGCAAGGCGCGCCCCGATGATCTTCTCCACGGGAATCGTCCGCAGCCCGCTCACCAGGCCCGCCTTGCTCAGCATCCAGATCATCCACTTCGTCGGGTCGAGCTGCCACGGGCGCACGCCGTTCCGGTAGTCGTTTTGAAACTCGTGGTGGTAATTGTGGTAGCCCTCGCCGAAGGTGTGACAACCGCCATCAGAAAGCTGTCGCGCGCCGTGCAGTCGCTCGAATACGGGCGGTCGCCAATCCAGTGGCACAGGGAATTGATGCAGAATGTCATGTGGTGGACGACAACCACCCGGGCCACGCCGGCGATCAAAAATGCCCCGAGCGCCGCCGTGGGGCCGCCCCACAGCCAGCCGATCGCTGTGGGCAAAGCGAAGCCGATCCCGACCGCGATCGGCACATAGTATCTGTGCTGCCACCGCGCGAGGCGGTCTTTCTGCAAATCCCTCACCCAAGTCAACGGCGTGTCCGGCCCGGTCCGGAAAAGCAGCCACCCGATATGCGCGTGGAAGAATCCCTTCGAGATGTCGTAGGGATCCTCCTCGCGATCGACAAACTTGTGATGCCTCCGGTGGTCGGCGCTCCATTCCAGCGCCGATCCCTCGAAGGCCGCCGCGCCGAAGAGCAGCGTGTAGAGCTTCACCGGCCAGCTCGCGCGGAACGTGAGATGAGAAAACAGCCGATGATAGCCGAGCGTGATGCTCATCCCGGTCGATATCAGAAAAAAGAAAAAGAGCCCGGCCTGGAATCCGCTCAGCCCGTAATGCCAGAGGTAGATCGGGACGGCCGTCAGCGTCGCCACGAAGGTTCCGATCAAAAAGATGCTGTTCGTCGAGCGAACCTGTTTCCCGAATGCTTTCATGAGTTTTTTGCGCGCCCGGGAAATTTTTTCCTTTGCGCGCCCCGCACCGTGCACCGGCTCCGCCCGGCTGTCAAATGGTTCGCAGAAATTCCCGGGCGCATCCAACCGATCGGTATGAAGGCTGGAAATGTGCCGGCATTCGGGTAATTTTCCTGCCTCCGATGCCCGCTGTCCATATCAAAACCTACGGCTGCCAGATGAACGAGCGCGACTCCGAACAGGTCGCGGCGATGCTCGCGGCGCGCGGCTACCAGATGACCGACAACGAGGCGGAGGCGGATGTCATCCTCCTGAACACCTGCAGCGTGCGCGACATGGCCGAGCAAAAGGCGATCGGGAAGATGGGGATGCTGCGCCGGCTCCGCGCCGCCCGCCCGCACCTCGTCCTCGGCTACCTCGGCTGCATGGCCCAGGCGCGCGGGGAATCGCTCGCGAAAACTTCCCCCGATGTGGATCTCGTCGCCGGCACGCAGAAATTCCACCGTGTGGCGGATTATGTGGACGGCCTGCTCCGGCGGCGGATCGAGGCCCGGATCGACGACGTGCGGCTGCCGGTCGTGGACGTGGACGAGGAGGAGGGCTCGGAGGGGGCGATCCGCGAGCAGGATCTCGCGCCCGGCCAGTGCACGGCGTTTGTCTCGATCATGCAGGGCTGCAACATGCGCTGCGCGTTCTGCATCGTCCCGCAGACCCGCGGAAACGAGCGCGGACGGACGCCCGGGAAAATTGTCAACGAGGTGCGCGGGCTCGCGGAGCGCGGGGTGCGCGAGGTCACGCTCCTCGGCCAGATCGTCAACCTCTATGGCCGCCGGGAATTCCCGGCGTGCGGCGGCACCAGCCCGTTTGTCGGGCTCCTCGAGGCGGTCTGCGCGGTGGATGGCATCGAGCGCGTGCGGTTCACCTCCCCTCACCCGCTCGGGTTCCGCACGGATTTGATCGGAGCGTTCGCACGGCTGCCGAAGCTCGCCGAGCACGTCCACCTGCCGCTCCAGAGCGGGTCGGACCGGATTCTGAAAGCCATGCGCCGCGGGTACACGGCGGAAAAATTCCGCGGGCTGGTGGACCGGCTGCGCGCGGCGCGCCCGGGAATCGCGATCACGACGGATGTCATTGTCGGGTTCCCCGGCGAGACCGACGACGACTACGCCGCCACGCGCGACCTCTGCGACGGGGCCGCCTTCGACAACGCGTTCGTCTTCCGATATTCCCCGCGCCAGAACACCCCCGCGTCGGCGATGCCGGGCCAGCTTCCGGAAGATGTGAAGGAATTCCGCAACCGCGACCTCCTGCAGGTCGTCAACCGGCATTTCACCGCAGGCCTCAACGCGCTCATCGGAACAAAAGTCGAGATCCTTTGCGAAGGGCCCAGCCGGAACAACCCGGGCCGCCTCACCGGGCGCACCCGCACCAATAAAATCGTCGTCTTCGAGGGCGAGCCACGCCTCGCCGGCCGGATCATTTCCGTAAGCATCGTGCGGGCGAGCACCTCGACCCTCTACGGGCAACCCCAAACAGCCGTCAGCGCATCTTGACCGGACGATGATCGCATGGTATAGGTAAAGCATGAAAGCGCCCCGGTTTCTCCGCAAAGCGGCAGGCTTCACGATGATCGAGGTTCTGGGCGTGCTGGCCGCCTTGGCGGTGCTCGGCTCGATGGGCTATGTGGCCGTCACAAACACACAGCAGGCGTCGGCCGCCACCAAGCTGGAGCAGGATGTGGCCTCGCTCAACGGATCGATCCAGCTCTACCTGAGCAGCGGAGGAAACCTGACTTCGGCCGCCACCACCGACGCCGTCCTCACAAAATTAAAAACCCGCGCCGATTCGTCAAAAACCCTCGGCGTGACAGGCAGCGTCATTGACGCCCGGATCGTGCCGGACTACGGGGACAGCTCGAGCCGACGGCGCGCGGTATGGGTCGCCGCCGAGAAGCGGTTTGTCGTCCAGCAGGGGACGGCGGGGGTCGTGGAGTTCAAGCTGGACGAAGACCTCGCGACGACCACGCCGACCACGGATTCGAGCCGCACAACCACGATGGGTCTCGCCACAACCGGCGGGTGGGTCTGGAACACCAACGCGCCGACCGAAGTCACGCAGACTCAGGGAGCCACTCCCACGATCGGCGGATCTTCGACCCTCGGGCTTTCCGACGCCGTGAACCAGAATTTTCCGGGCGGGTATTGGACGGTCGGCGCGAGCGGGATCGTGCCGGTCAGCTACGTGTATCGCGAGGCGGGATACGCCTCCCGGCTGGCGCTCTTCTCGCTCGAAGGGATGGGGCCGGACATCTATAACCTCGACACCCCCGAGGGGCAGCGCGACTTTTTGATGGAAGCCATCCGGAGAATCATGGCGGGAGACCGGGCGCAGACGATCATTGACGTCAGCAACGACCAGCCGATTTCAAACGTCACAAACGTGTTGAAAGTGGTGGATGAAAAGCCATTCACCTTCCGGCCCGGCGACACGGTGGCCGCGATCATGATCCCGAACGACACCATGCAGAACGCATGGAACGCGCTCAACGCCCTGGGCACGCTTTCCAGCAGCTCCACGGCATTGTCGAATCTCGCTGCGAACTCCGGCACAAAATTCCCCCTCACCTCGCTGAGCCGCACCAACGCCTCCGGCACTAACACGACCTTCCCCTTTTACGCCGACCAGTATGCCGCAGTCGGCACGGGCACAAGTGCCTACGCGCTTGAAGACACCCGGGTGGCCGGCGACGGGGACTACAACGATTTGCTTTTCAAGGCCACCAACCTCACAGCCCCCGAGGGCTCGTTTTCGAAGACCGTTGATCCGATCAGCTATTATGAGCACTGGGACAACCCGACAACGACCACGGTGGAAAACATCAACAAACTCGATGCGGTCGGCAGCAGCGGCGGCATGACCCTGCGCCAGGCGATGACGGCAGCCGGGATTATTCCGTAGTTTCTCTCAACCTCACGATCCTGTAGCATCACGACACCATGCGCCTTCTTGACCTTCCAGAGGATTCCCCGGTCGGGGTGAGGATCCGCGACCTCTCGCTCGCGGACGGGGTCAGCGATTTTTACCTGACCCCTGGCGAGCCGCTCTCATACAAGTTCAACGGGCAACTGCTCTTCGACGAGGCGGTCTTCGAGATGGTGGTCCCCGAGCATCTTGAGCCGGGCTGCGACGACAGCGCGATGGATCTGCATGGGCGGAGGTTTCGCGTGAGCCAGATGATCACGCAGGGCCGCCTGCGCTGGGTGCTGCGGCTCCTGCCCAGCGAAATCCCCACCCCCTCGGCGATCAAGGTCCCCACCCCGGCCGTCAAATCCTTCCTCGAGGCAAAGAACGGGCTCTTCCTGATTTGCGGGGCGACCGGAAGCGGCAAATCCACGACGATCGCCTCGATGGTGCTGCACCGTGCGCTCCGCCGCCGCGAGCATGTCATCTCGTTCGAGGATCCGATCGAGTTCATCTACCCCGACGGCCTGCCGTCGCTGATCTCGCAGCGCGAGATGGGCAGCGACGAGACGGATTTCTCGAAGGCCCTGCGGGCGGCTCTCCGCCAGGCTCCGGACGTCATCATCATCGGGGAGATCCGCGATGGCGAGACCGCCGAGATCGCGCTCCAGGCCTCGGAGACCGGCCACGTCGTGGTGGCAACGCTTCACACCTCGACCGCCTCCCAGACCGTCCAGCGCTTCCTGAAGCTCATCCCGTCCGAGCGCTTGGAAAGCTCCCAGGAAACCCTCGCCGATTGCCTGCGCCTGGTCATGTGCCAGCGCCTCATGCTGGATGAGAGGAAATCCAAGCGCTTCCCCATCCACGAGGTGTTGCTCCAATACGACGGCGTGGTGAACATCATCCGCCGCGGCGACTTCAAAAAGCTCGACCAGGAGCTCGAAACCGGCTGGAAAAAAGGGATGTATAACTTCGAGAAAAGCATCGCCATGCGATCAGAGGAGGGGTTCTCAAGCTCCACCGCACCGACCGGCGCGGCGTTTTCCTGGGACGATGTCTCGGACTACCTCGAACGCCAACAGGAAATCTCGCGATGAAGCCGGTCGACCTCAAATCCATCCTCACCTTTTCCGCGTTCCGATCCGAGCCGGACGATCCCTCGGCCGCGTGGAGAAAGCGGTTCCCCTCGGGAAAAACGGTTTTTTTCGGCATCGGGCGCGCGAAGCTCACCTGGCGTGGGATCAACCGCTCGGGCAGGCCGGACGAGCAGGATGTCGTGCGTGTCGAACCCAAGGAGGGTCTGGCCCAGGCCTCCGAACACATCAAGACGCTGACCGAGCACGGCTGGTGCGCCGTCTCGCTCAACACGCGCTACGTCATCAGCCTCGAGACCAATCTCTCCCGCCGGACGGGCAGTGAGGACATGCTCAAAACCAACCCCCGGGCGGTCCTCGGAGGAAAATTCGAGCGCGGCAAGCGGTATGCGATCACTCACAATCCGGAAACCAATTCGAGCATCCTGCTCACATGCGACGAGGATCAGACCCGGAAGACCGAGGCGCTTTTCAGCGAATCCGGATTCCGGGTCGGGCGGCTCTGCTGCGGCACCTACGTCCTCCTCCGCCACGCTCTGGCGGAAACAAACAAAACCAAGGGCTCCGAACAACCGGTGAGCACGTTCTATATCATCTGCTGCGAGGGGGCCGTCTGCGCTCTGGTGCAGGATCAGGACCGCTGGCTCGAACTGCGCTCGCGCACGGATGTTTACGACGATGACCCCACGGCCATCACCGACCTCCTTTCGCCCTTCCACTCGCGCCTGTCCCCGGGCGTCGGCATCACCTTGGCCTGCGACGAGTCTCTGCCGGGCCTCAGCGAGCGCCTCGCGGAATCCTTCCCCGGACGCGAGATCAACGACCTCACCGAGCCCGCTCTCCTCGCGTCGCTCATGATGAAAAATTAGCCCGTGCAAATCACCGACCGCCATATTGACGACTTCAAGAGCGACCGGAAGGATATCTCCCCGCCGCTGCCCATGGTTTTGCGGCTCGTCCCGATCCTCTTCTATTGCTCGATCGCCGTCACCGTCATCCTCAGCTCGATCTTTTTCATTCAGTTCCGCCTGGCCATCCAAAAGCGGGACAGCCACAAAGCCCAAGCCGGCTCCCTGAACGCGCAGACGCAGGAATCCCGGAATCAGCGCGCCGCGCTGGAGGCGCAGATCAAGAAGGCGACCGACATCCAGAGCTGGGTGGAAAGTTCCCGGCCGCTCCAGCCGCTTGCCGTCGAAATCACCCGCAGCATGTCGCCCAAATCCTCGATCATGGATCTCCTCCTCTCCCGCTCGCCGGAGGATCCCTCGCAAATCCGGCTCGCCATCAAAATCGCAACCGATTCCACCAAACAACTCGACCTCACGATGGAAAGAATCTCGGCACTCGAATACCGGGCGTTCTCGCCGACCCGCGAACTCGGACGCGGCGAGCTCGACTACAAGGCGACGCTCGTCAGAAATTTACGGAAGCCCCTCGAGGAGAAAAAAGCGCCATGAACCACAAGCACATCTCCTGCGGGATCATCGCCCTGATGATCCTTGCGCTGATTCAGACGACCCTTTGGGTTCAAAAACAGAGGACGACGGTACAGAAGGAAGCGGGGACAGCCCAGACGGAGGAGGAGGCCGCCGGCACGCAACTCTCCCTCGAGCGATCCCAGTTCGCGGAGCTCCGCCGACAGTCCACTGATCTCATCGAATTCCTCCAGATCTGGCAGCCGTATTTCACCACCATCACCAACCCGCAAAGCGCGGAAATCGCCATGCAGATGCGGGTGAAGGACGCCAATCTTGTCAACCTCTCCCAGCGGTTCGAGCTGTCCCCGGTCAAAGGCAATACCTCGATCCCCTCGACCCTCCGGGCTCTCCTCACGTTCGAGGACGATTACTCGAAACTGCTCAACTGGCTCGGCAACCTCGAGAAATCCATGCCGACCGTCCGCACCGGCAGCGTCCACCTCACGAAGGGAACCCGCGCGAACGACCTCCGCATGGAAGTCGTCTTCGAGCAACCCATGGTGAAACAATGAGCACGAAACGCGCTTTGACAAATGCGGCTCCGATCAGGGGGCACGGGCGTCCCGCCCGTGTCTGGCACTGTTTCCGCTGCGATGCTCAGTCTCCAAACGGGCGGGACGCCCGTTCCCCCTGTGATGTGATATCCCGCTTTCTGCTTTCCGGTCTCCGGTTTCCGGTCTCCGCTTTCCTCCTCCTTTTCCCCTTGTGCACTTCCGCCCAAACCGGCACCACGCTTCTTCCCGAAGGACGCGAGCCCATGGCCTTGCGCACGGGCGAAAGAAACCCGTTCACCCAGAAGGCGGTTCAGTATGAAGCCATCTCGGGAGCCCCGGAGCCGGTCAGCGAGGAATCCCGCCTGCGCCGGATCCTCTCCGCAGTCAAGATCAGCGGGCTCTCGGGCGGCAACGGGAAATTCCAGGTGCTCCTCGGCTCGCTGATCATCAAGCCGGGCGACACCCTGCCGCCGCTCATCGGCAACCAGACCGAGCGGCTCCGCGTGACGACGGTGGACAGCTCGTCGCTCACGCTGTCGTTTATCGAAAAAGATCCCGCCGCGGACGCCCGGCAGATCGTGCTTCGCTTCAACACCCGCCCGGAGGTCAAACAGTTTTTGTCCGGGGAGGCGGCCGAGATGGTCATCCAGTCGGTTGCCAAAAACCCGCCCAAAATGAAAGATGTCACGGTAGCTTTCCCGCCGACTGTTGACGCGATTCTCACCAACGGCCAGGCCGCCGAACTCACGGAAAGCACCGGAAAATTATTAATGGGAACGGCCCCCGATGCCAAGACACCTGAACAATAGGATCAGTCGCAGGGGGTGTTCTGGAGGGACGACCTCCGTGCGGTTCTATTTATTCATGGGCGCGGACGGAGCATCGCGCGCCAGTGCCCAAACGGGCGGGACGCCCGTTCCCCCTGTGGTGCGACATCCGCAGATCTTGTCAGGGGGCATGGGCGTCCCGCCCGTGTGTGGCACGACGCTCACGCTTGCAATGCCATGCGCCCAAACGGGCGGGACGCCCGTTCCCCCCGTGCGCGGAGCACCCTCCTCGCGGCGCGCCTTCACGTTTATCGAGCTGCTGGTCGCCCTCAGCATCGGCGCCATGATCATCGTCGTCGCGGCCATGGCCTACGGAACGATCGGAAACTACGGCATTTCCCGACGGCAGGTTGCCGTACAAATCGGGCTGGCCAACATGGTCAACTTCTACCCGGGTTCATCGGGGGCCACCGTGGCGGTCAGCGAGGCGCCCAGCATGGGCGCGACCGCGATGGCGAACAGCATGAGGGAGCGCCTCCACGGAGATATTTCCTATGCCACCGCCGTGTGCTGCCTCGCACGCAACAGGGGAAATTTCCTTCGCCCGACGAACATCGTTTTCGCGAGCAACTTCGACGCCAGGACGCTCGTTTCCCCGGATCAGTTCCGAGTCCTCATTGACACGAACTCGGCGGTTTACACGAATTTCAACAGCTCGACAAACCTGATCAACGGCGCCACCGCCACATCCGGCCTGTCCATCTACATCCTGTCCTCCACAAACAGCTCCACGAATATCAATGTCCGCGCGATCTATGAGAGCGACTGGGTCACGGTCACCAATGCCCCCGCCGGGACATACGCCTCCGTCAGGCGGTATGACGGGGAGAACCTGACCGATTACTACCACGTCTTTTATCCTGGCAAGACAAACAATGCCTTCCAGCGTCCGGTTGCCGCCTTCTTCACGAAAAGCAACACGACAAACGGCGATGCCGATTATCGCAAGGCGGAGAACCGACCGTTTTATTTTGTCTGGTGGCCGGATCCCTCGTGGGTGACGTATCCGACCAACACCGCGCTGATCTCAAAATACCCGGCGGAAGCAACCAACTCAGGCGCCCGGGGCGACTACATGAAGCAGGCGGGAACCACCAGCTACTTCTTCGTCATCCCCGCCTTCCCGTCGCTATGAGGAGTCGCGCATCACAAGTGCGAAAAGCCACAGGGGGCACGGGCGTCCCGCCCGTGTGCGGCGCGACTTTCCCGAGCGCGATGTCCTGTGCCCAAACGGGCAGGACGCCCGTTCCCCCTGTGCAGAGCAACTTCCGGAGGCGCTCCCCATGAAACCCGTCGCCAAGAGTCGCTTGGGCATCCGGGGGACGATCATGATCTTCGCGCTCATCGTCATTTTGGGCGGAGCTCTTGTCCTGGCCGCCTGGGCGCAGATGCTGGCCACACAGTCCGTTTACCCGGATACCACCGCCGAGAGAATCAAATGCCGGGTCGCGCTTGCAAACGGGCGCGCCCTCGCGCGCCAGTTCCTTCTCGAACAGATGCCTCTGGATCCCTCCAGCCGCTCAAACAACTTCACCCCGAATTATTTTCTCTCGAACAGTTGGGGCGGCTTCTACCTTTTTTTCAGCAGGGACAATGATTTCTGGGCGAACACGAACCTCTCCGCGGGCAACCCCTTCAGCACGTTTGGCGGCACGTCCTTTGTTGACACCAACAACACGTTCTGGCTCGCACCCTACTCCGCCGACACCAACAACCGCGAATACTGGGCATTCCGCGTCCGCAGCCGCAGCCCCCTCCTCGCCGGATTCCCGCTCGTCGTTCACCAGCCTGCTTCAACAAACCTGGGCTCCTGGGCGCCAACAGCAAAGATCTACTATACCAACCCGATCGGGTTTATGGATTTCCCCCAGGTGCCATTCACATCCGGCACGAACCCCGCCGGGGCTGGAACCAACAACTATAAAGGTTATTTCGCAGCACCGCTCAGTACAAATTATCTCCCGCAAACCAACAACCTCACGGGAATCAGCGTCATCAACCCCACCAATACCGGATACACGAACAGCAGCACCAACATGGTGGGCACCCGAACGAATACCACTTACTGGAGCGGCCAGCTTGGCCTCCTCATCAACAGCTCGCAAACGGATCCCATCATTCATTTTGATATCCCGTCCACCACAAACTTTTCTACAAATATCAGCACGACCGTCATGACAACCTATACCAACGCGAGGGTCACAAACGTGACTCTCGTCGCATCAGCAAATACAAATGCCATGCACCTCATCGTGCCCGCAACGAATGCCAACCTCTCCAGCATCACGCTCAGCAACACACCAAGCACCCGCGAAATTTATCTGAACAAGCAGAGCACGAACAATCTCATTCTCCAGACAGCCACCACCAACGCCAGCTATACATGGTGGTTCGCCGCCACGCTCTCAAACTCCAACTCTGTTCTGGTCGCAACAAATATTCCGCGAAGCAGCTATCTGCTGACTCTCACAGGAGGATTGCGCACACCCGGAACGATAACCAACAACGGCAATCTGAGGCTGACCAACGACACGACCCCGTCTGCCTCCATCGAACACATCGCCGACCGTGTCATGTGGCTGGAGGAAGCGAGAACCCAATGAAGCCCCGGAACGCCTATTCGCTCATCGAGGTGATGATCGCCGGGGGGATTGTCGCCATCGGCATCGCCGCGGCCGCGCTCATGGCGAACGCGCTTCTCATGCAGGAGGAGACCCAGGGGTATTCGCTTCGTGCGTTCAACACGCAGGAGCAGGCCGCCCGCCTCTGGCAGCTCGGCCTCAACGCCACCACGATCACAAACATCCTCCCGGAGCGCTGCTCGGCATCCAACCCGCCGCCCGCCTACTCGATGTGCCTGCAATTCACCACCAGCACAAATGTCATCTCAGGCGTGGGCACCGTCGAAATGCTGAACCCCCTGCGGATCATCTTCCACTCCGGCACCGGCGCAAGCAACAACCTCATTTACAGAACAAACGACATCACCGTCGTCCGCCCGACCATCCGGTAGCCGCCGGTTTTCCGGGGCGCGGCCCCAAACCGAATCGACCTCCCCCCCGTAGCATGGGCATCCTGCCCATGCCCCAGTCCCCTGGAGGGACGGCCTCCGTGCCGTCCCATATTTCGGATCGGAGAAGTCGGCGCTGACGGAGCAGCGCCCTCCAGGTTCAGACATCCTGATGTGTCACCCAGAGAAAATGAGGAAGCGAGGAAAACGGATGACCCTCAACCCGCGCTGGTGGGGACGCCTTCTCCGCTGCGCTACGGTTGCCTTCCCGGCCAAACGTTCTACCTGCCCATTGTTTTCGTTGCGCTATCGCGCTGGTTTTGCCGAGGCGTCCGTCGAGAGAAGTCGGACGGCTCGGCGAGCCATCCCTACCAATGATCGGCTCACCAGCTTTCCC
>Ga0194063_10000634_pt1 | contig 24991 bp, 21 predicted proteins | sample SepL3720m_MetaG_FD_155459 | JGI IMG/M metagenome (GOLD analysis project Ga0194063, IMG submission 155459) | Anoxic zone freshwater microbial communities from boreal shield lake in IISD Experimental Lakes Area, Ontario, Canada - Sep2016-L373-20m | ecosystem: Environmental > Aquatic > Freshwater...
GCACGACTACCAGAAGCGGAACGCTTCACTCGCTCACGTGCAGAATATTTGACGTCGATGGCGGGGCTGCTGGAACGTGCGCATGCTACGCATGTGGTGCGCGACCGCTTGGATACGCTGTTGCGCCGGCGCCTTTGTAGACGGCTGGGCCTTTCTTTTACCGCAACTGCGAATGAGATTATCCGTGCAAACTCGAAGTTTATTCTAGTGGATCAGAAAGAACTGGAGCATGTATTGTATCAACTTCAGACGCTGGCAGATCAGAAACGTCCAGAGATGTCGGCTCTGCTGAATCTGGCGCATGATATTCACTTGTTGCTGCACCTGCGGCAGAATATGACAGGCAAAAAACTGTAAACGAATGAAGGAGAAACCCATGACTGTGGAGATTACCGGCAAAGCGGAACGATTGGTTGATGCAATCAGAACCGAAATTGATAAGGTCGTGAAGGGGCAGGATGCAATCCTCGATGGATTGCTTATTTGCCTGCTGGCCGACGGACACGTGCTGTTGGAAGGCGTGCCAGGGACAGCAAAGACACTGATGGCCAACGCGCTGGCGCACTGCCTGCAATTGACTTTCAAGCGTGTGCAATTCACGCCAGACCTGATGCCTTCTGACATCATCGGTACTACGGTATATGATATGAAGACGGCAGAATTCTTCGTCAAGAAGGGGCCGGTATTCACGGCAGTATTGCTGGCAGATGAAGTAAACCGCACTCCGCCGAAGACCCAGTCGGCGTTGTTGCAGGCGATGGAAGAGCGGCGGGTCACCATTGACGGCGTGGATCATCAATTGCCGGTTCCATTCCTGGTGGTAGCGACGCAAAATCCGGTCGAGTATGAAGGCACCTACCCATTGCCGGAAGCCCAACTTGACCGTTTTCTCATGAAGTTGAAGATAGATTATCCGGCAGAGGAAGCGGAATACAACATGCTTTTACTGCATAAGCAGGGGTTCGATCCACACGTTTTGGCTACTGCTATCCAACCGGTGGTAACACCGGATGAATTACTGGCCGCAAAAGCGGAGATTAATACAATTGCTGTTGATGAAGGTGTGTTGCGTTACCTGGTGACGCTGGTGACTGCCACACGCAATGCGCCACAGGTGACACTGGGAGGAAGCCCGCGCGCCACCGTGGCACTGCTGCGCTGTAGTCGCGCCCTGGCTGCCTTGGAAGGACGTAACTTCGTAACTCCAGATGACGTCAAAGCGGTAGCACGCCCGGTGCTCCGCCATCGCATTATTCTGCGTGCCGAAGCGGAACTGGAAGGATTGACTACTGATCAGCTAATCGAGACTGTGCTGGCATCGGTACCAGTACCACGTTAAAAAAAGGTGAATACCACTAGCTGTAGAATATTAATTTTGCATGGCCATTTTGGCGATGAATGGGCCTTCAGTTGCCGTGAAGCGCCCCTATTTACAGGCAGAGGAGAATAATATGGCGGAAGTACGCCTCAACAACGTGAGCAAGCACTTCAACGAAGTGATTGCCGTAAATCAGCTCACCCTCACCATCCCGGACAAAGAGTTCCTTGTATTCGTCGGGCCTTCCGGTTGTGGTAAAACTACCGCATTGCGCATGGTTGCAGGTCTGGAAGAGATTACCGAAGGTGACATCTATATCGGCGACAAGCGCGTAAACGATGTACCGCCGAAAGATCGTGACATCGCGATGGTGTTCCAGAATTACGCCCTCTATCCCCACATGACAGTATTTGAGAATATGGCCTTCGGTTTGCGCCTGCGTGGCCTCCCCAAGCCCGAGATCAAAGCACGCGTAGAGCGGGCTGCGGGGATGCTGGGTATGGAGGATTTACTCCTCCGCAAGCCCAAACAGTTATCTGGTGGTCAGCGTCAGCGCGTCGCACTGGCACGCGCAATTGTCCGAGAGCCGAAAGTCTTCCTCATGGACGAGCCACTTTCCAACCTTGACGCAAAATTACGCGTGCACACCCGCGCCGAGCTTATCCGTCTGCACCGCCAGTTGGGGATCACCACCATCTATGTTACACATGACCAGGTGGAAGCTATGACGATGGGTAACCGAATCGTGGTGATGAGCAAGGGGCTGATGCAGCAGTGTGACAGCCCGATGAATCTGTACAACAACCCGGCCAACAAGTTTGTCGCTGGCTTCATCGGCAGCCCGGCGATGAATTTCCTGCCCGCGAAGATTGTTTCTGCCGGTAATGATGTACTGGTAGATATGGGTGAATTCAAGTTGGCACTGCCGGAGAAGTTTGCCGCAATCGCAAAAGGAATGGTCGGCAAAGATGTTACCTTTGGTATCCGCCCGGAGCATATCTTTGATAAAGCCATCGCCCCAGCTGCGTTGCTTTCCTCTCCTAATGTCGCCAAAGTTACCGTTGATGTGCTGGAACCGCTTGGTGCCAATGTGCTCACCTATTTAAAGGCAGGCAAACTGGACTTCATCTCCTCCTTCGGTGCCGAGACTATGGCACAACCCGGCAACAATATTGACGTCATCTTTGACATGGAAAACAGCCATATCTTTGATAACGAGACAGAAGAAGCGATATTCTTCAAAGCTAGATAGGCTTAGGGAATAGCGAAAATGCGTTCCCCCGGATGAAATCCGGGGGAAACTTAACAATTGCTGCCCCCGTTGATATATTCCCGATATGACGATTATATGATAGACTATTAGTTGGACGTCGAGAAACGACGTTACAAACATCAGGAGAGGCAAAGCTATGATGCGTGGACGCCTGAAGTTTCTCGTAATTATGATGTTGGCCATCACGGTGACAATGCCACTAGTGGCACAGGATGCACCTGTGACGGCAACCCCCATCCCGGGGAATGGCACGGTAACGGCAGTGGCGGTGCCGCCGGCAAAGTTTGCCATGTTCTATACCAGTGCTGACCCCAACAATCTCTTCCCATCTGGACGTGCTATATCATTAACGGCACATATCCAGAACCCCGGAGCAGCGCAGGAAGTGGTCTATAAGACATTACTGATATATGGCTTCAATTGCGTGATCGACTCGCAGGCAAAGATTATCAAGCTTGATGCCACGGGTACCACGGATGTAGAGATCACCTTCCCCGGTTCAGAACATTTTCCCAATGGGGCATATCAGCTATCTTCATGGCTCGAAGGTGTGAATGTAGTAGGAGTTGTGTCTCTCACCAACCTGGGGATATGGAATGGGCCGGCAAATGCAATAAATGATCGTCTTGGCATCTCTTATCAGGCACCACTGGCGGGAGAGCGCACTTTGCAGGATATGAATGTCTTCAAACGTGCAGGGGTAGGGTGGTTGCGATTCCCCATGCAAGGTTGGCTGACCGAACAAGGAGCGCGTCCGCCCCAGGCAGATATCTACGATCCGTTTATTCGCGAAGCAACCAGGCGTAATTATAAATTGCTGGCAGCATTTGTCCCCAAGATAACAGTTGATCGGACGGTATTCCCGGATCAAGCGGAAAAGGAATATGCTGAATCGCTCCTCGCTGCTACTGCGCGTTATTCGTTGCAATTACCTTACTGGGAGTTGCAACGCATCCCCGCATCCCCGGTATTCCTGGATGAGAAGGGTATTGGCTTCAATCAATTGGTCGAAGGTAACAAAGCAATTCGGATACATCATAAAGACCTGAATGTCGTATACTCTTTTGAAAGCCCTTTCAAGGATCATGCGGATGAGTTGATGACGTTGAAGGGAGTAGGAGATAACGACATTTTAGGCATGCGCTATAACTTCATCAGTGTGCCGGAAAACTCAGACCTATCTATCTCTCCCGCTAATGGCCAGCAGAATCTGATTGCCGGGATTAAGGACAAGTATGATCGTAACCCCAGTGTATGGGTTACCGATTATGGTTTCGAGCTAAAACAGACATCGCGGCCGGTGCATCAGTTACATCAGGCGGCGTTCATGTCCCGCGCACTAATATTGGATCGTAAGGTGGGGATAGAGCGTTCATTCTGGCGGTATGATCCTGCCTCCTCATTGGAGACCCCATTCCTGAGCACAGAAGGGGGCGCCACGACGATGTTGCTCGCTTTGCGCACGACTGCCGAACAATTGCGTGGAGCGCACTTGGAGCGCGACATGTCTTCACCGGCGCTGGGTATACGTGCATATCTCTTCCATTTTGATGACGATTCGCACTACACGTTGGTAGCCTGGGCTGAGGCAGGTGGCACGCGTGGGATACAGCCTCTACCAGCTATCACTATTAAATCAGCCGCAAAGAATATCCCGGTCTTTGATACCTGGGGTAATGGGATAGAATTGAGTCCGGTAGACAATATCGCGCTACTGCAGGTGGATGAATTCCCTCGTTTTGCTAACTTGGGTAAAACGAAGGATATCGAGCTTTTCCCATCATTTATCACTTTTGAGAACGCGCGCCCTGCATTAAGTGGCCCGGGGGCCAATGTCCTGAAAGTGCACCTGATTCACGATCCTAAAATCTTTAAAGATAAAAAAGTTCTCGATCTGTCTTTCCAAGAGTGGCCTGGCAATAAGAAAGTCGACACTATGAAGGCAGTGTTGATACCCAACGCGACGGAGGATGTCATCAGGTCGTTATCTTTCCCCAATAATCCACGTGTCGGGCAGCTATATACCCTTTACATGGATGTGTTGGATAATTCACGACGAATAGGGCATTTTGAAATAATTGTTGGCTATAATCCGGCAGCCACCGTTCAATAACTATTGTTCAAAATACGCTCTTCAGTCAGTTGGCGTGTCTCATGATCAACTGCAAAGATCTCATCCAGCGTGGGCTGGGTAATTACCTTATGTGCATTGAGCGCTTCCTCGATTATGCGCGGAAGCGCCAGGAATGGAATCCGATGCTCCAGAAACGCCGCCACGGCCACTTCATTGGCGGCGTTGAGCACAACCGGCAACGAACCACCCGTACGCGCTGCCTGGTGCGCCAACCGCAGGCAGGGGAATCTGGTGAAGTCAGGGGCCGAGAAGCTCAACTCACCTACCTGCATCAAATCCAGTGGTGCCCAGTTGTATGGCAAACGTGATGGATAACCGAGTGCGTACTGAATCGGCGTGCGCATGGTGGGAGTGCCCAACTGCGCCAGCAACGAGCCGTCACGGAAGGCCACCAGCGAGTGGACGATGCTCTGCGGGTGGATGATGATGCGCACTTTCTCCAATGGCAGGCTAAAGAGGTGGCAGGCTTCGATGACTTCTAACCCCTTGTTCATCAGTGTCGCCGAGTCGATGGTGATCTTTGCCCCCATCTGCCAGGTCGGGTGGCGTAGCGCCTGCTCGGGGGTCACTCGCTCCAGCTCTGCATCGGTGAGGTTCTTCAGTGATCCACCTGAAGCCGTCAGCAGTATATGATCCAGCCCAGCAACATCCTGCCCCTGCAGGCATTGGAATATGGCACTCGGTTCACTATCCACCGGGATTAGCGTCGCGCCTCCGTCTTTTACGGTCTGCATGACGATATTGCCGGCGGCGACGAGTGGTTCTTTATTCGCCAGTGCAATCACCTTCCCTGCGGCGGCTGCGGCGAGTAATGGCTTCAACCCGACACCGCCGACCATTGCTGTCAGCACCAGATCGCAATTTGATTCACAAGCAATCTCGCAGAGGCCATCCATCCCAGCGAGTATCCGGGTATCCGTTCCGGAGAGTAACTCACGCAGTTGGGGGAGCAAATCCTCACGGTAAATAACCACGGTATCCGCATGGAAGCGCAGTGCCTGCGCGGCGAGTAGCTCTACATGCGAGTCTGCTGCCAGCGAAGTGATACGAAATTGCTCGGGGAATGCGGCCACGATATCAAGTGTTTGGCGACCGATTGACCCGGTGGAACCGAGTAAGCAGATGGATTTCATGCGCCTAGTATAATAATTACGCGTAAATGTGACAAGAGAATCAAGGTCGTACCGGCAAATATCTGGGTATTGCCAATCCTAGTGCACGGCGAGTATCGTTCTCTGTCCCCGCGTGCAGGAAGATCGGATCCTCCAACTCACGGCGGAAATGTGCCAGCACGGTGGGGTTCATTCCCAACCTGCTATCCCCCCAGTCGCGCCAGGCACCGGAATTCGCCCAGTTATCAGAGATGTAGCAGAATGACCGTACATTCGGGTATCGACGCATAAAAGCGAAATATCCGACGTACCACTTTTGCCAGCTAGTTTCACCGCCAGTGACACCAATCCTGCGCGGTGTGGATTCACCGATCATCACCGGAAATTTATGTAGTTTCGCCTGTTCCATGAAGAGGACGGTATCTTCCGCAGTGAGATGTTCCGCATCAAAGAGATCAATGCCCCACCAGTCGACATACTCGTCGCCTGGATAATAATTCATGAAGGTGTCTTTGGTACGAATATCAGAGGCATAGCACCAGACCACCGCTATCTCATTCAAATTGTGGGCACGAATTGCCTTCACTACGCGTATGAAGGCTGCTTTATATGTATCTGGCTGGTAGCCATTCCAGCGACCGTTAAACTCAAACCCAATACGGACAAATACCGGGCGATTCAGCGATGCAAGTTCATCACAGAGAATATCGATATCTTTATCATGTAACCCGGCTGCCACATCCTGCTCAAAATGCAATTCTGGTGCGCCATCGACCGTCATCCAGAATCCAATCTGGGGGATAATGAAGTTCGGATATCTAGCCAGTTCTTTACTCAGTCCAGATAAGCCCCCTGGTTTCAATCCTACAATTGGTGAATAGGCCATGAAAAGAGCTGGCTTAGTAGTGCCGATAACAGAGTTGTATGCGTCGAATGATGACCTGCTTTGTCCGGCACCATGGATGATGCGCCCATCACGCGGTTCCAGGCGTTTGCCGAAGTATTCGCGCGGTTGTGTTTGATACGATAGTGTCGGTATTTCTGCAGCTTGAAGCGTGCCAAAACAGCAACAAAGCATGACCGCAAAGAGAATATGTGTACGCATAATCATTACATTCGTTCCTGATGTATGGCAATCCTGCCAAAAGTCACTAATCTATTGACACCTGGTGCGGTATAATTGTTTTCAGTAGCGAGGTTTTGGGGTGTAATGGTATGAAGAAGGCACTACTTTTCATGAGTCTGCCAGACAGTAAAGTCGCTTGCGGCGTATGTCAGCGTCGCTGTGTGATCGCGCCGGGCAAGTATGGTTTTTGCGGAACACGGGTAAATGTCGATGGTGAGCTTACCAGTATCATTAACGACCGTGTCTCGGCGATAAATATCGACCCCATCGAAAAAAAGCCGCTCTACCATTTTCATCCGGGGTCACTTGTCTATTCATTGGGGACACTGGGCTGTAGTTTCTCCTGTCCGGGGTGCCAGAATTGGGGGCTGTCACATGCGGATACTCGCAGCGTCCTGGATAATATGCACGAATTGCCCGCCGAAGCAGCGGTGCAACAGGCGCTGGCTGCAGGTGTTGCGGGCATCTGCTGGACCTATAATGACCCGGCGATATGGCTGGAATACACGCTGGCCGGGGCAAAACTGGCAAAGAAGCACGGGCTATATACGGCATACGTGACCAATGGCTCTGCCACCAGAGAACATATCGATATGATCGGCCCGTATCTGGATGCCTATCGCGTTGACGTGAAAGGCTTCAGCGATGTGGTATACCAGAAGATCGCTGGATTCAGCAACGCCGCTGGTGTCCGTGATGGTATTGCTTATGCGAAATACCAGTGGGGGATGCACGTGGAAATCGTCACTAATGTGACCCCCACCATCAACGATAGCGAGGCGGAGATCGCAGGCATAGCCGATTGGATAGCGACCACGCTGGGGGTAGACACCCCGTGGCACCTCACCAGATTCCACCCCTGCGAGGACTACGCCGGCCTGCCCATGACATCCACCGCCACACTGGAGCGTTGCTATCAGCAAGCGCGTAATGCCGGCCTACGCTATGTCTACGTCGGCAACGTCCCTAATGATCCCCGGCAGGACACTTGCTGCCCCAAATGCGGCACTGTACTCATCCACCGCAGCGGCTTCATGGTGCTGGAGAACAACCTGGGAGATGGCAACTGCCCCCAGTGCAACACCGCAATTGCCGGTATGTGGGATAGCCATTAATTCTTATTGATACCGGCGACGATGTCACCCTTGCTGTCTGGTGAGATATTATATTGCCATGAGCCAGTTCTGGAACCGCTACTCTTAACAAATATCTCTTGCCCATTATTGTCTTTTCCATCCGGCCCAATCGAGTACAGTTTATAGCCATCGCCGTCTTTGCGGTATTTTATGGGTGAATTATCGCCGAAGGGGTCATTGGGCAATTTAGTGAGATAATCCGGTGTTAATGCAGCTAGCTGCATTGGATATCCTTTGTATTTTGCTTTATACGCCTGCAGTGCCAGTGCCGTCATCAACAGTCTGTTTTGCACTTCAACTGATGTAATGCGCCTGAATTGGGACATATACAAACTGGGAAGGATTTGCCTGTTAATCGGGTCATTCGGCAAGGCGATATCAGCATTTGCCAAGCTTTGCGGATCCGCATAGGGGAATTGCGCGGCGGTAATGCACTTGTTCAGGTAACTATCGTAGTTATCAATAATTTTCTGGTTCGAAATCGAGGCTAGTTGCGCTTTCATGGAGAGGATGGAACGCCAATCAGAGTAGGACCCTCTACCCATTACCAGTTGACCGAGTGACTCATTTTTCATCATCCTGATCAATTCTCCTTCCATATACCATTTTTCATTGGTCAAGGTTTGGCTGAAACGAACTTCTGTGTCGATTATCTTCTCCAGCCTTTGGGCAGCATCTTTTGCTTCAGCTTCAGAAAGTTTATCGAGATACGACCACGGAGTAGATCTCCCCATCGCTTCGATGCTAGACCCCACCTGGCTATTATATAAATTCCCACCGCGCGGTATATCTGCACCGAATTGTATGGTGTCAAGGCAGACGTTAAGAGCCTCACCATACTTCTCCTGCTCTAATTTTACCTTGCTCTCAAAACTTAATAGACGGGCGAAACTGCGGAATTGTGACAGTATAGAGCTGGATCTATCCTTTGGGTCTGCTGGTGGACACAGGTAGGTGTGTTTCAGACCTTCGCGGAAGGTCGCCAGTGCTTCCGCATTATTAGCGAGTAAGTTGAGCTTCTTTTCAAGTGGATAGCGATTTATTTCAGGTTGATCATCTTCACTTGAGCGTTTCATTATTGGTCTAGCCAAAGCCGGAACCGGAGCTGCTGCACTTTGAGAAAGCACAACAGGTTTAGCTGCTGGCGCAGCGGGCACAGCAGGAGCTGCAGGAACAGGAATAGGTGGAGCAGGTACAACTGGAGTTTTAGGCGGAGTATAGTATAATGCATCCTCGACTTCGCCATTATTTTTCCGCAGCGCCACCGCCTTGATGTAGAAATCATATGCATTGGGGGTAGGCAGGATGACTTCCGGGATGTTCACTTTAGGTATGGTGTTATCAGCCCAGATGCAGGTCGCCGCGGCTAGTATTATGCCTGCAGCAAGGATTCCGAGTGTAATCGGTCGTGCTTTCATAAAATGACTCCTTCATTCTGCAACCATCAGGTTTTAGGATATATGCAAATTATACCACAGAATACTATTTGATGTCATACATGAACGACAATAATGACTTAATCCAGCTTCGCGCGACCATCTTCGAAGTTCTCGACAATATGTACCCCACCGCTGGTACCCAGGCGGTTAGCGCCGGCGTTAAGCAACACACGCGCCTGCTCGACGGAGCGGATGCCCCCCGAGGCTTTGATGCCCATCTCGTAACCGCACATCTCACGGATCGCCAGGATATCTTCTACAGTAACACCACGACTGCCGAAGCCGGTGTTGGTGGTGATAAAGTCTCCGCGGGCATCGCGGATAATTTCGATGATCCGCTGCTGCTGTTCTCTGCTGGTGAAGGAGGTCTCTACATTGATCATCACCGAGACTTCACCACCATCTTCGGTGAGCGCGCGCATTTTGCCGGCATTTACTACTTCACTGATCTCGCGATTGATAATATCGAAATGCCCACCGACGACTTCGCCGATGTTAACTACGATTTCTACCGAGTTAGCACGGTCATGCACCGCCTGGCGTACCTGCGCCGCCTTCACCAGCGGTGATAATGCACCGAAAGGCAGGCCAATGACTGTGCTTACTTTTACGTCGCTACCAGCCAATTCGCGTGCTGCCATCGGAACCCAGTAAGGGAACACTGTTACTGAAGCGAAGTGGTAGACTCTCGCGCTGGCGCAGAGACGCTTAATGTCTTCCGATGTTGCGTTGCCGCGAAGTAGTGCTGCATCAATTCTTTTAGCGAGTCCAGTTTTAGAAAACATCTATTATGCGTCCCCCTAGAACCTGACAAACACGAAGTCTATTGAGGGCAATATAGCATATGCAGGAAATGCTGACAAGAACTATGCCTAAATGCCAGCAAAGAAAGACTTGAATTGCTGGAATAAGCAGGAATTTTGTGTGGCGCCGTCGTAATTGTCAATATCAATCTCAAAGTGAGGGTTACATGCCTATCTCGTATCATTCTCATCATAGTCCCATTGGTGCTAATGCGACTTTTACCGTCGGCAAGTTTTCTGGTGGTGGTGGCTTCGCAATTGACTCTGGCCGTCCTGCGGGACAGGATATCTACGTCGGCATCCGTAAGGGCGATGGCCCCGCTGTGGGCCTGCCATTCTTTAAGGGAGCAGATGAAGCCGGGCTGGAGAATTATCTGGTGGAGGCAGCGGCAGAACATTCATCGAGCAAAATCCCCCTGCTGGCATTCCCGGAAGAGCAGGTCACGCGCAAGCTAGGGTGGGGGACGGACACCTGGACGGCCCCGGGAGTTACCTTCCGGCTGATAACTGCTTTTGATGCAATTCCTGATCCGGAGATCGCTCCGGCGGAAGACGTGAAATTGGCCATTGTTCCGGCAATCATCGCCGAGATCACCTTCGATAATTCTACTGGCAAGGATGCAGCGACCGGCTTTTTCGCCATCGGGCGTACTCCAATGCCTTTGCGTGCGGTGAGTGACGCTACGGGCGGAGCAGGCCTCATCGGGGTCGCCTTCCAGCGTGAGTTCGGGCTGGCCGCATCTCCCTGCATTGGTGCGGTACCGTACATACATTTTTCCCTTACGGAAGCGTTGAATCAGGAGGATCCTGAGTTGTTCCGCCTTGGTTCCAGCGGTGGTTTGCTGGTGAAGTTGGTGGCGGGTGAAGTGAAGACACTGACGGTAGCACTCGGGTTTTACAAAGGCGACTTTGCCACCACAGGCATTGATACGCACTACTTCTACACCAAGTATTTCTCCGATCTGGAAGATGTTCTCAACTATGCGCTGGAAAAGGCCCCGGAGCTTATCGCTATCGCTGAAGAGCGCGATGCTGAACTGGAAGCCGCGGAGCTGAATGATGATCAGAAATTCATGATTGCCCAGGCAACGCGCAGCTATTACGGCAACACGGAGTTGCTGGAAGCAGGGGGCAAACCGCTCTGGGTGGTGAATGAAGGTGAATACCAGATGATCAACACCTTCGATCTGACGGTGGATATGCTCTTCTACGAGCTGCGCTTTAACCCCTGGACGGTGAAGAATGTGCTCGATCAGTTTGCTGATCGTTACAGCTACTATGACGAAGTGAAACACTCGGATGAGCATGGCGTGTGGTATCCAGGCGGCATCTCTTTCACGCATGACATGGGTGTACATAATCAGTTCACCAGCCCCGAATTCAGCAGTTATGAGCGGAATGGGTTGACTGGTTGCTTCTCCCACATGACGCATGAACAACTGAACAACTGGGTGCTCTGTGCTGCGCTATATGTGAATCATACCAATGACGAGCATTGGCTGGTGCGCCGCCGCGGTGTACTGAAGGAATGCTTCCAGAGCATACTCAACCGTGATGGTCGCAACCCCGAGGAATATGATGGCGTGATGAATATGGACAGCTCGCGCTGTGGTGTTGACGGGCAGGAGATCACCACCTACGATTCGCTGGATGCCAGCCTGGGGCAGTCACGCAACAATTTGCACGTCGCGGTGAAGACTTGGGGCGCATACCTGGCGCTGAAGGTGATGTTCACGCGCCTGGGTTGGATTGAAGATGCTGAAGAGTGTGAAGATGCTGCCCGTCGCGCTGCCGCCACCGTGGTGAGTAAATACCTGCCGGAAGAGGGTTTCATTCCGGCAGTATTCGAAGCTGGTAATCGATCCGCTATCATCCCGGCTATTGAAGGTCTGGTCTTCCCATATCTATTGGGAGACTTTGATGCTGTAGCTGCAGATGGGCGCTATGAAGAGTTGATCGAAACGTTGAAGAAGCATATGAAAACGGTTCTCGTGCCCGGCGTCTGCGTCGATCCAGTGGGGCATTGGTGGAAGATCAGTTCCACCTCCAATAACTCCTGGTTCAGCAAAGTGGCTATCAGCCAGTTTATTGCCCGGCAGATACTCGGATTTGACTTTGGCGCTAACGGCGTGAAATATGAGCGCGCACATGCCGACTGGCAGCGTATTGGCTCCGCTGACTGGGCAATGTGCGACCAGATTGTCAATGGAGTGGCCGCTGGCAGCAAATACTATCCGCGTGGTGTCTCTGATATCCTCTGGCTGGAGGAGTCCCCTGCGACGGCCGTTTTAACGCCGAAAGAATAGTCGGCTGAATAGCAGCGGAGAGTTCACGTCATGATGGCGTAGCTCTTCGTTGTATTTCATCATCAGCTATGATACGATACCGATGGTTTACTAACGGAGGGATGTAGATGTCACGAATTATAACTTTGTTGTTGCTAGCATTGTTACTACCATGTTGTTTGCTGGCAGATAATATCGACACTGCCAATCAGAAGACAGTAGCGGTGGTGTATTCTCCGGTGATGCCCGGGGCATATTTTGATGGTGTATGTACGATGGCTCCGTTATACATCGTGAGCGTCTGGATGGGTGCTGGTGCTGATTATAATATTGATACAGGCGATATTGCGCTGATATCTGCTGATCACAAGGTAAATATTAAAATTGGTAGTGATGACGCCACCATTGATGGAGATGCGAAAAAGCTCTCTTCACCGGTTGTCTTGAAAGAAGATAATATAATCTATGCACCTGCTGGAGCAATAGCTATTGCGCTTGGTGGTGAGCTGGTACTTCCAGAATCACCGAACTCATTAACGATATCAAATCCAAAGAATAAGGAAAGACTCCGTTTGTTCCTCGGGGGGCGTGAAAAACAGGCGGCAGCATTGTTTGCTGCAGTTGTCGCGAACCGAGCTCTGGATGTGCAGATAATATTGAATAATGATCCAGAGTTGGCACTGGCGAGAGATTTTGATAACAATACCTTGCTCCATATCGCTGCTATTAACAATAATATCTCATTGCCGGTGTCTCTCACTATCAAGGACTGTACCACTACCTTGCCGGAAAAATTAAATAACGCCCTGACGATTGCGAAATTGTTACTGGCAAATGGTGCCAGTCCCAACGCACAGAATCGCATCAACATCACCCCGTTTACTATCGCGGCAGGAGAAGGACTAACTCCTTTTCATTTGCTGCTGGCAGAAAATGGAGCGGATGTAAACGGTAGCTATGCTAATGGCAACACACAGTTGATCTATGCGGTGAAGCAGCGGAATTTACCGGTAGTTAAATATCTGCTGGCCCACGGTGCCTTGCCAGATATAAAAAACAAAGATGACTTCTATGCATTGCGCAATGCGATCTTCATAAAGGACACAGATGTTCGGATTGTAGACGCGCTGCTTGATGCGGGTGCGGATCCGAATATCATTGATGGAAACGGTTGGACTTCACTGGATGCCGCCGCCTGGTATGGCCAGGAAGATGTTGTGGTAAAATTACTGGCACATAAAGCGAATCCGAATTCAGCTATGCGTCGCGAGAAACTAACGCCGTTGCATTCTGCGATAATTATCGGCAGTGCTGCTCCCGCTACCCTGAAAGGTGATGGTTTGACGATGGCGCGTGAACTGATAGCCAAAGGTGCGGATGTGAACGCGAAAGATATCAATGGCGATACACCGTTGCATTTCGCCGTACGCCAGGGTGGGGCAAAGGCAGTTGATTTCCTGATCGCCAACAAGGCCGATGTAAATGCCCGCAACAACAATAATGAATCCCCACTACGCCTGGCGGTCGCCTGGGGTCAGCAGGCGATAGCAGATGTGCTGGCCAAAAATGGCGGCAAACAGTAAGGTAGCAGGTGGCGGCAATTGAATCATCACAGGTGACGGCGATAATCATTCGTGGTCACGATTATGGAGAAGGCCACCGTCTGCTTACCTTGCTGACGCGTGAAGCGGGGAAGATTATCGCCGTGGCTCGTGGTATCCGCAAACCTAAAGCCAAGTTGGCCGCTGTACTGCAGCACTTCACCAAAGCGACAATTGAGCTGTCTACAGGCCGGCGCTATGCGATTATCACCGGTGCACAGATGCAAGACTCGTTTTACGGTTTACGTAGTGACCTGACTGCATTCGCTAATGTGTCATATCTGTGTGAGCTGTTTGACGAAACATTAGAGGATCACCAGGGGACTCCCGAGTTGTTTGATTTGCTGAATGAGGCACTCTCGCAGAATGAGCAGGGGACGGCTCCGGAATTAACGAATCGCTATGTCGAAATCCACTTGATATCCGCTCTAGGCTACCTGCCGCGTTTGACGCATTGCGCGCATTGTGATGCCCCGCTGGCGGTAGCAGACGCAGCCGGGAAGATGGTCTGGCCCACCTGGCTGGGCTTCACTGTCGCGCATGGAGGTGCATTGTGTAGCAATTGTCTGCCAATGGTACCGGGTGCCAGGCGCATTGCCGCAGGTACTATCCAGGTCTCACTACTGATGCTCAATATGCAAATGGATACGCTTTCAGCGTTGAAATTATCTGACCAACTGAAGAAAGAGATCGAAACTACCTACCGGGAGTACCTGGAATATCGTTTAGAACGCCCATTGCGCAGTTCTCGGTACATAAATGCCTTTAATAATCACGGGTAATCACGTATAATATACATGGCCAGTGGGAATACTATGGTATTCAAACTGGTTAATAAATTCAGGAAAGAAGATGGTAAACAGGTCACAGCAACTATGACAGCAACAACAGAAACAAAGGTATTAGTAAAAGCGAAGACGGGTGGCAATATTCGCCCCCTGTTGATAGCGGGAATTGTTATACTCGGGATAGCACTGATCTTTGGCGCAATGCTCTTCATCGCACAACCGAGTGATGGGAAAATTGCCAATGGTGTCCGTGTTCTTGAACAGGACTTGAGTGGATTAACTCCAGAAATGGCGACAAGTAAGTTATCACCGGTGATAACCGAGATGGTCTCACAACCGATTACTTTAAGCGCAGGGGAATACAGCAAGAAAACTACTTTGAAAGAAATAGGCGTAGCGCTTGATGTCAGTGAAGTAGTTAAAAAGGCAACGGCTATTGGTAGAACTACTTCGCCATTCAAAAACCTGCTCCATATGGTGAAGCTGAGCGAGCAGCAGGCTGTCACACCCCTTCCATTTACCTTACGTGATGAGAAAACTAAAGATATTCTCGTTGCAATGGCAAAGAAAATAGATGTGCCCGCGAAAGACGCCACAGGTAAATGGGATAGCACGACTGAGAAGATGAAGATATCTGCGGAGCAGACCGGCAAAAAACTGGATGTCGCGGGTAGCATAGCCAGTATACAGAGTAATCTTATACCAGCTCTCCAGGAAAGACCTGATTATCCTGAGAGGCTGGAGTTACCTGTTGTTGAAGACGCTCCCAAAGTAACCGCAGCGATACTTGGGCAGATTGATAGCAGTATGGGTACTTTTACCACCGCATATGCCACCAGCACGGAGAACCGCGCCAGCAATGTGGAGACGGCGGCAAAAGCGATAAACAACACCTTACTGATGCCAGGAGAGGAATTCTCCTTCAATAAGGTGGTAGGGCCGCGTACCGAACAGGCGGGCTTTGTGACAGCTCCGGTTATCATGGATGGTCAATTGCAGCCGGGTATGGGCGGTGGCATCTGCCAGGTGTCCACTACGCTCTACAATGCGGCGTTGCTGACGAACATGAAGATCACCAAGCGTAGCCACCATTCGCTGCCGATACATTATGCTCCTCCGGGGCGCGATGCTACCGTATCATACGATGCACTGGATCTGCGCTTTGAGAATAGCACTTCTGCACCTATTCTGATCAGCACCTATGCCAGCAATCGTAAGCTTACCGTGAGTATCTACGGCAAAGGCCCGGCTCCGAAAGTGAATATAGTATTAAGCGACCAGTATGACCTGCCTATTAAGAATATTAATAAGGACGATCCTACATTGCCAAAGGGATATACGAAGATTGACTCCCCGGGGAAACCGGGTAAAGCAGTCACGGTGACGCGAGTAGTTGGTGAAGGCCCTGACGCCAAACGTGAACCGCTTTCCAAAGATAAATACAATGGGGAACCGAGTATCACCCTGGTCGGCACGGGGCCGGAGACGTTACCGATACCCGAAGATTAGTCTGAATATCGTGAAAGACAAACGACGCCCTCGGAATGAACTTCCGGGGGCGTCTCTGTTTCATCTGTATGAGATGGAGATTACGCGATAGTGGGCAGTTCCGCCAGTGCGCAGTCCAGATCTTCTTCCGGTAATGCGAAGTCCTGCAAGTTGCCTTCCAGGTAATTCTCGTAGGATCCTAAATCCAGGAAGCCGTGACCGCTGAGGCCGAACAGGATAGTGGTCTCGCGTCCTTCTTCTTTGGCGCGCAACGCTTCGTCGATAGCACCGCGGATGGCGTGGCTGCTTTCCGGTGCCGGGACAATGCCCTCGGTTTTGGCGAACAGCTCTGCCGCCTGGAAGCAGGGAACCTGCGTGTAGGCAATCGGGTCGATGTAACCTTCATGTACCAACTGACTGATCTGTGCGCCCATACCGTGATAGCGCAGGCCACCGGCGTGGATACCGGCAGGCATGAAGTTATGGCCGAGGGTATACATCTTAATGAGCGGGGTGAAGCCGGCTACGTCCCCGAAGTCATAGCGGTATTCGCCCCGGGTGAGGGTGGGGCAGGCGGCAGGTTCGACGCCGACAAATCGGGTGTTCTTCGGTGCTTCGCCACGGAACTTCTGTCCCAGGAAGGGGAAGGTAAGTCCGCCGAAATTGGAGCCACCGCCGCAGCAGCCGATAACAACATCAGGATAATCATCCACCAGCGCAAATTGCTCGATAGCTTCCAGGCCGATGACCGTCTGGTGCAACATGACGTGGTTGAGCACCGATCCAAGGGCGTAGTTGGTGTCCTCGCGGGAGAAGGCGTCTTCCACTGCTTCGGAGATGGCGATGCCCAGACTTCCCTGTGAATCCGGGTGTTTGGCCAGAATGTCGCGGCCCGACTGCGTGCGGTTGGTCGGTGAGGCGAATACCTCGGCTCCCCACAGGCGCATCATCGTCTTACGGTAGGGCTTCTGCTCAAAGCTCACCTTCACCATGTAGACGGTACATTCCATCCCGAACCAGTTACAGGCTAACGAGAGCGCACAGCCCCATTGCCCGGCACCGGTCTCGGTGGCGATGCGTTTGATGCCTGCCTTTTTGTTGTAGTACGCTTGCGGGATAGCGGTATTTGGCTTGTGGCTGCCGGCGGGGCTTACGCCCTCGTACTTGTAGTAGATTTTCGCCGGGGTGCCCAGCGCTTTCTCCAGCCGCGTTGCGCGGTGCAGCGGGCTGGGGCGGTACTGGTGCAGCAGGTCGATCACTTCGCCGGGGATATCTATGTATCGCTCAGCAGACATCTCCTGCTCAATCAGCGCCATCGGGAAGATAGGAGCGAGCAGATCAGGCGTCAACGGCTCATGTGTTCCCGGATGTAGATAAGGTGCCGGGGGATTGGGCAGATCGGCGCTGATGTTATACCATGCCGTAGGCATGTCTTTGCCGGGCAGGTGAATACGACGTTCAGGCATAGGAAAAACCTCCATAAATAGCAATTGATACGAACTGATATATAGATTCGCCTCCTGCAGCACCATTCCTGCAGGTATTAAAAAAATATTGCATGGCCGTGCCTATTCTTCGCCCCGTCCTCCACGCTGTCGTTTGATTTCACTCCGGTGCTTCTTCGTCTGCAGGCGTTTTTCATTGATGCTGCGTGGTATTCGGGTGGGGCGGCGGCTAATGCGCGGACGCAATGCATTCACCATCACCGTATAGAAACGCGCCAGTGCCGATTCGCGATTACGGTACTGGCTGCGATATTCCGATGAGATCAGGTGCAGCACCCCGTTGCTGTCCAGCCATTGTCGCAGCTCCACCAACAGAATCTCGCGCAGATAATCAGTAAGAGTCGGCGAATTGGCGACATCAAAAAGCAGCTCCACGCGCGTCTCCACCTTGTTGACGTTCTGCCCCCCCGGCCCACTGCTGCGCGAGGTGCGAAAGGTCAACTCCGTGCGCGGGATAGCCAGATATGGTGTAATCCGCAACACCGACAACTCATCATATTCATCCTGCCTGATCTCATCCATGAGGATAATGGTAATGGAAATGTGCGGGAAGTGCAAATTATGGATTATGGATTATGGTATATCTGGCTGGTAATGATAGAGTGACCATATCAGCTCTGAGTTGTTTCTCATTTGCAATGCATTCGTGGCATGGGCATCCCGCCCATGAGAACGGGCCATAGAGTGATGTATGGAAGTGGGACAAGCCGTAGGCGCGGCCCCGCTCAGTTGAAGGATTATGAAGCATAAACAGCAGATCCAGCGGGGCCGCGCTTAGGCTGGTCCCTCTTCCAAACATCAATTCGATAACATTTGCGCTACTTGCCCGTTCTCATGGGCGGGACGCCCATGGCACAGTCCTTTGTGCCCTTTGTGTCCTTTGCGGTTAAATTTTCATTGTTACTTCTTCTCCTCACTCACAAAGTCCAGTGCACCGCTGTTCATGCAGTAGCGTTGGCCGGTGGGGGCGGGGCCGTCGGGGAAGAGGTGGCCCAGGTGGGCACCACAGCGGTGGCATTTCACTTCAGTCCGCAGCATCCCCAGGCTGGTGTCAGTTGCGGTGGTGACGTTCTCCTCGGCTATGGGGGCGGTGAAGCTGGGCCAGCCGGTTCCGCTCTCGAATTTGTCTTTCGCAGCAAACAGGTCAGTACCGCAATTGGCACAGCGATAAATGCCCGGAGCGTGGTTATCCCAGTAGGCGTTGGCGAAGGGTGGTTCGGTACCTGCGGAGCGTGTAATAGCGTAGGTCTGCGGATATAGCAGTTGCCTCCACTGCTCATCGCTATTCTCTATCGGTTCAACCTCAATATACCCACCTGCAACAGCGCTATAAATTTTCATTAGCTTCGGATGATTGACAGCACATCCACCAGTGATGCCGTGCTTTTCATAATAGTTCTGGTGGTACTCTTCAGCGGCATAGAACTCGGGTGCTGGCAGTACCAGTGTGAGAATGGGGTCACGATAATTTGCTGATATCTTGATGATCTGCGCTAATGCATCTGTGTGCTGTTCAGGAGATGTGTAGAAGATCACCGAACGATATTGGCGCGGCTTTTCCACGGTTGGGTTATGCATACCCCAGAAGGTATGCAAGATATCCCCAAAGCTGATAATTTCGGGGTCGTATTTGACCTCGACTACTTCAGTATGCCCGGTATTACCGCTACAGACCATCTCGTAGGTGGGATTCGGCGTTGAACCACCCGCATAGCCGACGCGCGTAGAGATTACCCCAGTAACTGCGCGGAACCCCGCTTCTACTCCCCAGAAACATCCGGCCCCAAAGATTATCGTTTTCATATATTCATCCTCCATGTCATGGGTCATCAATGCATGATTTCCCTAACAATGATAGCGCCAAACCCATTGACGTTATGTGATACAGCGGGCACAATTACAGTATAGAAGGTGAATAATGAATGCAGATGTCGTGAAAGTAATCAATCGGGTCAGAAAAGTAACCGACAATCAGCGTATTGGTGTCCTTGCCACCAGTATGAAGGGCCAGGCCTATGCCAGCTTGATGGTCTATATCATCAAGGAGGATCTCTCGCAGATCATCATGGTAACCCGCCGTAATACGAGGAAATTTTTGGAGCTGAAAAGCTTCCCGAAGGTCGCATTTCTAATTGATACACGTTCGCATACAGATGTATTTTTTACTGCCACGGCGGTAGTTACTGCGTTGGGTGATGCCGTTGAAGCAGACATTGATGATTATCCGGCATTAAGTGCCAAATTCATTGAGCGTCATGAGCATATGGCGGAATTCGTGAATGCGGAAGACACGGTCTTCATTATGATCAATGTCGCACAATATGATGTTGTTACCGATTTTGAAAGCGTAAAGTCGCTATATGTGGGCCATTCCGACGAGGGGATAACATATTCAGTAGAGGCCAGAGCAAGTTATTAATTTTGCAGGAGGTTATGATGTCATTCACTTTACAGATCGGTGCTTCAGCACCGGATTTCTATTTACCCGCTACCGATGGCAGATGCTACTCACTCGCAGATTTCGCCGATGCGCGGGTACTGGTAGTGTTTTTTACCTGCAACCATTGTCCTGCAGTATTAGGGTCCAATGCCAGTACCCGTGCGACGGCGGAAAAATACGCCCATGCGGGAGTGAAATTTGTCGCAATCAATGCCAATACCATTCTGGTGAGTGCCGAGGATTCCTTCAAAAAGATGATTCCTCTCATGGAGCGCGAGAAATACCCCTGGCTATATTTGCGGGATGAGGCGCAGCGGGCTGCACTTTCCTACGGGGCATTGCGCACACCACATTTTTTCGTATTTGATAGCCAGCGCAAACTGGTCTATACTGGGCGCAGTGTAGATAACCCATTTGATGCTACGAAAGTGACGGTGAATGATCTGGATAACGCGCTGGCGGAACTCACCGCGGGCAAACCGATCACTACTCCATTGACAAACCCACAGGGATGCAATGTAAAATGGGAAGGCATGGATCAGCACTGGATGCCCGCCGATGCCTGCGATCTGGTTTACTAGTAAGGAGAAATTATGCGTTACTGTATAGCACTATTTGCGGTACTCTTCGCCCTGGCGAGTTATGCGCAGGTGGATGTCTTCACCACCGTTAATCACGCTGATTACGCCTTCACCGGTACGGTTGATGTAGTGAAAGCGAATCGTGGTGGATTCGTGCAGGTCTCCTTCGGTGATGTGCAGTCACTGGATGGCCGGGAGATAAAGGACACCATCTATGCTATACGCCCGCCGGTATACGATGCCAATATCATCGCAACAAACAAGAACGTTATCGTTGTGCTGGAAACTGATGCTGCTGGAGACGTCTCCCTGACGCATATCTTCCCCGGAACGCCGGAGAATGTTACCGCAGCTAAACGAGCCATATCATTGCCGATCGGCTGGAGTATCAAGTTGGGCATGGCGCAATGCCCCTGGGATACCTGGGCGACTGAGAAGAAGGTGGAAGAAGAAGTATGCGACAAGTGCGGTCGCCCGGCGCACGGTACCATACCCGCTGGTCTTACTATGACGGTAGAGACAATCATGCCCGACGTGGTGTTGCCGACAGAGAATCCCTCAGGCGACGGCCTATTTCGCCTGAATATCGTCAACAACGGTAAAACTGAAGTCGCTGTGCCGGAGTTATGGACGGATGGCAAAGCAATATACTGGGATGCCAGTCTGGTAACGATATATCAGGATAATGTCGCTTTGTTGCCGACTAAAGTTGCTACTGCCGGGTGGAAAGAAGTGAAACTGCAGCCGGGTGAGGGCGTGAGTGGACTCATCAATGCCCTTACACTGACAAATGTAACCTGGCCCAGGGGAGATGTGCCCAAGCCCGTTAACTTCAAATTCGCCGTGGGTCGCTTAGCTGTTGTTGTACCATTTGTGTATTCCCCTAAACGTCATGACGCCATGCATGTTCCTGCGCTAGTGAAAACGGATATTGGTGTACAGCCGAAAGCAGGCACCACAGCTACCATGAGCCAATCAGGGAATGCGAGTACCATTGATATAAGGTGCCCGCGTGGAATCGGTGGGATGAGCATCACCGCTGCAGATGGTAAGTGGCCCGCGATGCTCACGTTGCGCTTGCAGCTAAAAGGGCTGGAGAATTTTACCCTCAAGTCTGATGTCGGTACAATAACCGCGGAAGTGAACAGTGGAACCCATGTTGTAATGCAGCATATTGCCCTGGCAAATCAAGCAGAGCCACAGGCAGAGAGCAGCTTGAAGATACACGCAACTGGTGATATTTTCGATGTAACACTGCCAGCGGAGTTCCTCAAGGGTATGAAGGAAGTCACTATCTCCTGGATTGACTTCTACCGTTAGGCCAGCAGGAAAGCTGCCAATTCAGCAAGCCCGCTTTTTGTCGTGCAGGACACGGTGAAGAGCGGGGCTTTTTTGGTATTTATGGCCGCGATACCGGCGCGGAACGATGCTTCATCGAAGTCGATGTAGGGCTTCAGGTCGATCTTGTTGAGCACGATAATATCTGCGGCTTCGAACATGGCCAGGTATTTATATGGTTTGTCGTGTCCTTCGGGGACACTGGCAATGACCATCTTCAGGTCTTCGCCCAGGTTGAAGGTGCTGGGGCAGATGAGGTTACCGATGTTTTCTATGAAGAGAATGCCGTCATGGGCGGCTAAATCCTCTGCTGCTTCGCGAATTATCTGCGCATCCAGGTGGCAGCGGCCGCCGGAATCTATCTGCACCACCGGGATACCCACCGCACTCACCTTTTCGGCATCAATGCTGGATGCGGTATCACCTTCAATGACCGCTACGTTCATTTTCTCGCGAAGTATTTCGATGAGTCCCAGTATGACGCTAGTCTTACCCGCACCAGGGGAGGCCATCACATTGATAACTTTCAGCCCGTGCTTATGGAAGAAAGCGTTGTTCTCCGCGGCGACTTCGTTGTTATTGCGCATAATCTTCTGCATCATTTTAATGGTTACGGACATCATTCAACCTCAATGGAATCTATATAGAAATCTTTGGCGTCGCCGATCAGGCGTGCCCAGCCACCACATTCAGGGCAGGTAAAATCGCTGCCAGTCTTGGGGAATACTTTATCACATATGGTGCAGCAGAGCGAGGCGGGTATATGCCGGAAGATCAATTGTGCACCGGCAGCCTTGGTGTCCTCGCTGAGCATATCGAAGTAGAGCTGGATAGATTCGTCGAAAATGGAGGATAGTTCGCCGATGACTAAAGTGATATTCATGACGCGTGCCGCCTCCGTTTTGTCAACCTCGGTCAGCACCAGTTCCAGCATATTCTGTGTAACGGAAAGTTCATGCATAGGAGTTTCTAGTTTCTAGTTTCAAGTCAGGGGTTCAGTAACGCGAAACCAGCGATTATGAGTATTACTTGTCATTGCATCATGACATATGACCCAGTATAGCAAATTCGTCTGCTACGTGCAAAAGCATATCCGAAACGAACATGATTATTGACGATATAATTACATGGTTTTTAACTGACATCAAAATGAAGAATATGGTAGTAAATACCAATACCGGAAAGGACACTGACCTCACAGCGTTGAATAATATATCATCACCGCGCACATTCGCTGCTTGAAGTGCGTGAAATTGGAGGTTGATAACAATATGTCCTATACCGTGACACTTATCCCCGGTGATGGCACCGGGCCGGAACTAGCGCAGGCTACCCGCCGCGTAATTGACGCTACCGGGGTGAAGATTGACTGGGAGATCGCCCATGCGGGCATCGATATCATGGCAGAGCTTGGTACACCGCTGCCAGATTCTACCATTGAATCCGTGCGCCGCAATGGCGTGGCGCTGAAAGCGCCGATCACGACACCTATCGGAAGCGGCTTCCGCAGTGTAAACGTTGCCTTGCGCAAAGAGCTGGATCTGTACGCCTGTGTGCGACCGTGCAAAAGCTATCTCGGTGTGCGCTCACGCTATGAGAATGTTGACTTGGTTATTGTGCGGGAGAACACGGAAGACCTGTACGCTGGCGTGGAATATGACCTGGGCAGTGATGAAGCGAAGCATATTATCGACATGGCCGGGGGCAAAATCCGCGAAGACAGCGCCATCAGCATCAAGCCGATCAGTGTCACCGGTTCACGCCGCATCGCCAAATATGCTTTCGATTATGCGGTGGATAACAATCGGCGCAAAGTTACCGCAGTCGCAAAGGCGAACATCATGAAATTCACCGACGGTCTGTTCTATCGGGTGACCAGTGAAGTCGCCGAAGCATACAAAGGCCGTGTTGACTATGATGAAGTGCTGATTGATGCCATCTGCATGAGGCTGGTACAACGGCCGGAAGAGTCCGATGTACTCGTGCTGCCGAACCTGTATGGCGATATCCTCTCTGACCTGGCTGCCGGGCTGGTCGGTGGCCTGGGTATGGCACCAGGGGCAAATATCGGCGAAAAGGGTGCGGTATTTGAAGCCACGCATGGTTCTGCTCCGAAGTATAAGGGGCTGAACAAGGTGAATCCCACCGCGTTGATTCTCTCGGGCATGCTCATGCTGCGTTATATGGGCGAACGCGACGCCGCCGACCGCCTGGAAGCTGCGGTATCCGATGTACTGGCGAAGGGTGAGTCTGTCACCTATGATATGAAGCCGAACCGGGATGATCCCACCGCTGTGGGCACCAGCCAGATGGCTGATGCGATAATCGCCACATTACAGAAAATATAATTCCCATTGAATGAGACCAATAGCCGGGACTGGTATCTGTGGTTATATCTGCAAATATCAGCCCCGATTTTTTGTCTGTGATGTATGTAACAAATCGCATCTTTGTGTGTATAATCGTCAACAACACTACAATTGTGCAAAAAATACGACACTGCTGCGCGAAAAATAGACTATTGAGCTGATTGCAAAACCCCCACTAAGAGGTAATTGAGGCCTTTCGTCGAATTAATAATGTTACGACACACATTAACGAAAAAAGGCCTCAATCATGACTAT
>Ga0194063_10000635_pt1 | contig 24976 bp, 21 predicted proteins | sample SepL3720m_MetaG_FD_155459 | JGI IMG/M metagenome (GOLD analysis project Ga0194063, IMG submission 155459) | Anoxic zone freshwater microbial communities from boreal shield lake in IISD Experimental Lakes Area, Ontario, Canada - Sep2016-L373-20m | ecosystem: Environmental > Aquatic > Freshwater...
GAGCGGGGAGCGGGGCGAGTTGTTAGTCGTTGGGGGTGACTACGGCGCGGCCGCGCAGGTGGCCGTGGTGCAGCGCTTCGTAGGCCTGGGTCACGTTGTCCAGCGTGAACAGGTCGGCGTCGCTACGGATGAGGCCTTGCTCGGCGAGACGGACCACATCGTGTGCATCGGACACGCTTGAGCCTTGGAAGTTGATGACCTCGCCATCGCGCGGGAGCCCGCCGTACCACTGGCGTTTGAGGGTGCCACCGTTTGAGCCGATGATGGCGTACGTGCCGAAGGGCTGAACGCTGCCGACCCCAACATCGATGGTTGAGTCGATACCTACGAAGTCGAGAACTGCGGTGGCGCCTTCGCCGTTGGTGATGCGCCGCAATGCGCCAGCCGTTGTCTTGTCGACTCCGCTGATGGTGTGGTGTGCGCCGAGCTCGGTGGCGTACGCCAAGCGAGGCTCGTTGTTGTCGATGGCGATGACGGTGGCTGGGCTGAGCGCACGAAGGATCTGAATTGCGAAGGCACCAAGGCCGCCTGCGCCGATGACCACAGCGGTGGATCCGGGCGTGAGCTTGTGCAGCACCTTGCGCACACCGTGATACGAGGTGGCGCCGGCGTCGGTGAGTGGGGCTGCCACGCGTGGATCGAGCGAGCCGATGGCAACCACATCGCGAGGGGCGCGGGCCTTTACGAATTGGGCGAGGCCACCGTCGCGCCCGTAGCCGCGACCGGCAAGACCGTGAGGGCAGGCGCTGTCGTGGCCGCGCAAGCAGAGGGCGCACACGCCACACGAACTTGGTGAAACCAAAGCGACTGCTTGGCCGACTTCGAAGCCGTTGACGTCGGCGCCGATTGCCGCGATCCAGCCGCCCACTTCGTGACCGAGCGTGAATGGCATCTGCCACCCAATGAGCTCGCCAATAGAGCCGGGTAGTTCCATCATGGTGAGGTCGCTGTGGCACAAGCCGTTGCCAGCGACCTTGATGAGTACCTCACCCGCGCTAATGCTGGGAACGTCGGTCTCGACAAGCTGCGGTGGCTGCTGCCATTCGAGAAGCCGATACGCGAGCATCGTCTTGGGTAGCGAGCTGATCATCGAGCACCCGGCCAATCGGTGGCGCGCAGTGCGGCGTCGGTGCCGCCGTCCATCACCACAAAGCTGCCAACAAAGAACGACGCCAGTGGCGATAACAGATACGCGAGCAAGCCGGCTACTTCTTCGGGTTGCCCGGCTCGCTGAATAGGCACCGGATAGGTGTCGCCAAGGCTGAGCACGAAATCGATGCCACCCTCGGTCATTGGGGTTGCAATGAGGCCTGGTGCGATGGCGTTGAGCCGAATGCCCGAGCCGATCCATTCGGCGGTGGTTGCTCGAGAGCGCACCCAATGGGCGAGCGCCATCTTCGAAGCCGGGTAGCCACCCATCGGCGAGCCAGCGGCAGCCTGACGTGCGCCTGCTTCGTCGTCGGCTAGGCACGCAGCCACGGCCGCAAGCGGTATGCCCTGTTGCGCAGTGGTGCTGTTTGAGCTGATGGCCACAGCGCTGGCGTTGGTGCCTCGCTCAAGCAAGGGGCGCAAACCATCGAGAGCAGCAACCGCGCCGAAGTAATTGATGGAGACAACGAGTTCTTCGTTGCTGCCGTTTGAGCTAATGCCCGCACCGGCAACCAGACCGTCGAGCACGCCGTCGCAAGCAACGGTGACTTGCTCGACCATCGCAGCGCGTCCTGCTGGGGTAGATACATCGGCGATGACTTCGGCATCGCGGATATCGACACCAATGACGCGGTGCCCCTGAGCTTCAAGCGCAGCGCGAGTGGCAGTGCCGATGCCGCCGGATGAACCGGTGATGACAATGGTGCCCACTGCTACGCGCCGACGAGTTCGATGCGCGCTGACTTGAGCCCAAACACAAATGCGTTCGGGAGCGCCTCGATGGTGTCTTCGATAATGCGGAACGATTCGACACGGCGAATGAACTCCTCGAAGAACGTGCGAATCTCGAGTCGGGCCAACGCTGCGCCAAGGCAGAAGTGGGTGCCGAAGCCGAACGCGATGTGCTGGTTCGGGGTGCGGGTGATGTCGAACGTTTCGGGGTCAACAAAGTGGGTGGTGTCGCGGTTGGCAGACGAATACATCATCAGCACCTGATTGCCGGCCGGGATGATGGTGCCGTTGAGGTCGTAGTCGGTGACGGCAACGCGGCACATGTTGTGAATGGGTGTGACGTAGCGGATGAACTCTTCGACCGCCACGGTGAGGTCGGCGCCGTTCTTGAGGCGTGCCCATTGCTCGGGGTTGGCGTGCAAGTTGAGCAGTGTGCGGCCGATAACGGTGCGGGTGGTCTCGGCGCCGCCATCGAGCAACAACAGTGCGTCGGAGATGGCTTCGTCGACACCAAATGGGTGACCGGGAATCTCGACGGTGGTGTACAGACTCATCAGGTCGTCCATCGGACAGCCCTTCTTCGTTTCGTACAACTCGGCAGCGGCAACAGCGAACTCGATCGCTGCGTTCATGCCGTCGTCGTTGAAGTAGCGCGGGCCGCCACCAAGCGCAATAGTGCGCTCTGACCAGTCGCGCAGCTTTGGCCAATCGGAATCTTCAAAACCCAACAGGCGGCCGATCATCAGCGCAGGCAATGGCGAGGCGAGGTCGGCGATGACCTCGACGTCGTCTTTGGCGAAGGCTGCATCGAGCAGACCGGTGACGACCGAGCGCACTGCCTCTTGCTTGTCGGCAACGGCTTTGTGGGTGAACCGGCGAGACACCAAGTTGCGTCGCAAAGCGTGCAGCGGATCGTCGAGGCCGATGATGGCCTGGTCTGCGGGAAGGTTGGGGCGGTAGCCACCCTTCACCTGATCGCCGCTGATGAAAACGTCTTTGCGGCGCTCGATCTCGACGATGTCGTCGTAACGCGAGATTCCCCACAACTCGTTGATCGAGTCCCAGTAGGCAGGTGCGTTTTCGCGCATCCATGCGTAGGTGCTGTACGGGTTGTTGATGTAGAAATCGCCATCGAGGAGGTCGATAGTTCTGGTGCTCATGCGCCGATGGTAACTGACGGGGTACCGCCGTTCAGCCTTCGGTACATCGCCCGCTGCGACTTGGCGAGACGCACGAACTCGGCATAGAGCGGAGCGGTAGCCGCCATGCCGGCGATGCTGGGTTCGAACACGCGCGCCGTGGGGGCGCGAGATGTGATTTCGTCGAGCGTGAGGTGTCCCAGATGCATTGCTGCGAACCACGCAGCGCCGCGCACGTTGACGTTGACTGGGTCGGCCACTTGATGAATTGGTCGGCCAATGACATCGGCGTGGATCTGACACCACAGATCTGACTGAGCGCCGCCACCAAGCAAACGCAGACCGTCGAGCGGTCGGCCCGCAAACTTCTCGGTGGCCTCGAGCAGCCAGCGCGCATTGAAGGCGACACCTTCGAGCACGGAACGCACAAGGTGTGCACGTGTGGTCGCGAGCGACACGTTGAGGAAGCTGGCGCGCAGATTGTGATCTTCGACCGGCGAGCGCTCGCCGTTGAGCCATGGGCAGAAGATGACGCCGCCGCTACCTGGCGCAACTGCAGCGGCCTCGAGAGTGAGTTGGTCGTAACTGGCGTCGGCGCCGGCGTCGGAGATGACCGCGTCGCGCAGCCACCGCAACGCTGCGCCGCCGGTGTCGTGGTTGTTGGCGATGAGATATGAACCCGAGCGAAGCCCTGGCACTGAGGCCATCTGTCGAGCGATATCGGTCTTCTTGAACGGCACCGGGGCCGACACCCATGCGGTGGTGGAGATTGAGATGTGGCCAGCGAAGTCGGCCACCGCTCCTGCGCCGATTGCGGCGGTGTGTAGGTCGGGTACGCCGCAAACAACGGGGGTGTCGGCAGCGAGGCCGATCTGGCTGGCCACGGCGGGCAACAAAGGGCCCAACACACTGCCGGTGGCAACGAGTTCGGGGAGCGTGGCTGCGTTGCGGCGAGCCAACTTCACTAACGACGGGTCGTAGCGCGGGTTGGAGGCGCGGCGGTTGTCGGTAAGCCACGACAACACCATCGAGGCGGGTGTGGCGGCAACGCGACCGGTCAGACGCAGCCCGACAAAATCGACCGGCTCAATGAAGGCGGCCGCAGCGTTGTACACGTCGGCACGTTGGTGTTGCAGAAACTGATTGTGTCCGGTGGGATCGGCGCCAACGGGACTTGGTGCGCCGCCGGCCTTGCGCAGCCAACGCAGAATCTTGAGCGGCCCATAACCCGCCACATTGACAACGCCGCCAACAAGCGGTTTTGACCATCTGCCACCGCGCGTGTCGGACCACAGCAGGCAAGGGCCCAACGCATTGCCATCGCCGTCGACGGGCACAGTGGAGCCCCACTGCCCGGTGATGCCAACACCTGCGCACGCAGATGCTTGCGCTGCGCCACGCACTACCTCGCGCGCTGCATCGACAATGCCTGACCACCACTGGTTGGTGTTCTGCTCGGTGCCTCCATCGGCGGTGAGTGCGGTGTCGATGGCTCGAAATGCGCTGGCAAGAATGCTGCCGTCGTCGCCGACCGCGGCCACCTTGGCTCCGCCGGTTCCGAGGTCGATGGCGAGATACCAGCGATTGTGCATGGCCGTCATTGTCGCGTAGATCGGTGCCTGCACACGACCGCTATGCGAGCGATGTGCAAGGCTCGCAGACATGAGCAGTTACCCCTATGCCGATCGTTATCCTGTGTTGCGTGTTCTCCCCGAAGAGGGTCGAGACCGCGAGAGCATTCTCAACGAATTGCGTGAGATGGCCACCGCCGAAGACTCGTTCTGGCACACCGGTAAGGCCAGCGGTTCGTTCTACTGTGGCGACACCGATCACTACGCCTTCATGTCTGAGGCGTTCGGTATGTACGGCCATATGAACGCGCTGCAGCGCGATGTGTGCCCAAGCGCCACGCGCTTTGAGGGTGAGATCATCGCGATGGGTCTCGACCTGTTCAACGCAGCGTCGGCAGGTGCCGATAGCGAGCCCGCTGGCATGATCACCAGCGGCGGTAGCGGCAGCATTTTGCACGCGATGCTTGCGTACCGCGATCAGGCTCGTGCCGTACATGGCATCACCAATCCCAACTTTGTCAAGCCCGAAACTGGCCACCCGGCGTTCGATAAGGCGTGTCACCTGTTGGGCATCGAGGTTCGCAATGCGCCCATCGATCCGGTCACGGCTCAGGTCGATGTCGCTGCGCTCGAAGCACTCATCGACGATCAGACAATCGCCATCATGGGTTCGGCATCGAACTACGGCTACGGCACCATCGACCCCATTGCCGAGCTTGGACAGGTGGCCCTTGCTCACGGTGTTGGCTTGCACGTAGACGGTTGCCTCGGCGGTTTCATCTTGCCGTTTGGCGAGCAATTGGGTTACCCGATTCCTGCGTTCGACTTCAGGGTTCCCGGTGTCACCACGCTGTCGGCCGACACCCACAAGTACGGCTACGGGTTGAAGGGAACTTCGCTGTTGATGTTCCGCAACCGCTCGCTCCGCGACGGCCAGTACTTCTTCCAGACCAACTGGTCGGGTGGCAAGTACTGCTCGCCAGGCATTGACGGTTCACGCTCAAGCGGACTCCTTGCGGCAACGTGGGCGGGCATGGTGGCAACCGGTCGTCAGGGCTACTTGCGCTACGCCAAAGAGATCTTCGCTACCGCCGCTTCGATGATTGCCGCTGTGCGTAGTCACCCAGAGTTGCGCCTCATCGGTGACCCCACGTACTTGTTTGCGTTCACCTCAGATGAGTTCGACATCTATCACGTGAACGATTCGCTGCGCAGCCGCGGCTGGCGCATGAATGGCCTGCAGTACCCCAACGCAATTCACATGGCCGTCACGCGTCCGCAAACGCAAGCTGGCGTGGCCGAGGCATGGGCCGCCGATCTGGCTGTGGCTGTGGACTACGCAAAGGCTCACGCCGATGCGCCAGCCAAGAGTTCGGGTATCTACGGCGGTGTGTCGGGTGGCTGGACCGAGGCCGCCGACGATTTCATTCGCAACATCATGAGCGACATGCTCGACAAGCATCAGGGCCTGCCTCCGCTGTGAGACGTGGCGAGGGCAATGCCCTCGCGGTCTACATCACGACTTCGCCGTACATCTCGCGCAGCGGATCGCTGATCAGTTCGAGGCGTGCGCCGTCGGGATCGTTGAAGTAGATCGACGAGCCATCGATGTGCACGTAGGGAACGTTTGCTGCGTCGAGTTTGTCTTTGAGGTATTGCCACTTGGTGGGCTCGACCGCGATGGCGAGGTGGTGTAACCCGCCGAGTACTTCTTTGTAGGGTCCGAGATCGAGACCTGGTAGGTCGAAGAAGGCCAACGCCGTGTCGTTACCGACATCGAAGAAGAAGTGGGTGGATCCTTGATAGTCGCGGTTCTCCCACATATGGGTCAGCGGGAACTCAAGCAGGCCATGGTAAAACTGAATGGTCTGCTCAACATCGGATGACAGCAGCGCAAGGTGATGAATGCCGCGTGCCGCTGAAGCGGGGCGAGTGTCGCGAGGCGCCACGTACCTGGTGCGGAGTTGTTCGCGTATTGCAGTGAGCGCTTCGCGGTCGTTCGTGGTCATGTCGGCTCCTGTGCGCGGCGTGGGCTTGGCGGTTCGTTGGGAAGATCGGGCACCCAATGGGCGCCGTTGATGTGGCCACCACCGTCGACAAACACCGTACTGCCGGTGACGACCGCAACTCGATCGTGGGGCAGTGCCACCGTGAGTAGACCGCAGAGGGCGAAGATGGGCAGCACTGCAGTTGCCCAACCGAGGCCAACGCTGTCGGACAGAACGCCGAGCAGCATCGGGCCAAACGTGATGCCAATGCCCGATGCCATCGCCGACAAGCGTCCGAGCGCGGCAGTGTCGTTGTGTAGCTCGAACAGTCGGGTGAGCGACAGCGGGTAGGCCGGCGACAGACACACGCCCAGACCGGTGAGGCCAAGCATGCGCACGATCAGACTTGGCCCGACAAGAAACGGAACAAAGAACACAATCGATCCGATGAATGCCATGCGCAGCACCACTTGTCCGTTGAATCTCAGCAGCACCTGCGCGAGCGCGAGGCGGCCGAAGAACATGGCGATGAAGAAGCCGACTGTGAGCGAGGCGGCAGTTCCCTTGGCGGCACCGCCGAGGTCGTGCATGATCGATGCGCCCCAAGTGACCGTGCCGACCTCGGCCAAGGTTGCGAATACCAGCACGCTCCATCGGCGCCAGAGGTGAGGCACGCGCACGAGGTCGGCGATTCGTACAGGGTTTTCAACAGGACTCGGAGGTACCGACGCCTTCGCCGTGGTGAACGCGATAACCGCGCCAAGTGCGAGCACTGGCCCGAGATAGGCCACGCGCCAACTGATCGCAATTGCTGCTGCGCCAGCGACCGAGAGGGGCAGCAGCGTGGACGACACCATTGGAAAGGCGTTGAGTGTGGACATGGTTTGTGTTGGCGCTTGAGGTTGATGCGCATACACAATTCCGGGCACGACGATGATGAACAGCGCGGCGCCGGTGCCGGTGAGAACGGCACCGCCCAAGGTGAACGCAATGGAGTGGCCGAAGCCAAACAGAACCCCACCACCAACCATGAACAGAGCGCAGAGTCGTAGCGCGAGGCCGTTGGGGAGCGCAGCGAGAAATCGACTGCCGAACACCGATAACACGAGCAGGCAAACGCCGAACACCGAACCATGCATGGCGGCGGTTGACGCGGAGAGATGTAGATCGTCGCGAAGTTGAGGGAGCACCGAGCCATAGCTGAGACTCCACGACAACAGAGCGAAACTGAGGCCGATGCCGCATGTCAATCGATCCCAACGCACCGCACCGAGGCTATGGCGCAGCGTCGGGTAAGTGGTGGAAGCGCCCAGATTCACTGCTTCGCCGGTAAGGTTGTCGACGCATCGCCGTCACCCCCGACACGATGCGGTCGAGTGCAGCGCCTCAGGCGCAAGATTTTGTTCCATTGAGCGGACAGCCATGCATCAACGGCCAACCGATCTGGAAGGAAATCTATGTCAACAACCACACCCTCATCTGGCGCGGCGCGTCGCAACCCACGTCGTCGCGGGCCACGCGATAACGAATCAGGTGCGCCCCGTCGTCCGTCTACCCCAGGCGCCGCTGCACAGCCCGCCCAACACGCTGTCGACCTGTCGCCTTCGACCGCACCGGTCATTGATGCAGCCGACTTCGCTGTTCTGAACGTGCCTGCGCCCATCGTGGCCGCACTGGCCCGTGGCGGCGTCACGGCTCCGTTCCCCATTCAGAGCGCAACCTTGCCGGACTCGTTGGCCGGACGCGACGTACTCGGCCGCGGCAAGACCGGTAGCGGCAAGACCATTGCCTTCGCTATCCCTACCGTGGTGCGTTTGTCGACCTCGGGTGGTCGCCGCGAAACCAAGCGTCCTCGTGCCCTCATCTTGGTGCCAACCCGCGAACTCGCGAACCAAGTTGCCGAAACGCTTGCACCGATCGCCAACGCAATGTCGTTGAAGGTCACCACAGTGTTCGGTGGCGTGGGCCAAGGCCCACAGGTCACTGCGCTACGCATGGGTGTCGACATTCTCGTTGCGTGCCCCGGTCGCCTCGAAGACCTCATTGCTCAGCGCCACTGCCGCCTCGATCAGGTCGAGGTCACCGTGCTTGACGAAGCCGACCATATGGCCGACCTCGGCTTTTTGCCGGCCGTGAAGCGTTTGCTCGATCAGACCCCAGGCGATGGTCAGCGTCTGTTGTTCTCGGCCACGCTCGACAACGGCATCGATGTCTTGGTGCGGCGCTACCTCACCAATCCGGTTGTCCATTCGGTGGACCCCGAGGTTGCGCCGGTCTCAACAATGACTCACCACGTGTTTGCAGTCAGCGCCGCCGACAAGCCAACGATCATTCGCGAGTTGGCCCAAGGGCAAGATCGTTCGCTGTTGTTCACCCGCACCAAGCACGGCGCCAAGAAGCTTGCCAAGGTGCTCACTGCTGCAGGCATCCCCGCGGTAGAGATGCACGGCAACCTGTCGCAGAACGCCCGCGAGCGCAACCTTGAGTCGTTCTCGGCTGGCACCACACGCGTGCTCGTCGCTACCGACATTGCTGCGCGCGGCATTCACGTTGATGACATCGCGCTTGTTGTTCATGTCGATCCACCAGCCGAGCACAAGGCCTATCTGCACCGTTCGGGTCGCACCGCTCGCGCTGGCGCCGAAGGCGTGGTTGTCACGCTGATGACGCCCGATCAAGTTGGCGACGTGAAGTCGTTGGCTCGCGCCGCACGCATCGAGCCGATCATTACCCGCGTTGCGCCGGGGCACTCGATGCTCGAAGCGCTCGTTGGTCCTGCGGCCGAATACGTGAAGCCATCGGCAGTTGCATACGACGAGCCCGCCGCTCGTGGTCCGCGTCAGCCGTCGACACATCGTGGAGCCCGCCCCGGCTCGTCGGGTTCAAAGTCGGGCTCGGGTCGCTCAAGCACCGGCCATTCGGCATCAGGCCGTCAAGGCTCGGGTCGTCAGGGTTCTGGCCGCTCACGCTGATCTGGCGGCGCCTCGTCGGCGTCACTGATTGAGTGGTTCTACACTCGTCGCATATGGAACACGATGGAGTCGAAGAGATCATCGACGGCGACACCGTGTGGCGTTTCGATCGAACCTTCATGCTGTCGAACTGGACATGCATTTGGGGGAGAGGTTGCCAAGGCATTTTGCCCACACCTGCCGAACACCTTGGACACGGTTGTTGCTCGTTCGGTGCCGAGATCGATGGCGACGACGAAGCACGTCTTGTCGAGGCAAGTGCCGCCGCATTGCGACCCGATCGGTTCGAAAACTTTGCAGCGGCCGCCGATGGAGTGTTCAGCGACGACACGTTCACGAACACTCGTGTCGTCAACGGAGCCTGCATCTTTTTGAATAGCCCTGGATTCTCTGGTGGTGCCGGGTGCGCGTTGCATCTGGCGGCAACCGACGTCGATGAATCGCCCATTGATTGGAAGCCATCGGTGTGTTGGCAGCTGCCAATCCGCGTCGAGTGGGAAATGCGCGACGACGGTATTGAGCTTGCCAATGTGCGTGGGTGGCAACGATCTGATTGGGGCGCCGACGGCGAGGCGATGTCGTGGTGTTGCACCGAGGGCACGGCTGCATACGTGGGCGATCAGCCGGTGTTCGAATCGCTTGCCGAAGAACTCGGTGCGATCACCGGCAAAGCCGTCGCCGTCGAGCTTCGTCGGCGCTTCGCGCAGCCGGAGTAGTCGTGATGAGCCGTCGGTCTGCGCGCGAGAGCGATGTCGAACTGCTTGGGCTGTCGTTGTTGTTAGGGCGTCACGTGCGGTCACTCGATGGTCATCGAGTCGGTCGCGTCCTGGAAGTGACCGCCATCATGGCCGGGCCACATCCGCGGCTCGATCGCGTCGGAATCGGAACCCATCGTGTTGTGTCCACCGTGTGTGGGTTTGGCGATCTCGTAGACGGCGATCCTTCGTCGGCCCTCGGCGATGGCGATCTTGTGCTGCGTGCCTCGGATGCATTGGCGCAGGTCACTCCCGACTGGGCCGAGGGCACGCTTCGGTTGAATCGCGATGTCCTCGATTGTCAGGTCATTGATCTTGCTGGCAAGCGAGTGGCGCGAGTGTGTGAGGTGTTCATCGAGCGCGCTGAGCGCGCCAGCTTTGTGGTCGGCGTTGAAGTCGGTGCCGCCGGCGTGCTGCGACGCCTTGGCTTGCGGCGCATCGCTGCATTGATCGCGAGCGAAGTTGTTGATTGGGATGAACTGTCGCTCACAAAGCGCCAAGCGCGAACGCTGCAACTCGCTGATGCCGCGTCGGCAGTGCAACGACTCGAGCCAGCACAGTTGGCCACGGTTCTGGCCCACGTGCCTGTCGAGCACGCCATCGAGATCTTGCACACGGTTGTTCCAGCCGCTGCGGCGGACGCCCTATCGGTTGCGCATCCGAGCCTTGGAACGCGACTGCTGCATGCGTTGCCGCATCGGTCGGCGGCCTCGTTCGTTGATCACATGCATGTTGACGATGCGGCTCCGCTCTTGCGCAACTTGCCCGCTCACGATCGCGACGCTGTGCTCGATTCCGTTCGCGCAGCGCACGCCAAAACGCTGCGCGATCTCATGGACAATGACGATTCCACCCACGGTTCACTCGAACAGGTGACCGGCCGCGGTCGCTTCGCCGGAGTGAAACGCGGTCACGCGAAGATCCCGCACATCCGTGCCCGAGCCACGCGCTCAAAGGTGCGCTGATGAGCCGTCGCACACGCTTTGCTGTGCTCGCCGCTGTAGCCGGCCCGGGCTTGCTCGCAGGGCTTTCCGACGATGATCCCGCTGGCATCACCACGTACTCATCGCTTGGAGCCGAGTATGGCTATCGACTGTTGTGGGTGTTGTTGCTGTCGACAATTGCGCTCGCGCTGTTCCACGATCTCGGTGCGCGCATGGGCATTGTTACCGGGCAGGGCCTTGCTGGGTTGATTCGTGAGACGTATGGCGTGCGCCGCGGTGGCGCCGCGTTGGGTCTGTTGGTCGTGGCCAACACCGGCACCACCTGTGCCGAGTTCGCAGGTATTGCTGCAGGCTTCGAACTGTTCGGCATCACTCGATACGTAAGTGTGCCGCTCGCGCTCATCGGTGTTTCGTATCTGGTGCTGCGCGGCACCTTTCATCGCGTTGAGCGTGTGCTCCTTGCCGTGAGCGCAGTGTTCGTTACATACATTTTGTCGGGCATCCTCGCTCATCCAGATTGGAGCGCGGCACTACGCGGCACGGTGGTCCCGTCGTTGCCCACGAGCCGTCAGGCAGTGTTGTTAGTAACCGCCACGGTGGGAACAACGCTGGCGCCTTGGGGGCTCAGCTTCATCCAGTCGTACGCCGCCGATAAGCACCTCACGGTGAAAGACCTTCGCTACGAACGGGTCGATGTGGTGGTGGGCTCCGTGCTCACCGGCGTCATCGGATTCTTCGTGGTGATCGCGTGTGCCGCCACATTGCACAAGGATGGCATCACGATTCGCGATGCATCCGATGCGGCGCTGGCGCTGAAACCGTTGGCGGGATCGATGGCGTCTTCGCTGTTCGCGGTAGGCCTGATTGGTGCAGCGGTGTTGGCGGCGTCGATCTTGCCGCTCTCGACCGCCTATTCGGTGGGCGAGTTTGCAGGCCGTGAAACGGCGCTGAACGACGGTCCTCGCGAGGCGCCGTTGTTCTACGGCACCTACGCAACCATCGCACTTGTCAGCGCTGGCATTGTGTTGATACCAGGCGCGCCGTTGATCCCGATTCTGATCCTGACCCAGGTGCTCAATGCCGTGCTACTGGTCCCTCTGTTGGGGTTCATGTACGGCATCTCGCGAAACAACGATGTGATGGGGCAACACGCCGCTGGCCGCGTCGCCCGTGGTGCGTATCTCGTGGGCATCGCCGCCATCGTTGTATGCATTGCGGCGCTCGCAGTTCTGAGCCTGACATGATCCACTCATGAACGTCGACGAACTCTTGCGCAGTCGTCACGTCGACGACGCCGATGCTTTTCTGCAGCACATCGGCCCGGGCGCCGATCTCATCGTTCCAATCGCCAATGGTGAGCCCGTCACCTTGCTCAATGCGCTTGAGCGGCGTGCAGCCCAGAACCCCGGGAGCTTGCACGACGTAACGGTGCACCAGATGCACGCGCTTCGTGATCGGCCGATGATGCATCTGGAGTTTGGCGATCATCTCGTGCACCGCTCGTACTTCCTTTCGCACGTGACGCGTCCATGCTTTTTGGCGGGCACCGTCGACCTCGTTCCGAACCACTTCTCCGAGGTGTACGACGTGTTGCGCCGTCGGGCGGCGAAACCGCTTGTGGTTGCCGCAGTGTCGCCTCCCGACAAGCACGGCAACTTCTCACTTGGAGTCAGCGCCGATTATGCGGCGAGTTTTATCGGGCGAGCCCCGTTCTTCGTTGAGGTGAATCGGCAGATGCCGCGCACCACTGGGCGAAATCAGATCCATGTTTCGCAGGTGCTCGGTTGGGTCGATGCCGACTATCCGCTCATTGAGCTGGCACCCGCTACGCCGAGCAATGTCGATGCTCGTATCGGAGCGTTCGTGGCCGAGCGAATCCCAAATGGTTCAACCATTCAGGCTGGCATCGGCGCCATCCCCAATGCGGTGCTCGGTCTGCTTGATACCCATGTCGACCTTGGTGTGCACACTGAGCTGATCTCCGATGGTCTCATCAACCTCATCGAACGCGGCGTGATCACGGGCGTGAAAAAAGCTAACAACCGCCTCAAGGTGATTGGCACGTTCATCTTGGGCACACAGCGGCTCTACGACTTTGTGCATGACAATCCCACCATCGAGATGTGGTCGGCGCGATACGTAAATGATCCGCGCGTGATCTCGCGTGAACCCAACTTCGTCTCGATCAACGCCAGCCTTGCGGTGGACTTCATCGGCCAATGCGCGAGCGAAACGATCCAGGGTCACTACTACTCGTCGTCGGGTGGTCAGAGCGATTTCGCTCGTGGCGCTGCATATAGCGAGGGCGGTCAGAGCTTCATCGTGATGCAATCCACCGCAAAAGACGGCACCGTGAGCCGCATCGTGCCGCAACTCGCTGCCGGCGATGTGGTCACGACGCAGAAGAACACGGTTGACAAAGTGGTCACCGAGTACGGCGTTGCCGAGTTGCGCGGTCGTTCGATTCGCGAGCGCACCCGAGCGTTGATCAACATTGCTCACCCGCGCTTTCGAGACGACCTCGAGCATTCGGCCCGGCAACTGAACTACCTGTAGTGAGCGCCGCTCAAGCTGCGCCGCAGAAATGCGGTGCGCTACGGTCGCATCCATGCGTACACCAATCTGTGACCAGCTCGGTATTGAGTTCCCGTTGTTCGCGTTCTCGCACTGTCGCGATGTTGTCGCTGCGGTCAGCAAAGCCGGCGGCTACGGCGTGCTCGGAGCGCTTGCGTTTAGCCCCGACCAACTCGAGATCGAGCTGAGCTGGATCGACGAGCATGTTGGCGGCAAGCCATACGGCGTCGACTTTGCGATGCCCGAGAAGTTTGTCGGCAAGGGCGATGGCGCGTTCAGCCTCGAGTACCTGCAGTCGTTGGTGCCCGAAGAGCACCGCGATTTCGTCGAGATGATTCTGGCCGACCATCACATTCCACCGATGCCCGAAGGTGTTGAGGGCACGATGAAGGCCGCAGGCCTTGGCGTAGAAGTAGAAGGTCCGGGTCAGGTTGAGATCGCGCTGCGCCATCCGGTGTCGATGCTCGTGAATGCGCTCGGCCCGCCCCCCGCATACGCGATTGAGGCAGCGCACGCCAAGGGTGTTCTCGTTGGTGCGCTGTGTGGCTCGCCGCGTCACGCGCTGAAGAACGTAGAACTTGGCGTCGATGTGCTCATCGCTCAAGGCACCGAAGCCGGCGGTCACTGTGGTGAGATTTCCACGATGGTGCTCATCCCCGAAGTTGTCGACGCTGTTGGCCCAGACATTCCCGTGCTCGCTGCTGGCGGCATCGGCCGTGGTCGACAGATGGCGGCGGCAATGGCACTCGGTGCCCAGGGCGCATGGACCGGCTCTATCTGGCTCACCGTTGCCGAGGCCGACACCCAGCCATGGGTTGTTGAGAACTTGCTCGCTGCCGGCTTCACCGACACGGTTCGCTCACGCTCGATGACCGGTAAACCTGCCCGTCAGTTGCGTACGGCGTGGACCAATGCGTGGGAAGCGCCCGACGCGCCCGCTCCGTTGCAGATGCCATTGCAGGGAATCTTGTATGCCCCGGCGGCGCACCGTTTCTCGCGTGCCCGCTCGAAGGCGCTCGGTGGTTCGCCAGTGGGCCAGATCGTTGGCCTGATGAACTCGGTGCGCCCAGCTAAAGACGTGGTGTACGACATTGTTGAAGAATGGATCGAGACAAACGAGCGTATTGCTCGCGGTGTACACGGGTCGTAAGCGCAACGACCAACGAAGCGGGTGGTTCGGGGTTGTTCAACGGCCTGATGAATATCCGCGAGGCGCTCACCGCCACGTGATACGTTGCCGGAGCGGTTCGTCGGGCTTCGCTGGGCGCCGATAATCCTTCTCATGGTGTCCACCCGAGCACTACGCGTGCTTGGGTTGACTCTTTCATGCTGTTGTCACCACTTGGACACCTTGTGTTCATCTGTTCTTTAGCTGCGACCTTTACTGTGCGCCCTCATGGAGACGACACTGCAGCAGCACGACTTTGCTCGTGTCCCTGCGACCCCAACGGCCGAGGTAGCGAGTTTCTTTGAGGCGCTCAGGGGTGCCCACGCGAACTTTTTGGACACTGTTGGCCACGCCCAATCGCTGCTTGAGCACGACGCCGGCCAGTTGGCGCATATCGCATCCGTTCAAGGCCGTTTGACCCGCAGCTTTCTCGATGCGCAACGTTCGATCCTGATGCATCGAGCCGAGATCGACGCCGAGGTTGCCTTGGTCGGTCTTCCCGAGCGGGCGCAGGCCACCGAAGTTGTGGCGGCGGCCCGAGAAAAATCGTTTATTGACGCCGAGCGTCAGCTCGCAACGTTGCTTGATGCGTGGTGGGCTGCCGAGCGCGAAGAGGGTCGTGCGGCCCTCGACGACGCGTTTGCTCGGTCGGCCATGCACCACCACGTTGCCAGCGTTGAAGCCGCAGGCCCCGATGTATTGACAGCGCCGCAAGCCTTTCCCGCACCAACGATGCCAGCAGCTTCTCGCTCGTACGCCGTTGCGCCCGAGCTTGCGTTGACTCAGACGCTGGCGGGCCTCGATTCAGCTGGCGCCGGCAGCCTCGAAGACCTGTTCTTGAGCCTCGCCGAGGCGCTCAACGAGCCAGTTCAGGCTGCTGCATTCAGCAGCTTCGATGCCCCGAGCGCCGACGCTCAGCCAGTCGATCTCGCTCCGCCGGCCGCGCTGTTGGCACCGCACGTTGTTGTTCACAACGAGGAAGTGGCCCGCGCCGAGGCCTTCCAAGAGTTTTGGCAAGCACCACAACCAGCAGCGGTCACGAAGCGTGCCCCCACTTGGGTCGTCACTCAGGTTGTTGTGCCGATGGCTGCCGTGACGGCAGCGATCGCGATCATTATGGCTTGGGTCGGGTAGTGCAACATGAGCGCATTGAATGGGAACTCAACGAACGGCGTCACGCTGAACGGAACCGATGTCGGCGAGGTTGCGCCTGGTCATATCAGCTCGCCTGCTGCCGATGCATGGAGCTCGCCGGTGACCGACGACCTTGAGGCTGAACGGCGACGGCTTGAGCGCGAGATCGCCGAAGCCAGAGAATTAATCGCACGCGCCGAGGCGCGCAGCGTTGAACGCGATGTCGAGGTTCGTGCGATGTTGCGCGCCGAGTTGCTCGCCTCGAAAGAGGCCATCGCTGAGATGGAGCGCAATCACGAGCAGGACCTCGCGGCTATCCGTGAATCGGTGCGAGCCGAGATTGAACAGATTCGAGCTGAGCATGGCTGACGAGACCGTATCGAAGAGTGCTGCAGTGCTTTCGCCGCGCGCAGCAGTTGCACTGATGACGCTGCAGCTACGCACGTTGAACCAACAATTCGTAGCCCTCACCCCAGACGCTGTCGATGCTGACTCTCTCGCAGCACGGGATCAGCTGCGGGCGAAACTTGAGCCGCTGGTGTCGGCTCGTCGTCGAGAACTCGACCTCGAACTCGAGGCCGAGCGTGAGCAGGGCGCAGCGTTGATAGCGCAAGCACGCCTTGAGGCCGCCGAGGCCGCCGAGGCCGCAGCTCGCAGCCGGATTGTTCCGGTTGAGCTTCCGGTTGAGCCGATCGCCGAAGTTGTTGAGCCGTTGGCCGAAGTTGTTGAGCCGATCGCCGAAGTTGTTGAGCCGATCGCCGAAGTTGCCGAGCCGGTGGCCGAAGTCGTTGAGGTTGTTGAGGTTGTTGAGCTTCCGGTTGAGCCGATTGTGGATCCGGTTGTTGAAGTTGTCGATGTTGTCGAGGTCGTCACCGATGCTCCTTCGGCGCTGAGTGACGGACCATCCCCGCAGCTTGAAGCACGCCCTGTGCCAGCAAATAGCGTGGTGCTCGACCCTGAAGCGTTTGCGCAGATGTTGGCAACGGTCGTTGCTACTGCGATTGCCGCTGTGCTCGAAGACCGTGCCAGCTTCGCTCCGCCTCAGGCGCACCAAATGGCTCAGCAGCACCAAATGGCGTTGCCGCAGTACATCCCACAGTACGTTCAGATGGCTGCGCCAATGGTCGCACCAGTGCCCGCGAAGGCATCGTTTTGGAGCCAGGCACGCCACCCCGACGTGCTGCTCATGGGCCTTGCTGCTGCGATCACGATTGTCGTACTCGCAGCGTGGCTGGTCTGAGTCATGGAGCTGATGACGTCGATTCCCGGCGTCGCTGATGCGAATGCTCCCGCGCCGCAGCCTCGCGAGCTGCAAGCGCATCCAGGTCGCGGCGATCGCTACTTCAACCGAGGCGCATCGCTCAGCGGAGTCATCGTGCTGTCGGTTATGGCGGCCGTCGGACTCTTTCTTGGTATCGAGGCATGGCAAGCGCTGAGCGCTACTGGGTTCTCGTTTCTCACAACAGCCGAATGGCAGCCCGATCGCAATAAGTTCGGTATCGCCGAGGTCATGCTGGGCACAGTGCTGATTGCACTTGTCGCAGGCATCGTTGCGTTCCCGATCGCAATGAGCGCGGCGTTGTTCATCACCGAGGTTGCCCCAAAGTGGCTGCGTTCGTCACTGGTGGCATTGGTCGACTTGATGGCTGCGGTTCCCAGCGTGGTCTACGGCCTGTGGGGATTGTTTCTCTTGCAGGGTCAAGTGGTTGGTGTGTCTCGATGGATCAACACATGGTTCGGATGGATTCCCTTCTTTGCCGTTGATGGCGCCGACCCGAATAGTCCGTTGTCAGCGGCCACGGTGTATACGGCATCAACGCTCGTGGCCGGAATCGTTGTTGCGATGATGGTGATGCCCATCCAGTGCGTGGTGATGCGTGAGGTGTTCTCGCAGGTTCCGGTAGGCGAGCGCGAGGGCGCGTTTGCGCTGGGGTCCACCCGCTGGGGAATGATTCGCGTTGTCTCGATTCCGTTCGGTCGCGGCGGCATTATTGGCGGCACGATGCTCGGGCTCGGGCGAGCACTGGGCGAGACCATCGCGGTGTTGCTGATCATCAGTCCCGTGTTCCAGATCAACTTTCATGTGCTGCAGCAGGGCAGCAACTCGGTGTCGAGCCTCATTGCCTTGCGCTATAGCGAGGCCTCTGATTTCTCGCTCTCGGCTTTGATGGCCGCCGGCCTCGTGCTGTTCGGCGCCACCTTGGTGGTCAACTTCACAGCATCGTGGTTCGTAGCCCGATCGCGTTCTGGTGCGAGCAGCGAAGCATGACCGCCGCAATCTCACAACGTGATGCCGACGCGCAGCAACCTCTCACCACGGTCATCGCGCGGCGTAGCAGCGCCGCAGCCGTTGCGCCGCCCCGGCGCGCCATTGGCGGCACCTCACGCCAAGACGCAATGGTGCTTGTCGGCGCGGGAGTCAGCTCGTTGTGCACCACCATGTTGTTGTTTGGTCGGCTCACGTCGCTCTCGGGTCGCCTCGGCTTCGTCATTGTGTGGTTCCTGATTTTCTTGGGAATCTATGCGGCACTCTTGTCGCTCACTGAAGACCGCCCCGCCGTCATTGATCGTGTGATGGCGGCGTTGCTCACTTCGGCTTCTGTGCTTGCCGGTGTGGCCCTCGCGTCGGTCATCATCTTCGTGCTGTGGCGCGGTCGCACAGCGTTGGTGCACTCGAACTTCTTCACCCAGGACCTCAGCGTTACCGGACCCAGCGAACCACTGAGCGTCGGCGGAATCACCCATGCCATTACTGGCACGCTGATCATGACTGCGATCTCGTTGGTCATCACCGTGCCACTCGGTGTGGCTTGCGCAGTGTTTCTCAACGAGACGCGTAGTCGCGCTACGTCGCTCGTTCGTACGGTGGTTACGGCGATGACTGCACTGCCGTCGATTCTGGCCGGGTTGTTCATCTTCGCAACGTGGGTGCTGATCCTCGGGTTCCCCCGTTCTGGGCTCGCCGCTTCGATTGCGATGAGCATCATGATGCTGCCCATCATCATCCGCTCGGCCGACGTGGTGTTGCGTCTCGTGCCAGGCAACCTGCGCGAAGCCTCGGCAGCATTGGGCGCTCCGCAATGGAGAACCGTTTGGCAAATCGTGTTGCCAACCGCCCGGTCTGGTCTGACCACCGCTGTCATTCTCGGTGTCGCTCGAGGTGTTGGCGAGACCGCTCCGGTATTGCTCACGGCCGGATTCACCAACACCATGAACGTGAACCCGACCAAGAACCCGATGGTCTCGTTGCCGCTCGCAGCGTTCAAGTTGGTGTCGGCAGCTGAACCCAATCTCATCGCGCGCGGTTTCGCTACTGCCGCAGTGCTGATGTTGCTTGTGTTGATCTTGTTCACTGCTGCCCGCATCCTCGGTGGCCGTCCCGTTGGTCGTCTCACGAAGCGTCAGGCTCGCGCCGCTACAGCCCAGTCCGCTCGCGATCGCGTGCGAATTGATGGCATGTCATCGAGCGCCAATCGAGTTCCCCAGGAGATGTCATGACGAACACGAGTAACTCGTCCACGAGTCGCACGACGCGCCGCCGCAAACTGGGTGTCGCTGCCTTGTTGCTCACCGGGCTGATGCTTGGGAGTGGCTCGCTTCCGAGCGCGGTCGCCGAAGGCGGATATCAGCGCATCTCTGGCGAAGGTTCGTCATGGGCCGGAGCGGCTATCGACGCCATGCGCGTCAACGTTCGCCAGTTCGGCGTAACCGTCGACTACGGCGCTACCGGATCCAGCGCCGGTCGTAAGAACTTCCTCAACGGCACCGTCGATTTCGCGGCCTCCGACATTCCGTTTCAGTTCGAACCCGAAGACGGTTCGGCGCCCGAGAATCCAGCTCCCGGCAGCTACGCCTATATGCCCGTAGTTGCCGGCGGTACAGCATTCATGTACAACCTGAAGATCAACGGCAAGCGGGTGACGAACCTGCGCTTGTCGGGCGAGAACGTGACCAAGATCTTCACGAGGGCGATCACGACATGGAATGATCCTGCGCTGCAGGCCGACAATCCCGGCATCATCCTTCCGGCGAAGCCCATCACACCAGTTGTTCGATCCGATGGTTCGGGCTCAAGTGCACAGTTCACCAAGTGGATGATCGCCCAGTACCCAGCGTTGTGGACCACGTTCTGTAACAGCTCGGGCCGCGCACCGAAGTGCGGGTTCACGTCGTACTACCCAACGGTGCAGGGAATGATTGCCCAAGCCGGTGACCTTGGCGTGGCCGGTTACGTTGCTGCGAGTTATGCCGAAGGTGCCATCGGCTACGTGAACTACGCCTACGCATTGGGCAACCAGTTTCCGGTGGCAAAGGTGCTCAACGCTGCGGGCTACTACACGGAGCCGACACCTGAAAACGTGGCGGTGTCGCTGCTGAAGGCGCAGATCAACACCGACGAGAGTAACCCAGCGGTGTATCTCACTCAGCAACTCGAGGGCGTGTACACCGATACCGATCCGCGTAGCTATCAGTTGTCGTCGTACTCGTACCTGATCTTGCCCACCACAATCGCGGGCCAGTTCAACATCGACAAGGGACGCACCCTTGGGTTCTTTGCGTACTACGCGATGTGTCAGGCCCAGCAGCAGTCGGCCTCGCTTGGCTATTCGCCAATGCCGCTCAACTTGGTTGAGGCGAGCTTTCAGCAAATCCGCAAGATTCCTGGCGTCGTGGTTCAAGACATCGATGTGTCCACGTGCAAGAACCCTGCCTTCGCCCCAGATGGCACCAACTTGCTCGCCGACAACGCGCCACGGCCGTTGGCCTGCGATCTCAAAGGCGGGGTCACCCAATGTGCCAACGGAACTGGCGGCATGAAGGATGTTCCAACGGCAGTGAAGCCTGGACCCACGCAGCCTGGTACCCCCGGCGGCACCGGCGCCACCGTGCCCGGCAAACCGGGAGTCCCCGGCAAACCTGTTGACCCAACAGCCACAACAATTCCCGGCCAGCTCGTGGACCCAGCGGCCACCACCATCCCCGGTGAGGTTGCGCCGCCGGTTGACTGCGCAGACACCGGCACCTGCGACCCAGGCACACCTTCAGACCCCAATGCCGCCCCTGCGCCCGCCGTCTCGACGATTTTGGATCAGTCGTCGGGCTGGGGCTCGGCACAGGGTCTCATTATCTTGATCGCGCTGCTCACCTTGGCCGCTGTAGTGGCTCCCGCTTTTGCGTGGCGCCACTTCTCGAAGAAGGCACCAGCATGAGGTTGCACGCTCGCTCGGTGAAATCGATTTTGTGCCTCTGCTTTGTCGGCGGTATTGGTGTTGCTTCGGTGTTTGGTGATGTTGGTGCGGTCGCTACGCCGCTGCCCGGTAGCCAAGGCACCGACACGTCGTTGGCGGCCACCGACTCACAGGTCACCGTGAAGGGCCGCGGGCCGTACGCAGACCTGGCGATTACGGTGAACCAGACCAAGAACCTCACCAGTCAGGCCACCTCGATCACGTGGACCGGCGGCACCCCAACGGTGTCGGGCCCGGGTCGTTTCGGCAGCCAGTACATGCAGATCATGCAGTGTTGGGGCAACGACGACGGCAGCAACCCCGATAATCCGGGGCCGCCACCCGAGCAGTGCGAACAAGGTGCTGTCGCAGGTATCTATGGTGGCCTTCCTGGAGGCTTGTACCCGGCAGGCTTTACGCTCAGCCGAGTGATCTCCCGATCCGATTGGGCGAACTTCAGCCCCACCGTTGGGCATCTCGATACCCGCACCACCAACGTCTGGCTTCCCTTTCGTTCGGTTGGTGGCACGGTGATCGATGTCCAATCGGATCCCAACTTCAACCCGTCGGTTGTTGGTGGCAACTTCTGGTTGAACCCGTATTTCAACATCATCACCACCAACGAAATTGCGGGTGCCGTCACCGGCCCCAACGGCAAGGGTGCCGAGCTCTTTCAGGTGCTCACCGGTGTGCAGTCGTCTGGACTTGGCTGTGGGCAACGCTCGCAACCAGTGGCGGGCGGCGCGGCGAAGGTTCCGCAGTGTTGGATCGTTGTAGTGCCCCGCGGAAGCGCTGACGAAGAGAACGTCGGCACCCCGTTCGGGACAAATGCGGCGCAGTTCGGCGTGGCGACCTCACCATTGGCGCCTTCAGCTTGGCAACATCGCATTGCTATTCCTCTTGAGTTCAACCCAGTTGACTCGCCGTGCTCGCTGGCCAAAGAAGAACGTCGCATCGTTGGGTCCGAGCTCGCCTTGCCAGCAGTTGCCAACTGGCAGCCGGCATTGTGCACCGGTGCCGGATTGCCGCCATATTCCTATGCCCCGGTGAGCGACGCATCGGCTCGCTCGCAACTTGCCGCACACGCTCCCGGTGGCCCCGGCATGATTGCGGTGTCACGCCCATTGGCTGCAGAAAGCGTCTCGGCGGCGAATCCGGTGGTGTATTCCCCGCTGAGCTCATCAGGTCTTGTGGTCGGTTTCAACGTTGAGCGCAATCCGAACTTGGAGGCGCCTCCCGAAGAGCGGCAAATCGAAGGTGTACGCATTGCTGACATGAATCTCACGCCGCGGCTTGTGGCCAAGTTGCTCAGCCAGTCATACACGCAACAGGTCAGCATCTTGGAGCCACCGAAGTATCCGTGGCTTGCTACCAACCCTGCTCACCTTGGCCTCGACCCCGAGTTCATCAAGTTCAACCCCGAGTTCAGCCTGTTGCAGATTGCCGATGGTCGCACCTTCAGCGGCCTGCAACTGCCCGCCGGCAACTCCGATGCTGCGCAGCAGGTCTGGGAATGGTTGCTCGCCGACCCAGAAGCCAGCGCATGGCTCAGCGGAGTTCCCGACGAATGGGGCATGACGGTGAATCCGGTATACAACACCACTGCAGCTACGAACCCCACCGGTCTTGCCTTTGGTGACCCGATTCCAAACTCGTTCCCGAAGAGCGATCCGTATTGCTTCCAGGCGGCACCGTTTGGGCCGAACAACTCAATCGTCCCGAGCCAAGTGTGTGGCACCGACTGGATGCCGTACCGAAATGGTTTCGCGGAGTCTGCCTTCGTGAGCCGAGTTGCATTCGACGGCGCCAAGATCGTGCAGAACCCATTCGCGCAAACGCAGAACGAAGTGTGGACAAAAGACATTCCGCAGTTCCTCGGTCGCCGCTCGATGCTGTCGCTCACCGACACTCCATCAGCTGCTCAATACGGTTTGCAGGTTGCCCGTCTGAGCCGTGCCGGCGACAATACAGACAATCGGACCTTCGTTGCACCTGACTCGGCGGGCATCGCTGCCGGTGTTGAATCGATGGTTGCCAAAGATGTACCCGCAGTGCGCGAGCCAGCGCCGACGGCCGTGGCACCTGGTGCATACCCGCTCGCAACGATGACCTACGTGGCCACCATGCCGCTGACGCTCGACGCAAAAGCTCGGTCCGACTATGCGGCGTTCATCGAGTATGCAACTGGCGCTGGACAAGTACCAGGCCTTGAGCTCGGTCAACTACCGAGGGGCTATGCGCCACTCTCGCAGAGCCTCAAGACACAGGCACTCGGCGCGGCCGCATTGGTTCGTAGCCTCGTTGCCGCCCCGGCCGAGACAGGGCCTTCGACAACCGTGCCCACGACCTCTCGACCTCGCCCGTCGCGGCCACCAACGACTGTGCCATCGGCCCCCGAGACAACCGAAACCACCGTTGTCCCCGAGCCCACTACAACGACATCTCCTATCGACCCTGCCGATGTACCCAAGCCCACAACCCCAAGCGTTGTGACGCCAATCGTTGGTCTGGCCGGGAGTCGCTTTGCTGTTCCGGGGCTTGCGATCATGGCGTTGGGTTCCGCGTTGGGCGTTCTCGAGATCACCAAGCGTCCTCGACGCAAGCTCACGCCCGACCCAGAACCAGGCGCCGACGCCGATGAGCCAGAGGACAACTGACATGGGCACCGTTACACCTCGCAAAGCGCGCCGCCGATTGCTCTCGCTTTCGGCCGCTGCCGCTGTGATCGCTGCTGTCTATGTGCTCGGCGGCCCAACCGTATGGGCGGCCGACGCGCCCATTGATTCGGGCAGCGTGACGGTTGTAGACCCCGTGGTGCGCACCAAAGAAATCACCAACGGGCGTAGCGCCACTGAGTTCTCGTTGCAGTTGCCTGCTGACGCGGCCTGCCCCGGCGACAGCCTGCACGATCAGTGGCGTTGGCAGACATTCGTGATTCCTGTGGCCGATGATCCGGGCGCAATCGTCTACGAAGTGCAGGGCCCCAGCGGACCCGGGCAATGGCCGTTGTTCGATACCAAGACTCATCCGCTGGTCGACGAGATCGTTCGAGCCAACGCCGCTGCGAATCTTCCCGGTGTTGTTCCGGCGCTCGATGCGTTGAGCTTCGCTGTCTTCCCGCCGGGCACGCTGACTGCCGGTAGCTACCGAGTTGGCGTCGCATGCACGCTGTTTCGTGAGACAGCGAAGTATTGGTCGACCGAAATCGTCATCACCGATGCGCCCAACGACAAGCCAGCGAAGTTTGTCTGGCGCTTGTCCACTGCACCGCAAGCAGCGCCCGAGAGCAGCAGCTCAAGCCTGTGGCTGATGGTGGCGGCCAGCGCTGCTGTTGTTGCCGTTGGCGGCTGGATTTTCGTGCGCAGATCTACTCGAACGACCTCAGCGAACTCACAGATTTCCAAGGAGAAGTCATGATCACTCTCACACCAACTCGGCGCCGTGTGGCGCGAGACCTCGCCCGCGCCGGCACTGTTGTGTCGGCAGCACTCTTTCTCGTGAGTCTCACGCAGGCCACATGGCCCAATGCAGCCGTGTCGGCCGCAGCCCAAAACGCCGGCAACGCACAGATCTTGGCCCCCAGCGAAGCAACCCTCGGTGCGCCATTGGCGAGTGGCGGCAG